>Ga0070749_10001433_pt1 | contig 16141 bp, 15 predicted proteins | sample VirMetDEL_Nov_18_FD_75180 | JGI IMG/M metagenome (GOLD analysis project Ga0070749, IMG submission 75180) | Aqueous microbial communities from the Delaware River and Bay under freshwater to marine salinity gradient to study organic matter... | ecosystem: Environmental > Aquatic > Marine >...
CAATTTCTCTTCTAATTGGATCTTCACTTAAGGCAGAATAAGAATCGGGATTCCATGGTCCCAGATCTTCTCCATCCGGACCATACTTCCTACCATATCCAACGGTAGTATAATCACATATTTCATAATTTTCAAAATCTTCTTCTCTATCGAATACTTCTTCTGTTCCAGCCTCTTCTCCAAGAAGAGTTCTAAGAATAACACCACTACCATACTGACAATCATCGATAGCAGTTGCTAAAGGTGCATATTGGTATCCATGACCACTTCTAACTAAGTCTACTGCAAGAATAGATCCGTCAATACCAACAACCGGATTTCCTGCTGCACCGACTCCACCACCCCCAAATATCTGAATCCTTGGTGGACCACATTCCTTTTCGGATTTAAATCCACCACACTGACCAGAGGAATTTGAAAGATCACTAGGAGTTAATCTATTAACTTGATTTATATTGAGATATTGATAATCATTATTACCATTTTTAAAGATAAAGACAGTTCCTGGATTTCTTTTTGCATAATCATTTGCTTCACACACGTCAACACCCGTGACATATCCACGGTCGGTGGAGATATATCCAACTCTTATATCATTTTGTGAAGGAGATCCAAAGAAACTGAAAGTCATATTTCTTATCTGTTAATGATATTTATTACTTAACGATTAGCTTTTAAAGTTTGAGTAGATCTTGGTGGAGTTGCAAAAGGAACACTCTTAACAGGTTTTCCAGTTGCTGGAGTCTTCGAAGACTTATCAACTTGAGAAACTCTTGGTAGTTGTGCTTGTTCAGCAGCACCACTACCACTTTGTAGAGAATAAAAGTCTGAAGCAGCACAATTTGGTTTTAAATCGCAACCAAAAATATTTAACTTGATATTTTCAAAACTTAGGGCAGAAGTAATACTTCCTGTAATTCCGCTGATAGAAGATCCAGCAAAAGAAAGAATACCACTAGCCTGAGATAACTCGTCTTTAATATCAGATAAAAATGCATTTATATTATTAATTATTTTATTAAAATCACTTTCCATGTTAGGCATGTTTATAGATATAATTTCTCCTGTCAGATTTTCAACTGAACATATTTCAACAAGAGGAAAATAGTCGTCTGAAGAAGGAATATTTGTATTTAATTTATCATTCAGCAAAGCTTCAATTTGCCCACAAAGCGAATTTGTTATCTTAGAATATAAACAGGTTATAGTTTCTGTAATTGTTTCTTTAATATCCAAATACTTATATCTTTGGTTTGGTGGGACAGTTGGTATAGTTTTTGATAATGCTTTATTAATTAACTTAAGAGCATATTCCATGATCTTATCAAAAACAATCTTCATATACTTAGCAATCTGACAAGCAGCATCTGCTATCAATGCTTGAATATTAGATATGATAGAAGAAGCAGCGTCTATGTAACTTTGGGCAGCATGAAGAATTTTATCTATTTCTGCGGTTAAATTATCAATAATGGTTTTAATTGCTTTCAAAGCAGATTCAACCATTTCACATGGATTCATTAATACAGTTTTTTTCTGATAAAGATCATTTCTTTTTACGTCCGCAACACTAACCTCATGAACTGCATCAGCATTTTCTCTTGTCGCTCCAGGTCTACTTGGGGAAGTTGGAGAATTTGCTTGAGAGCAACGATCTTGTATTCCTTTAGCAACTGCAGATTGAATAAAATTAGTTCTCTCTGCACCAGTTAATCCCCTAGCATCAGCTTCTAATCTTGCAGATTGCTGATCCTGAAATTGTGCTTTTGATAGAGGAAGATCTGGTCTCAGACCATTACTATTGACTGAAACTCCAGAAGGTGGTGGAGAACATTCCCTAGATTGTTCTGGATCTTTCGGTTTATTTACTACAAGACCTTCATCGGGAACTTTGATATTTTGATCTTTGTCTCCGTTTGCTGGGGTAGCAACTCCACTGGTAGCAGAGAAATTGGTCTTATCAGTACCAATAGTTGTGTTTAATGCTGTTTGGGCATTATTTCCAAGAATTCCCATGATAACGGGAACCTGCTGGTCCTGCCCGTCCATGAAGAATCCAAAAACAAACATTCCTTGCCTCAAATTAGAGGTTTGGGATGCTGCTGCTTGACCACCACCTGCGGTGATCGGATACATTACCTGAGCCCAAGGCAACTGATAGGACGGTATTAAAGTCTCTTCTTTATCATGAAGACCTATAATCCTAACCTTATATCTTCTTCCCCAACCAGGAATAGAGTCTTTGTTCTCAAATTTACTTGGGACAATGTTATCCCTCCAGGTAGAGTCGTCAGCTATCTGACCAATCCACCAATTAAAACCGCCACCAAGAAAACCGGGATTAAATAAAGATCCTCCTTCCATCAGTCTTCATACACTCTACATTCTAGTGCGTCTGGATTTTCATTACAATAGAGTTCTAAAGGATTTGGATCGTGAGTATCTCCTGGATGATTATTTTGATAATTCTCAAGAGACTCTAACTCAGATTCCAAATGACGACGACGTTGACCACTTGTGTTTGGATTATCAATTTCGTTTCTATCGTCTTCGATATGCTGTTGTAAAGTTCTGTCCGTCATAATGGTATTGAACCCTTAGTGTGATTTCCAATTCTTCCAAAAGAATCTCTGACCAGGTTTAGTTTAGTGAAAGTTTCTTTTGTAGAAACGTAATGACATAAATCTGCTATAATATATAGCCCACCAAACTCACGGTCAACATCATTATTTTCTTGATCAGACATTGAAGGGTTGTCTATAAAAATTGCGTCTCCAGCATGTAGAGAAAAATCTCCAGGAATGGTAATTGTAGTTTTAATAGAATAAAGTTGATTATATCTCATTATCGCTTGATTTAAAATCTTTTTAGAATCAAAGTTCACTTCTTTTGATTTTTCAATCTGCTGTTTTGTATTTCCCTCTGGAAGAGTTCCAGTATCAACAAGCATGTATGTAGTACGAGAAAAATCTTTTCCTGCTTCAGTTCTATTGAATTCTGGATTTAATTTGGGTAATTCTTTTCCCGCTTTTTTTAAATTCTTCTCAATTTCTTGTGCATTAGGATTAATAACTTCATAGAAACAATTGAATGGATCAAACATTATTATCTTATTCGAAAATGCACCCATTTTCAATTTTTCCTTTACGTCAACTCTATTGTCAATATTATGTTCTATAATCTTTCCATCATATCCAGAAGGTATATTTTCTCCTTTCGAGTCGGGAGTTTCTGTATAGATTAGAGATTTTTTCTTTTCTTGAGATAGCATAGAATCTATAGATTTAAACTTAAATCCTTCAGAAGTTTCAAAGAAAAAATATCCAGCAGTGTTTCCGTCTGCTCCAGAGAGATTAGGAACTGCTTTTTTGGACAACCAGTTCATAGCATAATAAGGTTTCCTATTATTTCCTATGAAATTATATGTATTAAATGTTTCCTCAATATCAACTTTTTTCTTTGTACCTAAAAACTTTGGATCAGTAAGTATTTTCAATATATGATCTGATATTTTTCCATCAAACCTAGTGTTTAACCTAACCTTTTCATTCAAAATGAACTCTTTAGAAACTAAGTCAATAGTGACCATAGACTTAGTTGTATCCTGAAGTTGTGGAGTTATTTTATTCACATACAGATCAACTTTTATCTCATTATCAGCACTATCCTTAAACTTAAGTTTAGTGGTCTCTTGACCAACAAGAGGCAATCCTTCTAATACAGACTTAGAACCTCCACCACTACCAGTTACGGAGTTTCCCGTGTCAGCAAAAGTTGCAGTAACTTTAATTGTATCTTGAAGAATACTTTCATAATACAGTAGATTTACAATTCCAGTTTTAATGTCTACTGTATTCCCTTGATTCTTATTTGATACGATTACAAATTCATTAATATTAGAACTTTCAGCTTGTTTTGAGGTTAATGGTACAGCCATTTCTTAAAATCTTCCTACTTCTATTTACCCGATCATATCGAGAGCAGAGAATGAATCTTCTTCATCTGAAGACCCAGTGATAGCAAAATCACCAAATCCACTAGAATAACCAGAATCATAATCTCCAGAATCTCCATCAACAGGAGAAGACATGATTATTGTCTGTGGTGCAAGTGCCTCATAAGGTGCATACTGCTGTATTGCACTAATTATACCTTTTTTATTTTTTGCTTGGTTGATTGCCAGGAGAAGATCCGGAACTATCTTTGCACTATCACCATCTACAACAATTTCTTCTTCACCCTTATCTCCAAGAATTGCCAAATGTGGATAGTCTGGTGTCACTCCACCATCACCATATATCCTCATTCTCTCTTGGGGAGCGACTTTTCCATTTTCATCAAATCTACCATGAGCAACGAATGAATTTGACCCAGTGATATCAGCACTTACACCAAATCCATTCGGTCTATATTTCATTCCAAAAACTTTTAATGGAAAGGGAACCTTTGATTCAAAATCAACTTGCATATCAATTCCACCCTGAGAACCAGAAGCTGAGTGAGCTCTTTGCTCATTAGAAATAAGTCTCGACGCTTCCGCAGAACCTATATTTTTACCCTTTGGTATCGAAACCCCACTTCTACCCAAGTAAATGCTTCTTTTTCCAACCATTTGCATAAAGGCTTTTAATGCACTCGCTCTTGCATCTGCATTATATTTTGGTTGTAGTATTGTCCCCTTGGTCTGATTACCTGGTCCAATGTGGAAGTGAACTCCAGCGGAAGCACCAGAGTTTCCCTGAATAAAATTACCAGATCCACCAACCACTCCACCTTCACCTTTTCCTGCTAAGTCCATACCACTACGACCAGCAGAATACCCACCCTTTTTAACTTTAGATAATGCAGATTTAATTTTATCAGGTGTCATAGCACTTCTTTGACCTGGATAATAAAACTGCCCCCTAGCATTAGGCAAAGAAGCAAATTCTTGTGACAAACCTTGCATGAACTGTTCGTCACTCATCTCACCCTTTAACCACCTACGTCCACCACGATTTCCTTCAATATTGACTTTACTAATAATCAAATCCTGATTTTCTGGGCTGTAAAGATCTTTATCTGGATTTAATCCTGCCGCTCTTGCTCTACTTACTAGGTATTGTGGCAACTGCTGATATTTTCCTACTGCTCCAGTTGCTCTTCTTGCAACTTCAGCAATGGTCATTTTTGTAGCACCTTTAAGAACAGTGCTTGGATACATTGCTTCATAATTTCCACCAGATTCCTTTCCAGCAATTAGATCAAGAAGTGGACCCCACTGACCTCCAGATCCACCTTCAATGTCAACATCTTCGTCAACTGGTTGTGTTGGATCGCTCTTATCTGGACCACTATCACCTTTCTTCAGTTTTAAGTTGTCTTGAATTTCTCTAAGGGTTTTTTGTGCGTTTGTTTCAGTAGCTTCTTTAAATGAAGCAGCAACCCACTGACTAATATCACCACCTTCAGTTATTGCAGATAAAGACTTTGGATCAACAATACCACCCTCAGCAAAAGCTGCAGCAAGTCCACCTTTTAATTTTCCTTCACTAATTCCTTTTGAAACTAACATATTGATACCAAGACCAACATTCTCATAATCTTTCTGATCTGGTTTTTGGCCTAGTAAAATCTTAGAAGTAATTCCCAAGATAGGTCCAAAGAAATCACTTTTCCCAAGTTCCTTTCCAGTATTTTCAATAACATTAAAAGGACTCATGAAATCTGCAGATTGTGGTTTAGGGAACAATCCAAAAATCTTTTCCTCTCCTCCTACATCTGCTCCAGGCTCAAAATCAATTTCTGAAGGTTTTCTTGGAGAAAGTCTTCTCTTATATTTTCCCCTTTTAAATGCCCTCTTTACTCCACCCTGAGTTTTACCTCCTCTAGTAATTCCACCACCAGCTTTCTTAGGAGTTTTTCCTTTAGAAGAAGGAGTCTTAGTACCAAAGAATACGTCATACAATGCTCCCCCTATTGCATCACCTGCCATCCCACCAAGTAAACCACCAATAAAATTACCAGCAACAGGAACGACAGAACCAGCTGCTGCTCCAACAGCACCAAGAAGCCCCGCACCAATTGCCCTAAATGCTGCTCTTCCAGGATTTTCCCCAAGAGCTACAGACAATCCAAAATCAATTAATGCGCCAATAACTGGAAGTGGTATTCTTTTCAGTAAAGGTCTAACACTTGAAAGAATACCCTTGGCACCTGATCCAGTAATTCTTGGTCCAGCTCCAGGCAACCTTAATTGAGGTTTTCCTCCAGTTGTTACTGTTGGTCTTTGTCTTAATGGGTTTCTTATATCAGGTCTACCAGCAGACCCTCCCCCAGAAGTAGTAACTCTAGGTCTTCCCCCAGGTCCTGGTCTCCCTCCTGGTTTTGGTCTTCCCCCACCTTTTCCACCACCAGCAGATCCGGCAGCAACCATTCCTGCAATCAACGCAAGATTTAAAAAGTTATTGAGTAATTTAGATAATTGATCGAATTGCTTTACTCCATCCTCACCAAAAAGATTTTTGGCAAATCCTCTAGTGGCATCATATGCTTTATATCCCCAATCAATAAATGTTACCAAACCGTCTAGCAACTTTCCACCAACGTTCAAAACAAAATCAGTTGCCCTACCCAGTAATTTGACAATAGGAATTATCTTTGGAAGATGATCTACAAGTCTAACTGCAAAATATCCAAGTAAAATATTACCAATAAAGTTCTTAATCCAATCCAAGAATCCCATTCTTGGAGCTTGAGGTGTTTTTACCTTTCCAGTTTCAGCCTTTGGTTTAGTTTCTAATTTAGTTTCTATATCTTCTCTTCTCTTCGCACTTTCTTTTCTCTTCCTATCGTCAAGACTTTTCTTTTGAGAAGCAAGTGTTCCTTTTAAGATACTATCAATCTCAATAACTTTTACACGAATTAAACCAATATTAGACTGCGACTTTTCGGAGAGAAAAATAGGAGTTGAAGAATTAACTTTAGTTTTTCTAACCTTTGCAGATATGCTACCCTTTGCAGCAGGTAAAAACTTTTGAGTGTTGATAGCCATCTTTTTATATTGTTATTCCTAAGATACTCATTTTCGCTTTGGAATTTTTATTTCTTGAACTAGCACTAAACCTAGGAGTGCTTTGTGTACTCTTGTTATTCTTCCTTCTAGGATCATTCTTAGAATACATTGTCACTGCCGTTTGTCCCTGCATAACAGTTGTGCTCTTTACTGGAGGTTTAACTGGTAATGTTTTTGGTTTTGATTTTGCAATTTGTGGGGTAGGTGGTTTATTCCTACCAGTTTTCATATCCAATCTACTTCTATCAATATCACCTATTTTAATTCTACTTCCAAGTGCTCTCTGATTTAGCCACCCAATATCTTGAGCAAATCTACCTAACATTGAAGCACCGAAGTAAGTAGCGTCACTTATAGATCCTTTCATAAGACCCTGTTTCGCCATTTGAGCATATTCTGCAACAGTCTTATTGAAATTATACCTATCATCTGTATATAAAGTATTTCCACCACCCTCAGTAGAAGCAGTAAATCTACCTAAAGTAGAGTTGAATGCAGAACCTCCAGGTCCAAGATCATCTGTATAAGCACCACCACCTCTTGCACCTTTATTAATATCTTCTTGGTTCCAATTCATTCTAACTTCACCAGTCTTTGGATCTGTAATCAATCCACTCTTGCTCATTGTTTTTTCAATTGTTTTTCTCCTCATTTCGTCAACCTGCTTATTTGACAAAATTTTAAATGGTTTACCCAAAGGACCAAGCATAGCTTTTACAAATGTCAAGTTTCTCATCATTGTAGGATTTCCGCTTGGAATAGGAATTAATCCCTTATCAGCAATTTCTTTAAAAGGACCATCTGGAAGTTTCTTTATAAAATTATCACCAAGAGTAATCATTTTATCTTGCATTTTTTCAATTTTTGCAGAATTCTCTTGATATCCTTTAGAAGAACTAATGTTTTTCATAAAGTCAAAAAATCCACCTGCAGCATTTTTGGGAGTTTGTGCAATATTATTTCCAGCCTGCATTACTTGGTTCTGAAGCTTTCCAGACTGAACATCTGCAAGTGCTTGATTTCCAACTTTCAAAGCCTGATCATACAGTCCAGCACCAAAATGAGTGCCAGCCTGCATTAGTTTTGATGCATCTTTCTGCAATCCAGTGTTCAAATAATTCTGAGCTCTCACACCTTGATTGTATAAATTTGATGTGGATTGTTTTATAGCTCCCTGAACAGATATACCAGCCTTTCTAGCAAGGTCATTTGCCCACTTATATTCTGATGATAGACCTTTTAAAACTTCACCAACTAAGTATTCTGAATTACTTCCAAAATTTCTACTATAATTATAAGCTTCTCTTCCAATATCTCCAATAAGACCACCGCCTGCTGCATGTGCAATTCCAGAAATAATAGTGGGGCGATTAGTACCTCCCCCCGCAGCATTCATTGCTTCAAAAGTATCAACACCATACTTTTGTACTGCACCTGCGGATACTACAAACTCACCATCAGAAAGCATTGCAGGAATTTTATCCCCTTTTGGTCCCCCAGGACCATTTATTAATCCAGTAAATCCACCACCACTAAACATTGCACCTGGAATAGGCGCAATTATACTTTGATTTTGTTGTCCAGTAGTAAGTTCTTGTTTGGCAAAAAATCCACCAATTTTTTGATACCAAGAGGCATTTTTATCCTTTTCCGTTCTCTCTACACTTTCTCTTTGTTTTTCTAATTCTGGTTTTAACTTTTCTCTTTCACCAGTTCTGGCAAATGTTCCTGCAACAGATGATCCAATTATTAAAGATGCTAAAGGATTTTTTGCAATTAACGATAAAAGTCTAGGTATTGCAACTTTTCCTATCTGGAAGATAAATCTTCCAAGCATTCCTACAGTACCACGAACAAACTTACCAAATGTTGTCCCAAACAGAACATATGCACCAAGTAATGCTGGCCACCAATCACCAAGGAATCTAATTATAGACTTTACTTTACTTGCATTATTAGGATCAGCAAGCCAATCTACAAGTTTAAAAACAATCCTACCAAGAATGATAGTGGTAAGGAAGTTTAGCAGTCTATCTAATAAAGACTTGACGGGAGCAATTATTTTTTCTGCTGCCTTCTTTAACCCACCAAATCTTTTCTCTAAATTAGTTTCAGCAAGTGCCCTTTTATCCTTTTCTCCCTTTCTCCTATCATACTCTGAAGCAGAATCGGATAATTTCTTTTGCGACTTTAAAGTTTCACTAATAGAAACAACTGCAGCTGTAATAGCAGATATATTATCCTCTAAACTTTTAGACAGTGGAGATTGTCCCAGCACCTGTGAGGGTGGCAATGCCTTAGTTGCTTTTGCTCCAGAAAGTTTTCCTTTTACTGACCCAACACTAAATGATCCTGCGCTTATTTTCTTTTTCTTTACTTCAAATCTTCCACTGTCCTTTTTACTCCTAACTCTCTTGTATTCTTCAGTTAAGAGCATAATTTCTTCGGTAGGAATAGTTTTTTTGGTCATCCTACCCTTGACCATTGCTTCTTTCAGAAGAGTCAAATACGTATCATAATCCAGGTCAAAAACGTCCTCCAGACCAAGCAGCCTTAGTACTCTTTCATCTATAGTTTCTTTACTATTAGAAATGGGCATTGCTCATCTGCATTTTTTGTTTTGATTCTTCTTCTTCAAGATGTTGTTGTAAGAGAGTCACATAGATATCTCTCTCCCAAGGAATCATATTTTCAATTTCCGTTAATGAATATTTATGGTATTGCATTAACGAAAAATTTAATCTATAGTAATTTTCAAGGTCCATATGGACCATGCCTATGCGAAAAAACTTGCTAATCCCTCAAGTACTACTTCACTTTCTACTTGAGTAACTGGATTAGTTACTTTGATCGTATGAGATAATTTTGGCATAGTTTCAAAAAACTTCTCAATGTCTTTGAACTGAGAAGAATTCATAGATTCTAAGAAATCGGAAATTTCTTTCTTAGTCACGTCAGCAGCAGACCAAACTTCGTCTTCAGTGTAAATTTTATCAATACAAGATCCAATGAGATCAAAAGATTGATCCATTGCATTTTTATCGTCTAGATCAAAATTATTCTTAATAAACTGATCCAGAGAAGGGTATCTCATTTCCATCATAATAGAATCGTCCAATTTGATTCTATTTGTATGACCTTCATTTTTCTGGACTTGAATATCGTCCAAATTAATTTTTACCCCAACTTGAGTATCTCCGTCATCTGGGCAAATAATATTAACCTCAATTTCTTCACCAACAGACTTTCCACGAATATTCAAAAACAAATACTCAATATCAAAAGTGGGAAGAGATTCTACTTTAATTCCTTTCGATAGAATACAGTTTTTGATTACTGTTTTAATTGCTGTAGTAATTTGTTTAGTATCTTCACTTTCTAAAGCGATTAAAAGTAATTTTTCTTCCTTAACTAGAAATGGTCGGTATTGAATTGTTTCTCCTGTCGATGGCAATTCAAGTTCATACTTTGGTGTAGCAATTTTAGGTAAAGGCATAATGTCCTATAAAAATGTCAGTATGATTATTTATGGGGGGTGGACAGATTTAAAAGTGTCCACCTCATCTTAATTAGCGTAAATTGAATGCTATAATATATGAGTAAATGATTCTAGATCAATGCGTCGCTTTTTCTTTAGTTTGGTTTTCCTCTATGGTGTAGGACTGTCCCTATACTTTGGTTCTTGGGGGATACGAGATATGGAAGCACTCGAAAAAGCAGTATCAGTTGGAGCTAGACACGAAGAAATTCGACACCGAATGAATGTTGCAGCAGAAGGAAATTGGTTTCTTCTTGCAAACCTAATTGCAATTACAGGTGCTCTGGGAACAATCGGAACTTCAAAGAACGATGACTAAAATACTAAAAATATTACTCTTTTCCTACTTAACAATAGTTAGTATTTCTTTCGGATCTGCATACATTATTAGTATGCTTCCACTACCAGATCCACCAGAAAATTCAAGAGAGTGAAAGAGGGTCAGAAATGACCCTCTTTTTTATTGTCCAGGTGCCAATGGACCCTCGTTTCTACCAACATAGGGAAGACCCGCTTCAACTCTTCTATTATTACTATTAACCGCATCAATAATTTCATCTCCTTCTAAAGGTTGTTGAGAATCTAGTAAATTAATTCCACTTGCTGCTAAATCGAATCCACTCAACTCTGGGTTTCCTGGAGAATTAACATTATCTTTAGTACTCACAGCAGGAGTAACCAAACTATTAATATAGTATCTAATATATGTGAATGATACTGTACACTTTAGTAGAGAAGAACTCTCATAAGAAACTGGAATTGAAGAAACACTTATTGGATAAGCATTTACAAAATTATATACTAAATTATTACCATAGTCTCTTTCATACTTTGTAATTGCCATTTGAGTAGAATAATACTCAGACGGATATCTCATCCTATAGAAATAATTTGGAGAAGCAACACCTTCTGGATTATCTCCGCCACCAGCAACACTTTCATTTACAATGAACTTAATCCAAGTTTCAAATAATCTAAGTGTCAAGTAATCTTGTGCATCGATATAAAAAGTTAAATCAATTCTATCGTCATATATTCTTCTATATGCATGTCTTTCAGTAACACCAGTAAAATCACCATTGATCTCATGAGTTGCTAGAGAAGATCCTGGCAATGAAGCTTCTGTACAAGAAAGCTGTATTCTCTCTTGATTTACTGAATTATAACTTATACCATTCTGTTGGAGATAGGAAGGAAGAGCAGAGGGTAAACCAATATAGACATCAAAATGTGAAGTTAATGCAGGTCTTAATAATGAAAACTTAATCCTATCGACACCCTTTCTATTAGGTTTTGGTGGTTGGAAAGCAGGCATCTATAAATAATTTTAACCTTATATATTATGTAGCAGAATAATGGGAGAGTATAAATAATATGGTATAATTAATTCATAATGAAAAAAATTATAAAATTCAATACAAATAAATTAAATGAATTTTTTAACGTTTCTTCTTCAGAAGAAATAATTTATGAAGAATATGAAGGAGTTTCTGGACATGAAGGTTGTTTAAATCCTTTTTATGGAAAAAAACATACAGAAGAAACAAAAGAAAAACTTAGAAAAATAACCCTAGAATTGTGTGAAGATGACAATTTCAGAACGTCCAGAGCAAGTTATGGGGAGAAAAATGGAATGTATCATAGTATGCGATTTGGAAAATCAAATCCAATGTGGGGAAAGAAGCATTCTACTGAAACAAAAATAAAGCAAAGCCAAAAAAGAAAGGAATGGTTTAAACATAATGAAAGTCCCCTTAAAGGAAAGGCTTGCTTAGAAAGTACAAAACAAAAATTATCAGAAAAAAATAGTAAAGAATATAAATTAATTTCTCCCCAAGGAGAATTAGTGGAAATAAAAAATCTTACTAAATTTGCAAAAGAAAATAATTTAAATATAGGATGTCTACATCACGTTGTTGCTGGAAGGAACAAATCACATAAGGGTTGGAAGAATGCCTCGTGACTCAAAATACCATCAAGGATTTTTCCATCCCAAAAATCCAAAAAAATATAAAGGAAATCCCAATAATATAGTATATCGTAGCAGTTGGGAATTAAAATTTATGAGATGGTGCGACTCGAATGAAAATATTTTAGAATATGGATCAGAAGAATTTTGGATTCCATATCTTTCCCCAGTTGATAATAGAGTTCATAGATATTTTCCAGACTTTATAATTAAAGTCAAGGAGAGTGATGAAAGTATAAGGACATATGTTATAGAAGTAAAACCAGAAAAACAAACACAACCACCAAAGAAAAGATCTAGAGTAACTAAGTCATACATACATGAAGTAAAAACTTACGCGGTGAATCAAGCAAAATGGAAAGCTGCTGATGAATTTTGTAAGGATAGGTTATTAGAGTTTAAAGTCATTACAGAAAGAGAGTTAGGTATCAAGTAATGGCAAAGGGATTTGGAGATTATCAAAAAGATTATCCTGGTTCTAGCCCAAGAGTTAGAATGTTGAAGAAAAGAATTGTAGAAGAGGGAACAAAGGATCCAGAAGAATTAATGTTAATAATACTAAGTATCTTTAAAGAAGAAGTATTATTACCAGAAGTTGGAAACTTCTACACTTTTATATACAACCCTAAAACACCAGATATTTCATATGACCAACATCCACTGATAGCATGTACGGAAATACAAAAGTGGGGATTCAAAGGTATAAACTTTCACTGGAGAGAATCTAGAAATTATACATGGGAAGAAGTAGCAGGAAAACTTCATGTTGTTAAAAGAAACGAGTTAGACGAACTATTGGCAGTTCCATATGCAAAAATACGTCTAAATAAATAAAAACCCAGTATAAATGTCTAGACAGACAGAATTATATTCTTCTTCGAAGGAGAATAGATAATGGCAAGCTTTACTAGTAAAATAAGTCCAGTTACTCTTGGATCTTCTACTGCAAACAAGCAGCAGACATTTACTGCAACAAAAGTTACTGAAACGAAAGGTCCAAATGGACAACCAGTATTCAAATCAGAAGTAATAAGATATGGTGACGCAAAGGGTGGGAATCCTGTAATTATTGCAACAGGAGACTCCACAAAACCCGGTGTATTGACCCCAACAAGTAACGCATCCGCAGCAGAAAAAAGCGCACTAGTTGAAGGAGGAGCAATAAGGAATGCTAATAAAACTCAAGTAGAATCTCTGAGAAAAGACGTTCTAGGATCCAGTGGAGGAACTTCGGATCAAAAAACTTCTTTTTCAAACCTAGGAGCGGCAAAAACTTCCTCAGATCCAAACTCTGCAGATAATACTCAAGCACAAGACATTGAAAATTTCAATAAACAATTAGAGTCCTCAGGAGAAACAAGAAACTCTTTTCCAAAAACTCTAGTATATCCATCAACCCTACAGATCAAACAGCAGGATGTAATGCGTTTTAGTATGTTGAAGTATGATCCAAAAGGATATAGTAATGAAAATCTTGCAAAAGACTTGAATCCATACGGAAACAGAAGTGCTACTAGTACTAGAACTATTGGATCTGTAATTTTACCAATACAAAATAATATTAATGACGCTAGTTCTGTTGGTTGGGGAGAAAGTAGAATAGATAATTTACAGGAATTCGGTAGACAATTTGCAGAAAATTTTATAGTAGGTGGTGGTCAACAGGCAGCAGGAACTGCAGAGGCTGGTGTAAGTGGAGTACAAAATAACTCAGATGCAGTTAAAACTTCTCTTATGAGCAAATTTGTAGAAAGTGCGACAGGAACAGCAGACTTTTTATCAAGAACAAAAGGGGCAGTCACAAATCCAAATCTAGAACTTCTCTTCCAAGGTCCAACATTAAGACCATTTGCATTTTCATTTAAATTAAGTGCAAGAGACGTTGACGATAGAGAAGCAATCAGAAAAATCATTAGATTCTTCAAGCAGGGATCTGCAGTTCAAAAGACAACATCAAATCTATTCCTCAAAGCACCTCATACATTTCAAATTCAATACTTATATAAAGGAAGGGAAGATCACCCATATATAAATCGAATAAAAGAATGTGCTATGACTGCATTCTCTGTCAACTATACGCCTGACGGAAGTTATTCAACATATGCAGACGGTCTAATGACCTCATATGAAATTACTATGCAGTTCCAAGAACTAGAACCAATCTTCAACGACGATTATACAAAACTTGACGGAAATAACGACACTACAATAGGTTACTAAAAATGGCAAACTACTTTTCCCAAGTTCCAAATTTTGATTACGTCAGTAGAGTTGATTCTGGAAAAAATATATCTGATTATATTCAAGTTAAAAACTTATTCAAAAGAGGAAAATTAAGGGAAGACATTTTTCAAAATCTTGCCTTCTTTGAAAAGTATAATATCGAAGGGGATGATAGACCAGATAATGTAGCATTTAAAGTTTATGGTGATTCAAATTTAGATTGGGTAGTTCTACTTTGTAACAATATCGTTAATGTACAAACAGAATGGCCAATTTCACAAACTTCATTTGATGACTATGTTCTAAACAAGTATGGAGATTATGATACCTTATATAATGGAATTCATCATTATGAAACAAGAGAATATAAAAGTGGATCTGGAATTGTAATAGTACCTAAAGGTTTACAAGTTCCTTCTACTTACTCAGTAAGTTACTTTGATTACCTTGCAGACACTCAAATTGATACTGGAAACCTTTCAGAACCAATTACAAACTATCAATACGAAGAAAAACTAGATAACGATAAGAGAAATATTTTCGTACTCAAGCAAAGATATCTAAATGTAATTGTTGACGATATGGAAGATATCATGACATATAGAGAAGGTTCCAGTCAGTATGTGACTGGAACCTTAAAGAGGGGAGAGAATATTAGATTATATTCTTAATCAATCCTCAGCAAGACGTTGGAAGTAAGAAAGAGCGTCGTCTTCATCTTCATCCGTAGAAGTTGAAGAAGAAGTCAATTTGCTTAGTTCTTCACTCAAATCTTGTGGAACTGGTTCAGAACGACGAGAGGTAAAATCGGGAGAATAAGAACCGCGATCATTATCTTCGTCTTCCACTTCTTCATCCAGACGAGGACGAGGAGCAGACTTTTGACCAAGAACATACTTAAGACGCTTCTCAAGATCTTCATAAGATTTGAATTGGTCAGGAGCAGTTACTGCTGCGAGAGAGTACTGCTTTTTCCAAACTGCTTCTAGAGCGTCATCATCGTCAAGAAGAGGAGCAACACGATCAAACTCAGACTTGTCGTAGTTCCAGTACCCGTCTTTCTTTACGATTTTCAGTTTGAAGTTAGCACCCTGCCAGAAGTCAAAAGGATTGATAGGAGTTTCGTCTTCAAACTCAGGTTGCATTGCTTCCATGATCTTATCAAAGATCTTCTTACCATACTTGAAGAGGAAGACTTTACCTTCGTTATGAGGATTAGTAGGATCCTTCACAACGTAAATGTTACTGTAATATGACAGTTTACGCTTTTGTTTGCGAACGGTGTCCTAATCTTTATCAATACCACTGTTCCAGAGTTCACGGTTATATGCCGAAAGAGGATCTTTCTGACCCAGAG
>Ga0070749_10001439_pt1 | contig 16108 bp, 28 predicted proteins | sample VirMetDEL_Nov_18_FD_75180 | JGI IMG/M metagenome (GOLD analysis project Ga0070749, IMG submission 75180) | Aqueous microbial communities from the Delaware River and Bay under freshwater to marine salinity gradient to study organic matter... | ecosystem: Environmental > Aquatic > Marine >...
AGCCAAACTAGCAGGATTGAATTCTGAGAAGTTAGGATTTAGTATGTCAGAATCAGACCTTTTAGAAATCGCCAAAAGAAGCAAAGGAACTCCGCGTATTCTTAATGCTAGACTTCAATGGTACATGAATTATAGGGCATGTAGTGAAGATAACGCTTCAATTGACGATATTTTTAATCTACAAGGAATTGATGAAAATGGTTTAGATGTGTATGATAGAATGTATTTAGATATTTTGAGAGATAATCGTGGCACACCTTTGGGTTTAAAATCTATTTCGTCTTTAACGGGAATTGCTATTGACACAATTGAAAATAGCGTTGAGCCATATCTAGTACGAAAAGGTTTCGTTCGACGTACACAAAAGGGTAGAATATTAGGTCATATATGATTAAAGTAATATACATACTTTTCGCTATAGGCTTGATTATGACAGCAGCATCGGCAAATGATAGTTTTATAGTAACATCTCTTAAAGACGCAAAAATGTTGTCAGAATCCACAAAAAAACCTATACTATTAATATTTGGTGCAGATTACTGCAAGTATTGTAACGAATTAAAGTCTGATTTATTTGCGAGTCCTCTCAAAGAACTTACAGATAATTACATAATATGCTATGTGGATGTAGATAAAGAACCAAATATAAAATCTGATTATAGTGTTACTATAATACCAGACTCTAGAGTTATTAAAAATAATAGAGAAATAGCCAAAATCAAGGGCTATTCTTCAAATAATTATGTAAGATGGATAAAAAATGTCAAATAGCGAAATAATTATATTAGTTTTAATAGCATTCAACATTAATAGTCTAATTATAGGATATCTATTTGGCCGATACTCATCATCAAATGGTGTATCTTATAATAAGCCACAGTCTTTCTTTAAACAAAATCAACAAGATAAACCAGCAACAAATCATTTATCTATTGATGACAAAAAAGTTGTGGTAGATATTAAAACTGATGACTTAGAAAAGAAATATGATTCATTAGGAGATGTAAAACAAAGCAAAGAGAATATCTCCAATTCAGTAAACAAACTCAAAAATCTTAAGAGGTAAATTATGAGTCGCGGATTAGACGTAGGTACAAGTTTTATTGTATTATCTTCAGAAAAAGATGGAAACATTGAATATAAAGATTTTAGAGATGCTTTCTATGTAATAAAACCAACCACTCCAGTTGCAACAAAAATGATTGAGAAAGGTTTGTCCGGTAAAACCTTTATTAAAGATAGTGATGGATCATTCATTATCTTAGGTAAAGATGCTATAGAAAAAGCTGTGGAGCGTAATGATGTAGCAAAAAGACCTATGTATAGAGGCGTAGTCTCTGCAAAAGAAAAAGACGCTAAAAGAGTACTGGCTTTTATTCTTAAAGAAGTAGTCGGAACATCCTCAGAGTCAGGAGAAAAACTAGTATTCTGTGTTCCAGCACAACCAGTAGACCAAGAAGATGAAGATTTTGATGTTGGCTATCATGAAGATGTTGTAAAGACAGTCTTAGCAGAATGTGGCTATGATGCTCGTGCAATCAATGAGGCAGAAGCTTTATGTTATTCAGAATTAGCAGACGATGATTATACCGGCGTTGCTATTAGTTGCGGTGCTGGTATGACAAATGTATGCGTGATGTTAAATGGTGAACCTACAGTAGTCTTTAGCACTACAAAGTCAGGCGATTGGATTGATCGTATGAGTGCTGTAGCGACAGGAGAGACTGATAGTGTTGTTCAAGCAGAGAAAGAGGGCGGTGATTTTAAAATTGGTGAACCCAACGAAAATCCTGTACTTTCAGCGGTGTCATCATACTATGAACGGTTAATAGACTATACAACAAAACAGCTAGCATTTGCTTTAACTAATCATAAGTCTTTACCAAAATTTAAAAATCCTTTAAAAATTGTTGTTGCTGGTGGGACATCACAAGCACAAGGTTATGTTGAAAACTTTAAACAAAAACTTGAAGAAAATAATTTTCCATTACCAGTCAAAGATGTTGTTCATGCCTCCGATCCTTTACACGCAGTCTCCAAAGGCTGCTTAATAGCATCGCAAGTATTATAATGTTTGGTTTTAAAAAATATTTAAGATACGCATATAGATCACCAAAATGGTCGTCTGTACGCAAAGAACATTTAAAACACAACAATGTTTGTGCTGCTTGTGGTAGAGATAAAAAATTAGAGGTACATCATATAGAGCCAGTTCATCTAAACCCCGATAGAGAATTAGATCCTACCAATCTTATTACTTTATGTGATAATCCATGTCATTTTGTATTTGGCCATTTGATGAATTATAAAAGTTGGAATAAAGATGTTGTAAATGATTGTGAGGTGTATTTAAATAAGGTAAAAAATAAACCTCACAAATAAGGGGTGCCTTATGATAAAAAAATTTTGGCTCTTATTATTAATAGGATTAAGTACAGCCCCAAGCATCTCTGGTACTATAGACCCATATGTTTCTGATGACAAATACGTAAGTTATGGCAAAGATTTTATATATGTAGGCAAGATATGTGGAGTATATAACAGCGGAGAAAAATTTTGTGCTTCTGCTGTGGCTATAGATGATCATCATATTTTAACTGCCGCTCATGTTGTACAAAATAGTGATTCCTGTTCAGTATACCTTAACAATAAAGAATTCTGTTTGACAAAAGTAACTATTCACAAAGATTTTGAATCTAAATTTGGTGTTGCAGATATCGCTATAGGTTACTCGAAGCAGCCTTTTTGTTTAAAGTTTTATCCTCCTCTTTATAGTGATACTGATGAAATTGGTAAAAAATGTTCTATATCTGGGTTCGGTATTACTGGTAATTTTAAAACAGGTGCTATTATAAGCGACAATAAAAAAAGAGCTGGATCAAACATAATAGATAGTATAGAACAAGATATGTTGATATGCAGCCCGTCTTCATTTAGAGATCCTCAAAGAACAAGTTTAGAATTTATGATTTCTAGTGGTGATAGCGGAGGAGGCTTGTTTATAGGAAATAAATTAGCTGGTATCAATTCTTGTGTCATGGCTATTGACAGGATTCCTTCAAGCAAATATAATGAAGAGTCTGGTCACACAAGAGTTCAAAAATTCATACCTTGGATAGAGGAAAATAAAGTCAAATAGATCATGAATAATTCGGACGGTTTTGATCGTAAGTCTTTTCGTAAGGCTAAGTTTGAGTCTAAAAAGAAAAACAGAAAAGATTTTTTGCCACAAGGTAATGAGGATTATAGATTTTCTAAGATTTCTAAACAAAATATAAAGAAAAAGAAACAGGAAATGGAAGAGGAAGAAAAGTGGGAAGATTGGGAAAATGAAATATATTGAGGAAATTTCTTGTGGAGATTGTTTTGAGTTCAAAGATAAAAAATATCTAGTTACTCATGACTTTAAGAAAAATGGTAGCAAATTGTGCTATTGTTTATCTGACGGTAGCGGTCAATGGTTTGATCCTACAACTATAGTAGAAGCATTTTTTATATATGGACTAGACTCTAATAATAATATTTATCCAATTAAACCAACACAAAAAGCTGATGCTAATATATAGAATTAAAACTTTTGTTAAGTCTTTGTTTTGGCATATAGCAAGAGGACTGCCTAAAAGCGGAAAAACAAATATCTTATTGAGATACAACGTATGTATTAGCTGTGAATCATACAATCCAGAAGATAAGATTTGTAATGAATGTGGATGCAATATATCAGATAAAAATATTTTTCTAAATAAATTAGCTTGGGCAGATCAGGAGTGTCCTTTAGGTAAATGGAATAAGCTATGAAAACAATTAATAGAAATACAAAAAATAGAATCATGTATACTAAGAACAACCTATTTGAAGCCATAGATTATATAGTATCCAATAATAGCTCGTACACTATAGTAGTCCCACACGTATGTAACAATATTAATACGTTTGGTTCTGGTTTCACATATCATATACAAAAACATTATCCCATAGTCAAAGAAAATTTTCATCTCTTAGGTAAAAAGTCTGCCTTAGGATATACTCAATTTGTAGAAGTCAGACACAACAAAAAAATCAATAGCAAAATTATTTTTGCTAATATGATCGCTCAAAATGGTACTATTAGCAAATCTAACAATAGACCGCTTAATTATGCAGCGTTAGTTAGATGTATGTTGGATATCAAAAGATTTATTGACATATCCAAATCCGATAATGATTCCAATGTGGAGATACATGCGCCAAAATTTGGTAGTGGATTAGCTGGAGGTAATTGGAATTTTATCGAAAATCTTATCGAAGATATTTGGTCAGACACTAACGTTTTCATATATACATTGAAATAAAAAATGAAAAAAGTAATAGCATCTTTTGGTTTTGGTGAACATCAAAAATTTTTATCAGTATCCGTTCCAACATTATATAAGTATTCACAATTATACAAATATGATCTGTTTTTACCTAATATAAATTTTTTTAATGACACTACTATGGCTCCTTCGTGGTGGAAAATAGATCTAATAAAATATTTGTTCAACATATACGATCAAGTTCTATGGATAGATGCCGATGTTATAATTTGTCGTTTTGATAAAGATATTTCTGACGACGTTAATCATGATGATGATTTTGGGGTTGTTATCCACGAAACTCCAGACGGTCAAGTACCAAATTGTGGAGTTTGGTTATTAAATAAATCATGTTTGAAATGGATAGATAGTCTTAAAACTTTTACTAATTTTCGCAGATCTGAATGTTGGTGGGAACAAGCCGCGTTGTTGTTTTTTCTAGGAATTGACCCAGACCAGCAAAAAATTGTTTTGCCAAATGACTATCCCATTAAATGGAAAGCATTGGACTACATATGGAACCCTCATATCGATGATCATAGAAAAATTCCTAACGATACTAGATTTTTACATACAACGTGTTTTCCAGATAGATATCTTTTTATGAAAAATAAATTACAGGAAATAAATTTATGATAAGCTCTTTACTACCAGTTCATCCGGGTTTTGAAAAACAATACAACGGAAAAATTAATCAAGGTAAGGATTTTCTAAAAAATAATAGAATAACAATAATTTCTTTGGTGAGAAATATAGCTGATAAACTAGATAAAAATTTAAACATTATTACTGGTTTATTTCAAGAGTATTCAAAAGACTACAACTATATTTTATTTGAAAATGATTCAATAGATGAAACTAAATCTATTTTAGATAAATACAAAAAAATACACCCAAAAAATCTTCACATAATTTCTCAAAATTTTAATACAGAAGCATTTCCTTCTATAAAAAGCGAAGAAAGATTACAAGCTTTATCTAAATATAGAAATCTCGCAAAAGATTATGCAAAAAATATAGATTCTGATTTTGTTTTAGTTCTAGATATGGATTTCGATGATATAAACCTATCAGGACTAGTAAATAGTTTTGGATGGCTAGCAACAGAACCATACATTAGTGCTGTTGCTGGTAACAGTTTCGAATACAAACCTGGACTTTACAAAGACGATCCAACCAGATATAATCTATGGAACTACGACTCTTGGGCGTTTAGACATAACTGGTGGTTAGATTTACAAAATCATATTCCAGCACCAAAAAATACAATTGATCCAATGTTTTGGTTTGGTTGCTGGATTATGCCGACTGGATCTTCACCTATACCTGTGAATAGTGCTTTTGGAGGATCTTGTATATATCGTAGTAATATATATTTTGAAGCAAATTATGATTTTATGGATTGTGAACACGTTTGTTTTCATTATAATCTATATTCAAATGCGAATATTGATTTTAGACTTGTTTTAAACCCCTCTCAACAAATGGTATTCAAAAAATGACAATAGTTTTATCTTTGGCAATAATAATTGGTATTTTAAGCTGCATGAAAACGATTTCAGATACAAGATCGGGTCATATTCCGGCAACAAAACCATCAAAAAGTCTAGTCAGTTTTACTTTTCTAAATGAATAATCGTTTACATAATCAAAGAGTCTATTTAGCTGGCGCTATGGATAGAGTTGCCGATAGGGGCAACGGATGGAGAGATAATATAACTCCATTTCTTGAAGATCTAAATATAGTAGTATTCAATCCCATTAAAAAGCCAACTATAATTGGACAAGAAGACGACAGAACACATAAATATAAACTAAAACTCAAAGCAGAAAAAAACTATGATGAACTTTCTCAGCTTATGAAAGTAATACGGTCTGTAGATTTAAGACTAGTAGATATAAGCGACTTTCTAATAGTAAATCTAGATTTGGATATACATCCTTGCGGAACATATGAAGAAATTTTCTGGGCAAATCGCCAAAAGAAACCTATAATAGTACATATGGTACAGGGTAAACAACAAGCACCAGACTGGTTATTTGGAACGATACCACACAAAATGATTTTCTCATCATGGTTAGAAATAAGAGATTATCTAGATTACATCAACGATTATTCAGAAATAGAAACCCACAATAGATGGTATTTTTTCAATGCAAAAAATAATTAATGAAATCAAACTAGATTTTGATGATGTTCTCATTAGACCAAAAAGATCAACTTTAAATAGTAGGTCTGAAGTAAATCTAATTCGATCCTTTAAATTTGCTCATAGTCCACGCGAATTAAAGTGTGTGCCAATTATGGTGGCTAATATGGATACTGTAGGCACCATAGATATGGGAAAAGTTTTGTCAGATTTAGGGTCTATTACTTGCTTACATAAACATTATGATGAAGATGTATTAGTAAACTTTTTTACTGAACCTAATGTTTTAGTGTGGTACTCTACTGGCACATCAAAAAAAGATATAGAAAAATTAGAGAGAGTTTTTAAAACAATAAAGGCTAATGGGGGAGACTATCCAAATGTTTGTTTAGACGTAGCCAATGGATACACAGAACAGTTTGTCAAATGTTCTGCCTATATTCGCAAACTATTTCCAGAAATTATTTTGATGGCCGGTAATGTTGTTACTCAAGAAATGGTAGAAGAACTCATTATTCATGGAAAAGTTGATATAGTCAAAGTTGGTATAGGATCAGGTAGTGTGTGTACCACTCGTTTAAAAACAGGTGTAGGATATCCTCAGTTGAGTGCTGTGATGGAATGTTCGGATGCTGCTCATGGTCTTGGTGGACATATCTGTTCTGACGGAGGATGCAAAGTAGTCGGAGATATTTGTAAAGCATTTGGCGGGAATAGTGATTTTGTTATGCTTGGTAGTATGTTTGCTGGTTGCGATGAATGCGAAGGCGAATGGAAATACGAATATCAAGCAGGATTACCGGAAAGCAAATTTTGGCAACCCATAAATCCTGGTTATGAAACTCCAAAAAGAAAAATTTCTTTACAATACTATGGCATGAGTAGTCAAAACGCCATGAACAAACACCATAACGGCGTTGCAGAATATAGAACAGCAGAAGGCAAATGCGTTACTGTGCCATATAAAGGACAAGCAGAAGAAATATTACAAGATATATATGGCGGATTACGTAGCGCATGTACTTATATTGGAGCTACGAAAATTAAAGACTTTGGTAAGAAAACTACTTTTATTCAGGTTAATAATACACACAATAAATTTTATGAAACACATTAATATAAATTGTCCAATTAATGGCACCGGCTACGGTATAACATCATTAAATATAACAAAAGCGCTCCTAGATTTTAGTCTGGATGTTTATTTATTTCCCATAGGATCAAAAATAGAAGTAAACTCTAATCACGATGCAGAAATTATTAAAGCATTAATCAATAAGAGCAGCCTATTTCCCTATAATGCTCCATGTCTTAAGATTTGGCATCAACATGATTTAGCTACTAGAATTGGTAATGGACATTACTATACTTTTCCATTCTTTGAAATAGACACTTTATCTAAAAAAGAAGTTCATCATCTAAATTATAGCGATTATATTTTCACAGCTTCTCATTGGTCAAAACAAGTTTTAGAGAATAACGGCGTGAATAAACCTATTTATGTATCGCCTTTAGGTGTTGATATGAATATTTTCCATGATCCTGATAGAATTAAAATAGAACAAGACAATTATATCTTTTTCCATATCGGCAAATGGGAACATAGAAAAGCACAAGATATATTATTAAAAGCCTTCGATTCTGCATTTTCAGAAGATGATGACGTAGAACTGAGACTATTGCCTTATAACCCATTTTTATCTGAAGCAGAGAACGATTACTGGTTTAATCTAGTAGATAATTGTAAACTAAAAGATAAAATTAAGGTTTTTGGTAGATTGCCGACACAATATCAATTAGCAGAATTTATTTTTCAGGCAGATTGTGGAGTATTTATTTCAAGAGCAGAAGGCTGGAATAATGAGATATTGGAAACTATGGCTATGAATAAACCTGTCATAGCAACTAATTATTCAGCACACACAGAATACTGCACAAATAAAAATTGTTACCTAGTTAATATTGACGATTTAGAGCCTGCAAATGACGGTAAATGGTTTAATGGTAGTGGTAATTGGGCCAAGTTGGGTCAAAACCAATTAGAGCAAACTATAGAACACATGAGATATGTGTATAATAATCGCGTAGACTCAAATCCCGAAGGTGTATCTACTGCTGAAAAATATTCATGGATAAATACAGCAAATATTATACAACAAACTTTAACAAGGAATAATAGTTATCATGCCAATACCAAAGCCAGAAAAAAACGAAGATAAACAAAAATTTGTTCAAAGATGCATGAGTAACGAAACGATGAAAAAAGACTATCCTAATAGTGATCAGCGTGTTGCTGTTTGTCTAGGTCAAACAAGAACTAAAAGCTCTATTCTAGATTCTGTTTTAAATATTCTTGGTTTGTCTATGGGAACTCATTGTGAAGAATGTGGTACAGAAGAAGAATTAACGTCGCACAATCTTGTATTACCCAATGAATCCGATTACATAGATTTTGGTGAGCCAACAGAAGAATATACTATTGATGAGTCTATGGCTAAAACCAAATACGAATATATGGACCCTGATACTCAAGAAGTTTTTTATTTTGACCAGAAGAGAAATTATAAAAAAAACAACAAATATTTGAGATACGTTGGAGAAGCGAAGGCTTCTGAGTATCAAGGTAAAAAAGTTAAATTAAACAAACCATTCAGAACACCAGATGGTCCAAAAAAATTCAGCGTATATGTAAAAAATGAAAAAGGTAATGTTGTTAAAGTTAATTTTGGTGATCCCAATATGAAAATCAAAAAGAATATACCAGAACGTCGTAAGAGTTTTAGAGCCAGACATAATTGTGATAATCCTGGTCCAAAATGGAAAGCAAGATACTGGTCTTGTAAGGCTTGGTAATGAATATTCCACATGGATTAAGTAAATCAAAAATAGATTCTATTGGATATGATACGGTATATGTAGAAAGACCAATATCAGATATTATAGATTTTGATTGGAAGAATATATTAACAAGTCCTCCTAAAAATACTAGTTCTACAACCATAGAAGAACTTATTTTTATAGCCAGAGAAACTCAAAATCGGACAAAAAAAGATATTGATCTATTATCTAAAGTAGATGTAGATTTAGATACTCCATTTATTTTATTGTGTAATAAATATGGTATTAATTATCCACAACATTATATTAATCTTTTTTATGATATTGTGCATCCATTATTGATAAACACTAAAAATTACTGGAATAGGGCTAGGCCTAAACAATTAGCCGATATTTATGGAATTAATATTGATGTTATAGTAACAGATACTCATCATACGGCAGCATATCCATCTGGACATACGGTGTATAGTAGTTTGGTGGCAAATATTCTAAAAGATCTATATCCTAAAATTCCCATAAAAGAATTAGATAATATCGTATTAGAAACTGCTAAAGCACGAGTTTTACAGGGTGTTCATTATCCGACAGACAATAAAGCCTCACTCATATTCAGTAAATACGTTTTTAATCAACTAAACAATAAATTAAGGAAATACTATAATGACCCGACTTAATGATATATTAAACGGTATTAAAAAAGCCATTAATAGTAGTATGGATATTTATCCAGAAAATGAGTATCAAGAAGATAGGCTCAGTCTAATTTCAGAAGACGACGAGGAAGAAAATGAAACTCCACAAGTAGAAATGAACGAATATAAACAAGATTTTTATGAAATGAGCGTAGGGTCAATAAAATCTATAATGACCCATGCGGCTAATATAGTAAAAGCTTTGGAAGACCCAAATGTAAAAAACAACTTGACAGAAAGTTGGTTACAGGGTAAAATCGCTGTAACAGAAGACTACATGATCACGATTCATAATTTTGTAATGTTTGGCAAGTCTGAAACCGATACAGAAGGTAGCGAGTCAGAGGCTGCTGATAGACCAGGATTATGGGAAAATATCAGAAAGAAAAAAGAACGAGAAGGAAAGAAGTATCGTCCAGCAAAACCTGGAGATAAAGATAGGCCAGATCCGGACGCTTGGAAACAAGCTCAAAAATAACAAGGAACATTATGTATAAGTATATATTATTTTTTTTAATTTTTGTGTCAGTATGTAATTTTCCAACTATATACGCATCAGAAACAGATATAATATCGGCTGAACAAGACGGGCTAGTATCTGTAAAATTTATTGCATCGAATGAAAAGAAAGCTAGATTTGTTATACAAAATAAGACTGACAAACCGCTTACACTAAAATTGCCAAAATCATTTGCTGCCGTTCCAGTTTTAGCACAAATTAATGAGGCAGGATTTAATAATGGGGGTATAAGACCAAATAGTCCTCAAAGACTTGGGGGTGGATTGCAACAAAATAATCCTTTTGAAATAAACCCTTTTGCAACAATTGTTGTTCCGGTTAATACAGTATGTTTAGATTTTGGACAACCAACACCAAACCCTAGAACAAAATTTAAAATAATACCGGTTGATCAAGTCTCTTACGACCCAAAAGTAAATACTTTATTATTAGCTCTAGCAGAAAAAAGACTGCCCCAAAAAGTAGTGCAGATTGCTATATGGAATATCCATAATGGAACATCTTTTCAAGATATAGCAAGCGTAGGATTATTCTCTCAACACGAAATGTCTGCTGCTCAATCTGTTGTTGTGAATCTATAAAAGATTAATTCTAATATTGATATTATGTTGAATCTGAGAGATATAATGTATTTAGAATGGATTTTGAATCGTCTATTATATAAATTTCAAGACGATAAAAAATACATAGACACAGCTAAAAAAATTATCAACAAAATCAAATCTCCTAAAATATTTATTGCTGACGATAACCTAAATAAAATTTTGAGTAAATATTTTATTGATTTTAATTTAGAAAAAACCGAACACATAGGATATAGTGAAAAAGATAGACAAAATTTAAGAAATAGTATTAGGTCGATAGTTCAGGATATTATAGATAATAAATTTCCAAAGGATCATGAAATCTTAATTAAGTAAAGGATAAAAATGTTACTACAAATTAACGGCGTTGGTAAACAAAAAATATCATATAAAGACCATAAGGATATAAAGTTTGATAGTTTGGATGATTATCTCATTTTAGCTAAAAAAGCCATAGCAAAATTTGGACATTCAATGTCTACAAAAATGTTAAAAGACGAAGATGCTATCGCTACTGTGGCAAACGCATTGATGATGGCAGATTGGAGATGGGACGAAAATTACCAAAATACTCTTGGTACTAAAAAAACAAAATATTCTTATAGAAATCAGTGTGCAATATGGGCAATAAAAACATACTTATCAAAAGAGTATAAGAAAAATAAAAAATTTGATAAAGTTTATTCGTTAGATTATGTTGTAAAATCAGAAGATAGTGGATCGGTATACAATACAATAAAAGATGATAAAAACCTAACACCAGAAGATATTATTCTTAATCAAGAAAAATTAGAGAATATACAAAAACTAATTGATATGATACTAAATTTAGAGTGTTTGTCAGATAGACAAAAAGATTATATAAAGCTATATTATATAGAATCTCAAACATTCGAAGCTATTGGAAATAAGTATGGAATTACACGAGAAGCAGTTAGACAAGGTTTGAATAAAGCTATGAATATTATTAGGAGTTTTGTAAATGAATGTTCCATATAACGTAAATATAAAATGTATAGTACTAAGCTCCCAAATGGAGCTAAATAAAAAATATGTATTAACAAAAACTGAAAATGGATGGGATCCTCCAACATTAGCTTTAAACAATGAGTGGTTTCCTAATATTGAAAAAAATCTCATTGAAAAAATGAAAAATTTAGTTTTCGTTAATGATTTGGAATTATTACCACAAGTAGTCTCTGTTAAGCAAAACGACGATCAGCAATCAATAGATATTATTTATGGATTTATAATTGGATATACAGAAAGTCTAAATGAATGTTTTTGGTTAGAGTTTGATTTTCTACAAGAAAAACCATATTCTCAAATAATATTTGAGGTGATACAAAAGTTGAATTAAATGATAGAATTTATTAAAAACATATTTCGTTCTCGCCCCACTTATGTTCCAAAAGAGCAAAAAGAGGAAAAAGAAAATACTGCCGAGAATACAAATGCCTTTACGATCTTATTGGGAGACGATAATGAACCGTATATTCATGTGGCTATAACAGATATAGATTACGATAAAGCGGTGTTCTTTGCAAAAATGCTATACGAATTAAATACTGGAAGATATGCTACTTCTATAATAAATATTCTTAATGATTTATCAAACAGAGATGATGAGATAAAACTTTTTGTTCACAAGTTAATGATAAGTTGGAGATTATATGAGCAACTAGAGAAAGAGCAATCTTTGATATGCGATGAACCTTTGGTTAGACCATCGGATTTTTTTAAAGGCTTAAAACATGAATAAAATTATCTGGGAAAAATGGACAGATCCTTTTGGAGAAAATCTAGATGAAACAAAATGGAATCATTATGATGATGAAGATATGGACGAAGAAGCAGAAATTTTTGATGATGAAATGATAAAGTCCAGATTTAGCAAACCAGTTAAAGTTATAGCATCTCCTATGGGGTTAATACCATACAATGAATATACAGCATCAAGTAAAATTTTTAATTTTTGGGTTGGTCACACCAATTTCAATTTGACGTCCGATATTGCATCAATAATAGAAAAATGCGAAGGTATAGAATTATTGGATATCTTTACCAGATACAGATTTAGAATAGGAATAGGTAAATGTTTTGTAGATAGCGACGTAATGTCCAATATAACAGAAAAAATTAATGAAAAGCTCAATGCGTAACACAATAGACACCCAACAACAGACCACAAGCCTGTATAATCTTCATGACTATGGTATAGATGTTGAAAATAGAGAAATTTATCTACACTCATATTTTTCTGGAGATGACGCCAATGAGCCAGGAGTGGACTACAGATCAGCAATAATTTTTGAGAAAAATCTAAGATATCTTAATTTGATATCTCTAGACCCTATATTAGTTCATATGCATCTACCAGGAGGAGATTGGCAAGATTGTCTTGGAATATATGATAACATTAAAAATAGTAAAAGTCCGGTTTGTATAGTTGCTTACGCTAAAGTAGAATCTAGTAGTACCGTTTTATTTCAGGCAGCAGACCTGAGAATATTAAGTACAAATACAAATTTTTTGATTCATTACGGATCAATAAGTGTTGATAACGAACACAAAGCAGCACTTAGCATGGTTCAATGGAGCGAGAAAGAGAGCGATAAGATGATAGATATCTTCACAGAAAGGTGTATGAATAGTAAGATATGTAAAGAAAAAAATTGGAAAAAAATGATGGTCAAAAAACATATTATAACACAATTAGCAACAAAAAGAGATTGGATATTGACATCAGAAGAAGCTGTTGATTATGGTTTTGCTGATGGTGTTTTGGGCAGTAAAAAATTTCCAAATATAGACTACATTAAAAACTATATGAAAAAAATATAAGATGTACATTGACTTTGCTTTCATAGATACTGAGATTAACGAAAGTCAAGCTAAAGAAACTATAAAGTTCATTATAGATAATGGCTATGTTAATAGTATCACTGTTCCTATATATTTTACAAAGATTATTAAGCCATACATAAATAATGGGCTAGATTTTTCTTGCTTAATAGATTATCCTCTAGGAATAAGTGATACTAAAACTAGAGCGTGTGCTATAAAAGAAACAATAAAGCTTGGTTTTAATACTATCGATATTAGTATGCCTCAAAATTTAGCGGCTAATAGAAAGTACGACAAAATTAGAGAAGATATCACAATTATCAACGATATGTCTTCAGAAAATAAAACGAATATAAGATATATTCTAGAATACAGAAAATTTGATCACCACTGTCTTAAAAAAATATGCGAAATTTTTGAGAATATGAATATAGAATATGTTTTTCCTTCTAGTGGATATTTTTTGGACAATATTTCGGACAATATTTTAGCATCTATTTTTCTATATAAAAACTCTAAAGATTTAAAGATCATATCCACAGGCAATATATGGCTTGACAAACATTTCGAATCCCTAATAAATAGCGGCTTATTTGGCTTTAGAACCTCATATGTACCAACATTACAAAAATTTGTAAAATTTAATTTTGAAAGACAAAAAGAATAGTGGTGTATAATATAGACGATAATTGTTTTTAAAAACAAAACACTTTAAATGGAGAAAAAAATGGCCACAGTACAAACAGACGGAACATCTGCCGTAACAGCCACTTCTACAGACAATAATGGCGGCACAATTAAGGCTAATGGTACTGTGTCTGGCACATTTGCTGCTAGCAGTGTAACACAAGCCAAAACTGGCGTTTTTGGTTCCACAGTAGTAGATAATGATGATGCTGACAAAGCATTGAGTGCTGGCACTTTTGCGTTTAACAATAATAACCCAGTTGGTAAAAAAGTTACAAGTTCACTTTCTGGCGTTAGCAATACTGTATTGTTGAGTGGTGCTGGTAATCCTGGCGGTATTCGTAGTATTCATAAGATTGAGTCTATTAAAACTCGTAAGCTAACCACAGCTATTAGAGAAAATAGATACAATGAATTTACTGGAGAATTTGATGCCGGCTATCCACAAACTTCCACGGACAATTTTGGCACAGACGATGCTGCAAATCCAACAATGGAAGTTCCTGGTGAGTTAACATACAGAACCGGAGCCAAAGAACCAGTAACTGACGAATATAAGGCTAAAACCAATTAAGTAAGTTATTTTTGTTATTATAACGACACATATAGTAGCCAATGATGCGAGAGTGTCGTTGGCTATTATAATATGGAGATAACACATGAACGAAAACATTATTCATTTTTGGCAATCTGTTGCAACAGTCAGTATTGGGATAATAGTAACGCTTATAGGTTTTTGGGTTGGTCTTGGTCGTAAAATTGTTAGCAAAGAAGAAATAAGCAGAATGATACAGAGCGAAACCCCATATTGTAAAGATAGGGAGTTCATTATGGAAAGACTCAGCGTTAATAAAGAAACCCAAGCGGCATTATCTGTTACTTTGCAAAAAGTTATAGAAGTAATGAGTGAGCTTAAAATTCAAATAGCGACATTAGGCAAAACCTTAGAAGCATTAGAAGAAAGAATAGATAGGCAATCATGACACGAAAAGACATAATAAAATTCAGAAGAGGTACTGCTGCCGAATGGGCAGCAAGCGCACCACAACCCGGTGGTGAAGTTTTGCGTCTCGGTGAACCAGGATGGGAAAAAGATACTGGTAAACTGAAAGTTGGTGATGGAGTTACTCCTTGGAATAGTTTACCATATTTACAAGCAGAAAATAATGAAGACATAATATTGCAACCAGAAGATGTTCAGGATGTTATTGGTGCTGATGGATTTTTAGTACCCGGTAGTGGAATTAGTATAGTTTATGATGACGATAATGATAACCTAACTATTAGTACCAGCGGCAATGCTGAATTTGATAAAATATCTTTTAACACAACAGCAGACCCCACAATAGAAATTGCTGAAATAGGTTGGGATGAAGCAGAAGGCACATTAGATTTAGGTTTGGAGGGCGACGTTAAAATTCATATTGGCGAACATAATTATTTTAGAATACGC
>Ga0070749_10001442_pt1 | contig 16094 bp, 22 predicted proteins | sample VirMetDEL_Nov_18_FD_75180 | JGI IMG/M metagenome (GOLD analysis project Ga0070749, IMG submission 75180) | Aqueous microbial communities from the Delaware River and Bay under freshwater to marine salinity gradient to study organic matter... | ecosystem: Environmental > Aquatic > Marine >...
GCTCATAGCTACCCGAGTAGGTTAATTCTTCCGCTAGGTGGTCAAACGTCCTATAAAGGAGCGGAGTGATATTCAGTCTAGGATCTGCCGCAAGCGGTTGGTTAGGCGCAAGCGGATGTGGAGACTGCAACATCTGGGATAATAATACCAGAAATTGTTGCATCGCAGATTGAGTTTGTTGGATCATGCGGAAGGGGAAACCCTTCAGCATTTCCGCTATCTCAGAATCAGTTTTATCGGGGAAAAGATATTTCATGGCCTCTAGGCTGTCTACACCTAGTTCCTGCATGTTGCGGACGACCATGGACTTCTGAAGTACGTCATAAGACGTATCCTCATAAACATCACCCTGATACCGATAGGAAACCTCGCGATCTCCATCTTCGGGTAAACCGACAACGCCACGAGGGACTTTGTTTTCGGCTACTGCTTTCTTAATTTCCTCATCGAGTTTGCTTTCAAACTTAAGAACAGCTCTTCTGTACTTTTCGAGGGACTCAGGAGTTTCTTCTTTAGGTGGATTCGGTTCCTTCATTCCGGAAGCCAGAATGAAAGACTCACGGAAGATGACTTCCTGGTGATAGATCATCATCTCCAGGAGACGATTAAATCCATAGGTCAGGAAGCTTTTGTTCTTCCGCATGGCCGTGGCCTGAGCACGACCCATCAACCCTTTAATTTCCGTGGCAGTTGCGCCTGCGGAAATCGAGATTTCGTCCACACCGCCAAGGGCAGTACGAATCTCTTCCCGAAGGAGAAGGGTATAACGGTTCATGTCCCCGTTAACCGGGTCAGGCGTCATGTAGCCCACTCGGTCAGAGGGCTCCACGTTCGCGATAATCCGAGGAACGCGAAGACCCGAACCCATCCCACCACCGAAGGGCTCGCTTACCCGAGTGGAAGGACTATCTACACCAGCAAAGCCACTCTGACTGCTGATCGTGGGCCTGAAGTTTGACTGAGTGTCATTAGCTTCGACCAGATCACTACGTGGGCGAGAGCTGATCAGAGTTGGGTTTCCGAAGAACTCAATGTTCTTGGCGATATTTCGAGTGAGCTGGTCATGAAGCACGATCTGCTCCATGAAAGGATCGAACTCACCCTCTCCTTCAGTACCACTGGCGTTCGGTTTGTTTAAAACCTCTACAGCAGGTATAAAGCCAAGTGTGTTGGGGCGTTTCTTGGCAGGAGTTAGAACCGCACCTGGTTCAAGATCAAAACTAAGCTCGGTGTCAGTCTCTACTTCACTAATCTCATCTGCTGTGATCGACAGACGAACGTAGCGCTTGTTCTGACCGTAGCTGTTGCTAGGTAAACCTAAGTTTGCGTTCTTTACCTTGTAGCTGTAAATGATGATGACCTCTTCAACATCACCATTTACGTCATGGTACACACGGTACTGATTCTTATTAAAGAAGTAGATCTGATACTTCAGCTTCGGATCAGGCCTGAAGTAAAAGAGTCCGCAACCGTCAATCAGAAAGTTACGAATGATCGAAGGAAAACGAATATCAAGCCTATTAAGCTTAATAACGTCCTCTAAAAAGCGTGTACGACTTTTATAAGTGTCTTGGTCACAATAAAACGTCAGACCCTTCTTCATCATGAGAAGGGTCATTTGCTGTAAATGGCTCAGCACAACCATCGTTGCCGACTGGTTGCTCCGATCCTGAGTGCGCGAAGCTTCCAGAATCTCGTTGAACCTATTTCTGCTTTCAGTCGAGGCGGAAGGCATTCACGGACGCGGGCTAGAACCCGAGATAAAAATTACTTAGAAGACTTCATCTCTTTGTGCTTACGGGCTTTATCCCGTGCACGCGAACGCTTCTCGGAGTCACCGCGGAGCTCTTCTCCGCTGGGAGCTTTGGTTTCTTCCTGCTTCTGCTTGAAACGTTCTAAGACTTCAGCGGGCATTTTATCGGCCATCGGGAAGAAGAAAACGCTTGACTCTGTCCAGTTTAACCGCTTCTACAGGTAAATCTTCGACAGGGTATCGTGTTAATAAGTGGTCTTGTCGTCCAAGCATATCTGTAGAGCCTTCCTGAGGAACAAAGTCCGCACACAGCGCTTGTATTTCTGGTCGATCCCAGATGTAGTGCTCTGCAATTGCACTGAGTTTCAAGCCACGCTGCTTAGCGTCGCCCATCCAACTGAAATGCCATCCACCGTCTCGCTTACCTATAAAGCGACGATTGGGTTGCTCACGGATTTTGGTCAGGGTCGAGAGCGATTTGAGAGTACCAACCGTACAAACCGTGGCACACTTCCACTCAAAAAACTCACCTTGAGGCGAACACAACTGGAGGTCAGCCCGCCCATAGTGCATCGACATACTCAACCCCAGGATTAGGCGAGAGTCATGCTCTAGAAGTTCTCGGAGTGAATTAAACAAATTCGGATTAGGTAGCTCATCACAGTCTGAGCAGATGAAAACGGTGTCATCTGGAAAGAAAGTAAGAGCACTCGCTAGTGCGTCTCGCTGACCGCGCTCCCTTACCCACGGGTCGACTGCTTCCTCAGCACTCGGAAGCTCGACCTTTATAACTTCAATCTGATCTGAGGGAAGGCCAAGCTCTTTAATTGTGCTCTCGAGCGTATAAGGTTTAGGATCTCCTCTGTGCGTTCTGTTCGCCTCAGAAATAATAAACCCGTCTACGTGATCCTTAAGGGCGTTTACCCTCAGCTCTAAAAGCTCTTTCTCGTTGAAATAAGGGAAGGTGTCGACAAGCATTAGGAAGGCAGGAGATACTCTTTGACACGGGGAAGCGAAAAGATCTCACTGGGTAGTTGTTCGTGTGGAAACTCTGCAATCAGATGGTCCTCTCGACCCAACATGTCGAAAGAACCTGGATCAGCAACAAAGGTCTTACAAATGTGCTCGACCTCTGGGCGATCAGTCTCCCAATGCGCGTAAGACTTCAGTTTATTAAGACGACGATCGCTGTCCCCCATCCAACTGAAGTGCCACCCTGCGTCTAATTCGCCAAGCGTTAAGCAATCAAGCGAACTGCGCATAGAAGACAGAGTGCTGTCTTTCTTCAACGTGGAAACCGTGGACGCGAAGGCGTTACGCCAGTCAAACTTTGCACCTTCAGGCGTAACTAACTGACGATCCGCACGCCCATAGTGCATAGACATGCTGAGCTTCACAACACTATCCTGATTCTCTCCAAGTAACTTAATAAGTTCTTCCAACCTCCCAGGATTTACGATCTCATCACAGTCGGAGCAAATGAAGACAGTGTCGTCGGGTGTCATATGGAGACCAACCCCTAAGGCGTCACGCTGTCCTCTCTCACGAACCCAGGGATCAGGCGCCTCTTCTGCGGAAGGAAGCTCAACATGCAGAACTTGAATCTTCTCCTCAGGAAGCCCAAGCTCTCGAATGGTATCTAAACAAGTAAATTCTTTCTCTTCCCCACGATGAGTGCGATTTGCGTCTGTGATCAAAAATCCGTCAACATGATCCTCAAGCGTGCGAATGCGCAGCTCGAGAATCTCGCGCTCGTTGAAGTAAGGGAAACAATCTATGAGCATGCGAACCAGAAGACTCTGGCAGCATGTTAACTCACTCTCGCGTTTTTATGTATTCGGCAACCCGACGCTTAGCCCGTGCCAAAACATTTCCACGGTCATTACCCATATCGACAGAAGTACCATTGGGTACACCGTCAGAATACTCAGTAGGAGGAATCGGTGCCTGAGGCGTCGGCTCACCGATAAGGCTGTACGCTTCCTGCTCCTCCGAGTCCGCAAACGCCTCGTCGGAATACATGTCCGCACGTCGTTGGCGCTCAGACGCATCAATCTGTTTACGGTACGCCTGAGAAAAGTCTGTAGCGGCATTCAGATAGGGATTCATCAGAACAGTACAGCTGCAGAACCGACGGAGCCCCCACTAATTGCCGTGCAGGCCAAGTTGACCAAGGACGGAGCAGTAGCCGAAAATTCAACATACTGACCAGGGGCGTCAGATAGTTCTAAATAGACTGTGCTACTGGAAGTGGCGTTTAAATAGACACCCCGGCAAGTCGGGAAACGGACTTCGCCATCAGATGGCTGCCAAGAAAGTCCACTTCCGTAGGGGAGCACAGAAGTCTGTCCAAAGACAGAACCAAAAGCGCGAATATCCATAATAAAAGAGCTCCGATTTAAGTTTAGCTCTCCTCCTCAGAAATTTCGATTAATTTCTGGAGGTACCACGCGCATTTCTTGAGATCCTCAACACCATTTTTAAAGTCTGTACGCCAAAGGTACTTCAGACAGGCTCCCTTACAGTAAGCGCGTAAGCCCTCCTTACCTAAGGCGGCTTCCATAGCGTCGATGCACTCAATACTACCCTGCGTATAGTGCATAGGGTGATTCACGTTGTCATCAAGCAGCATCGTCTTTCGTGGTGTTAGGTCGTCGATCTCGTTAAAGATAAAACGATCTTCTTCAAAAAGCATCAGACTACAAGAAACTCAGAAATATCTAGCAGAGGCTCGCCTTTTACGCTGCGCTCTTTGCTGTATTTGTTGTCAAGATGTTCAACCAGTCCACACGGAGCGAGCTGCACGCGACCTTCGCACTGGACAAGAGGTACGACGCGTCGATGCTCCTGCTGGGGGGACAAGTTTTCAAAAATCGTCCCCATCGTGCTTCGATCGGCAATTGGCCAGCATCTGTACTTAGTTAAAGGAAAGCTTTTGACTGGGTCGCAACTGTCTGAATTTATATACTCTTCAGCCATCTGCTGATCCAAGATCATCATCCCGGTGTAAGGGTTACCGAGGGACGCGAAACCTATAAACCCAGAATCAGGTGTCAGGTAAGTTTTCACCCGGTAAGGACGATCACCCCAGACCCCTGGCGTGAGTCCATTTAGGTTCCACTTCCAATGGTTATCGAAAGGTACGAACTTATCTTCGAATCTCTCAAACCTACAAAAACCGGGCTCGAGGTTTAACTCCTTGAGCTTGTCCTTCCAGTTGTACCAGTAAATAAAGTTTTCACTGGATAAAAGCATATCGTTCTCACTATAGATATAGAAGTCATACGCTTTAGCCTCTACAGCCTTTTTGAGAAGATCTTTATGGCTCCATGTAAGATAAAAATCAGTATATACTTCAGGAGCTACTATGACATCTAGAATCAAACCTTTTACATTCGCTTCTAAAAGCTGAAGAAGAGGTTCTCGGTCCTCACGGTGCTCATAATCGATAAAGATAAAAACCTCTTTTTGACCGGGTAACTCCTCGTAGCCACGGAGGACTGCCAAAAGAGGATCAAACCGGTTTAAAGGGTTGTGCGCAGTAATAGCTATGAAGTACTTAGAGGAGTACAGCAGCGCATTCGAACAAAAAGAATTATCCATTATCAATACTCCATCTCGAAGTTACCGCGACGCTGCAGGAACGTAATTACCCAGGTGTATGCATCGAGGAGATCGTCGTGAGAAGTCGCACCGATATTAATCAACTGATCGAATAGAGCATCGAATTTACGGAAGCGGTTAAACGTCACCTTTTTATTCTCCAGCAAACCAAGAGTACCTCTGAATCGGGCGATCTTGTCGCCACGGAAGCCCTTTGCCTCGTGGATGTGGATATTCCCTAAGCCTCTTTCACTCAAAAGTATCCGTCTTAGATCAGCCGCTAAAGATGCCTGGTAAGCAACTGACTCAACGACTAACGTACACGTGGAGTAAGTCGGGAAGTACTCGCCCTCACTGTTTTCCTGGAGGATGCCCCATTCGACAAGCATTTTGCAGAGAAGATCAATCTTCTCTAGGTTCCCGATTGATCGGACTTGGTGAGCATCGATAACGTAGTACTTATCCTTCAGACGGCCAGCAAGAACAAAAGCAGTGTAGTCGGAGGTTTCGTTCTTACTAGCTGAGAGATCTATACCTACAGCCAGACTGTCAAACTCGGTAACGACGTCGCCCTTAATTAGAAGATCTGGGGATAAGACCAGATCAGATGTCATAACAGGCTGCTGTTGGTACTGGAAGGCAAAAGCAACTGGGTCAAGCTCCTTTTGACCTTGTAGGTAATCAACACTCCACTGCTCCGGCCAGTAACTTTCCGGATCACCCTTATCGTCATAAGTAAGAGCCTCTTGTGTTACCTGCTTCCACCCCTTCTGAGGTACGAACATTGTTTTGTGGATATCAAGCGGGTGGAATCGAGTTCCGAGACAGATGGCTCTCCCGCCCTCAAAAATAATCGGAGCGATAACAGAACTCCAGTTGTTGTTCATCTCCTCCCTAATAGTCGGGTTCTTAATATCGGTACTTGATTTAATAGGGTCATCAACGATCACGAGGTGGGCACGTTTAGACGTAATCGAACCTCTTAGCCCTGCAGCACGCAGAGTAAATTCTTCATCGCCCACACGGCTGATGCCTGCGTAATCAAAGTCGATACTCCAACCGATGTCCGACTGCATGCCGGAACGGAGCTGGACTTTCGGGAAGATCTTTTTATAGGTAGATGAGTCGATAATCTGCTTAATAATTCGACTCTTGGGTATTGCAGTCGCGATGTTGTACGAGCAGTAAATAATCTGAAGAGGAAGACCGGCTGTCGTGTGCCTTCCAATGATCCAGGCGGTGAACATGTTGAGCACCGTGGACTTAGCGCTCCCTCGAGGAGCAAGAATATCAAGATTAGGTCCAGCAATATCTATCAAGTACCGATTGCTCTCACCTGTTACCAAGTGCTGATGCCACTCCAGCATGTGCTTTGCCGGAGCTTTATCCATAACAGTACAGAAAGTAGAAAAGTCATCCGCTGCTCTGGAAAATATTGAACTTAGCTCTTGTACATCAGAATCCACAGCCTTAGCTGCGCGTAATTTGAGCGCACGACGATAAGCAAAAGATTCTCTACTCGGCATGCGATTTAAAACAATGTCTGTATACTAATAGCCAGATTCTACCGCTAAATGGCAAAGATTCTCTGGTACGGGGACATCCTCTCGAATACTGGATTTGCTCGTGTAACACACAGTATTCTGAAGCATCTGGCGAAGGATAATGAAATTGTTGCGTTTGGTATTAACTACAATGGCGACCCACACGATCTACCATTCAAGGTCTATCCAGCGACAGCCCTAAACCCAAGCGATCGCTTCGGCATCGGACGGCTGCCTCAGGTCGTAGAGAAAGAAAAACCTGATTTTATTATCTGCCTAAACGATATCTGGGTCGTAAACCAAGTTTGGGAGCGCGTACATCTACTGAAAGCACAGTGCAAATTTAAGTTCATAGCTTACTTCCCTATCGATTCTGAGTGGTACATCGAAAGCCACCTCCGATACATCAAAGACTGGGATTTTGCGATCACCTTCACAGTCGAACAAGCTCAGCGTCTGTTGAGGCAGGGTGTTGGGCCGAAGCTCCTAGGCGTCATTCCTCACGGGTTAGACACTTCAAAGTTCTTCCCGATGGAGCGCGATGAGGCGCGGAAACAGCTCGGGTTGCCTCTAGATAAGTTCATTGTTCTTAATGCAAACAGGAACCAACCGCGCAAGCAGATAGATCTGACCATCAAGGCTTTCGCTCAGTTTGCGCAAGATAAAGAAGATGCGATGCTCTATCTCCACATGAGTGAGAAGGATCTCGGTTGGGATGTAAGGGCTTTATTTGAGACAGAGATGAAGAAACAGGGTCTTGATTCGAATGGTCGAATGATCATGACGGCGACCAACATCAACTATATGGATGCACCACCGGATGAACTCCTAAATAAGATATACAACGCTAGTGATGTAGGGATCAACACGGCAAACGGAGAGGGCTGGGGTCTAGTTCCCTTCGAACACGCTTCCTGCAAACGTCCCTTAGTCCTCCCAGACCATACGTCGTTTGCTGATATCTGGAAAAACAAGGCTCCTCTTGCACGCGTCTCGGCCTGGATCTACGACAAAGATCTCGGAGTGGAACGAGGCATTGTCGACACGGACCACGCAGCGGAGCTCCTTACCGAACTCTACGAAGATGAAACGTATCGAAACCAAACTGCGGAATCCTGCTACGAGGTAACAAGAAACCCCTCGTACCGATGGGACAAGATCGCTGAAGGTTTCCAGAAAGCCATGGAGGAGCTAAGCAAATGAGTCTTCAATTTCATCGCTATCGCACCTACCACGAGCGTGCTGTCCGCAAAGTCCACCTACCAACTAAGTCTGGGTTTCCCTCCGTTTACGTACAGGCTCAGGAAATTGGTGGCGAGTTCACTCGCATAATTAACGGGCTTCCTCCGACCGCCGTGGCTAACTTCAGCCCCTGCGTCCTCAAGCACAAGGGCTCGACTCTGATCGCATGGCGATCTCAGCCTGAACCTTTTGTGTTTAGGCACGATATGAAATATTTCTACTACAACAACACCCCTACTGATATCTACGTAGGAGAACTGATCAACGATGAAACGATCGTTGCAGGACAAAAACTAAGAGAAGCGAGGCACAGGCTGAGCTACGAAGATCCACGTATCTTTATCTCTCCAGACGATAAACTTCACTGTCAGTTTGTAACAAGTAGCTACGCAAGCAGGTGGGATAGCTCGAGCCACAAGCTTGTTAAGAGTCCGAAGATCTGCACAGGTGTAGTGAACGAGTACGGGCACTTAATGGATTGCTTCTTTCCTCCTATCGGAAAGAACCTAGAGGACGGAGGTTCAGAGAAAAACTGGTGCTTTTACTCTGATGGCGAGGAATTAAAACTTCTTTATTCGACCGTACCTATCGTCATTAAAAGCCCCGGAAAGCCAGACAAGATAATCGACTCCAGCTGCCTTAAAGAAGTTACTTCCGACCACCCCACTTTTAATTCCACAGCTCCTGTGAAACTTGGGGATGAGTGGCTAGTCTTTTATCACTGGAAGTACATGGTGCAGGAGCTAGATCGCAGGCCCTACTTGATGTATGCACTAAGTGCTTACACTCTGGATGAAGACCAAACAAAAATTGTTCGCATGATGGATGAGCCACTCTTTGTGGGTTCGACCAACGACGATCTAATCACTTGGTCGGATCCTATTGGTAACGACATTTCCAATCAACCAGCATGCGTTCTCCCCTTCGGCTGCTTTATTGAAGACGAAGAAGAACTGGTTATGTCGCTTGGGGTGAATGACTCCTTTATGGGTATCTTCAGGACCCCTGTGCTAAATGTGCTAAGCTTGATGCGACGTATTTAATCAAGAGCCAAGGGAATTCGTTCCCATTAAATACGTTGCAAAGAAGGGGGCTCTAAGCCCCTTTTTTAATTCTTTTCTTCGCGCTCAATAACCGACCAAACAATCAGCGATGCTTCTTCCAGCAGAGCACTCATAGTCGGTTGATCCTCAAAGCTGTTTACGAGCTCACGCAAGCAACGATCCGCGCCTGCAAGCAGTAAACCACGGCGATCTAGGCCGTCAGTTAGCTGTCGAACCGCTTGGATGTGAGAGCGCAGTTCCTTCTGAAGAACAGCGATTTTGGTAGCGGCGGTTGCGTGGTCCAACATGCCCGTTAAGGTCATCTGGCGGACATTGCCTAAATCGATTTTCAGAGCGTCGATCTCGATCAATAGATCTTTACGAAGATCGGCTTTGGGGTAACGCTCCTGAATAAACGCCGTCAGATCGGATATCGAGCCGTCAAACCCAGGCTTTAGGAACCTCGCGAAAAGGAACGCCTCGATATCGCTGGTCGAGTTCTTCGCGTAGTACGTGAACGCGTCACGCTGCGACTTACTTAAAGAATCCAACCACGCTGCGACGGTGGTCGAATCGCCAACTTTTGATTGGATCATGCAAAGAAGCGCGTACCAGCCAGGGCTTGGCTAGCACCATAGCGCTTCAGTGCAAGTTGACCTTTAGTTTGACCTTGAATAGTTGCAAGATCGCTAAGGGTTTTTGCTTGCTGCAGTTTCAGACCACTCTCGAGAGCCTGAGCGCCGAGTGCCAAACTACCCTCGGTCTTTGCTCGAGTGCTGAAAACATCTGCGAGAGTATCAGCTTGTTTCTGAGCAACAGCGGCCCTGGTCTGCTCCTGCAGAGATTTAAGGCCTAAGTTGGTGCCTGCCAGACTTTGAGCTAACTGATTCTCACCAGCTAAAGCAGCTGAACCGGCTTGACCGAGGAACTGAGGACCAGCTAACTCGGTGGCAACACGTGCGTTAGATAAGTTCTTAAGAGTATCAATACCCGCGCCAGCTGCCCCCGTGGTAACGGCAGCTTGAGACGTCGTAGCCTTTTCGGCACGATTTAGGGCTTCTTTGAGGATACCTAACTGAGAGTTAGCAATAGTAGAACCCTCGAGACCGAGAGCACCTCCAAGAGAACCCTGCAGCACTGCGAGCCCGTTCATGGCTGCAGTGAGAGGGTTATTCATCGCAGCGGCCAAAGCGCCATACTGCGAGTAGTAGTCAGAAGGTGCAGAAGAGCCACCACCGCCGCCGCCGCCGAATATGCCCTGTAGCAGACTCCCAACGCCGCCTGCTGCGGTCCCTATGGCGGTTAACGTAAGAGGATCCATAGTCAGTACAGGGCCTTGATCGGTGAATAAGCCTTAGCAGCACTCGCGCCTGCGGTGGCCATACCCTTAAGAACATTAGGGTTAGGCATACCCAGCGTTGCGCTGAGGCTCATCATGCCCACAGCAAGCTGGGTGTCACGGTCGATTTGTTTTTGAGTGATGTTCGACCAGGCGTTAATAGTGTCGCGCTCGAGAGCTCGCTGAGTGAGCTCACGCGTCTGCTCCATCGCCGCTTGGTTAGCGGCTCGCACTTGACGCTCATAAAGAGCAGCGTCAATGTCAGCTCTTCGCTGAAGGATTTCCGGGTCAACCGACTGCCGGAGCAGCTCTTGGAGAATATTTAAAGTCTGCGCTTGAGCCCCAAAGGTTCCGGTCTGAGCCTGTCCTCGTTGCTGTTGACCAGCTTGTTCTGCTTGTTGCGTGCGCTGTTGGGCCTCAGCAGCCCTCTCCTCCATTTCCTTGGCCCTCTGCCCCTGTTCCCTGGCCAGCTTTACGGCTTCTGTAGTAACTGGAGGTTGGGCTTGCTGCCCAGCCATTTTTTGGGCTAACCGATTAATTTCACCAGGAGCCTCAAAAGGCTTGGTCAACCTTCCAAAAATTTGAGGAAGAGCTTGAAGTGCCCGTCCTTCTGCAGTATCAAAAAATGAAGTCGACATCTTCTCTATTTCCCTGTTCCAATTGTACTAAGAGATTGTTGGAAATCAGGGCGTGCGAGATAGTTACGCAGGAATTCTTGAGCTGCCCCACCGGTTGCCGCCGCTTGAACCCCCGCCATCTGAGCAAGAGCGGGAATGATCTGCGCTGAGGCGTTGATTTCTGCCTTAGCCCGCTCGCGCTCACCTAGTTCTTGAGCCATCGAACGCTGGCGATTTACATCTTGCTCGATTCGCTCAGGTACATCAATCTGAGGTAGATCGACCATCCCCAGAGTTGCCAGTCGGAGAATGGCTCGGTTTAGATTCTCTTTACCGTAAACCCGCTCGAGGTTTGCCAGTTCACTGGGGCCGACTAAATATTTGCCGCCTTGTGCAACCGCAGGAGGTGCTGCACCTAAACCACCAATACCGGACGAAGCACGGGTTAATACTTCACCGCCAACATTACCGAGAAGTTCGGCTAGAGCAGCTCTAATAAAAGGACCACTACCAGCGACAGCAGCAGGAGCAGCGGCGGCAACAGCAGGAGCCATAATTAAGAAAGACCCGGTTTGTCGAAACTAGTGCCTGACGGCGGCTTCTTTATTGATTGTAGTTCATTAGGCATCGGTTGTACGCCTAATTGAATATCCTTCTGGTCCACAGAAGGCAGTGCTGCTGTCTGTGGGAAGTTGGATTCGATGTACATCTTCAGAAACGAAGTTGTTTCTAAAGAAGGGGCCAGCTGACGAACATCGCGTTCGCGTAGCTGCTGTGCACGAACGTTATGTCTCATCAGCTCAGATACTGGAAGTTCTCAGAGGGAGCAATATTGTTCGAGGCCGGAGCATTCAGCATCGAGTAGTTAGAGCCCAGATTCGGAGTGTCGTACTGAGCAGGACGTTGTGCAGAAAGCATGTCCATGTGCTCGTCCTGCTGGTCAGCAAGTTGCTGCAGCAGTTGAACCACAAGGGCGAACTCCTCAGGCTCTAACTCCGCAATCAGAGAAAGGAGGTACTCATCGTTAGGGTTATCATCTGTAACCCGCATGCGCTGCTCAAGCTGAGTGCGCTGCATGGGGTTGTTGTTATCGGGATAACCATTCAGTGAATGAGTCGCTCCGGTATACATACCCTGATCCGCCTCATGCCCAGGCATAGGAGGCAGAGCAGTCGCAAAACGACGAACGATTGCAGCAGTTGCAGGGGTTGCTGCTGCCATCTCGGCAGGAGTCGTGGGCATCGGGAGCCCTAGAATCCGCGAAGCTAGTTCGTAATCGGCTTTAGAGAACACCAGAAACCACCACGGCTGATTTATCTATATTATCGCGTATCTCCAAGATATCGCCCGGTGTACAGTCAAGCGTGATGCACAGCTTCTCTAATACGTCAGGAGAAGGTATATAGGCAGCATCAGAGTAAATCTTGCGCGTAGTTGTAGGCGATAACGCTGCCAATTTACTCAGAGCAAACGAGGAAAGCTCCCGTTTATCGAGAACTTCTTTGAGGGTGTTTAATAATCGACCCGTAGACGTATGTGAAGAGTAGAAAGGCATTCCCCTGCCGCACAGAGTTGTCAGTTTAAGCGAGTTTAAATTCCTAAAAACCTAAGTGTTTCCGGCGGCAAAACTCCAGATCCCAGGTTGTGAAACTCGTAGGCAGCTCGGGAATATTAAAAGGTGTCTTGTAGGTATCTCCCTCGATGTGGGCCTGCCAAGCTTCACTCCACTTAGCGTGCAAATACCTCTTGTTCATTTCGTGGGCAATATGAACAGCTGTCTGTAAACGGGGCTCCGAGCGCCAAGTCTGCGAGCCGTCCGAATAATCTTTCTTGGTTCCGTGGTAGTACCCGTGATCCAAAGTTAAAACACGCTTTACATCGTCGTGTATAAACCGCATACCGTAGTCCATATCCTCGCAATAGCCGGGATAAAGGTTCTCATCAAATAATCCGTACCGCTGAACCATCCAATCTTTAAGGAGGAAAATATCCCAACCACCGCCTGAACCGTGGACAACACCAACCTCGTCGTCCTCAGCCTTGGCCTGCATCTCCTCCAGAAACCCAGGTTCGAACATCACGTCGTGGTTCGAGATCACCCAATAGGGAGCTTTCATAAAGCTCTTAATTATTAGGTTCCAAGCTCCCGAACATCCGATATTCGAAGGCATGTGCGTAACGTGCACACGTTTAACAAAGGGGTTCGAGAGACCCTTGATGTTTTCAACCTCATCCGTAATCTGATCTCTTCCGTTGTTATTGAAAACAACAAAATTATCTACAGGGTAATCAATGCTCATGAAGAGCCTGTGTAACCAATAGGGATTATTAACAATCGCCGTACCAATTACAGGGATGGGTTTTGACATCGCCCTACTGATTTATGTCAGCATAGTAGCAAACTTAAGCTTTCGAGTACTGCGTACAACCGATCGCGTCGACAGTCTCAGCTTCGGGGTAATCAAAAGAGCATCCGAACTTAGTCTTGTGAGCACACGAAGTACAAGGAAGATCCACATCTTCTGGCTCGACATAGGTTCTCGTGCGATCCAGTGAATTTTTAATGTGCTTAAGGGCCGTACGAAGCTCTTTGAGCTCCTGGTAAGCCTCATTACTAATTTCGAACCGCGTCTCCCTGTAGAAACATTTTTCGCAAGTGTGCCTCCTGCGAGTCCCTTCTGGGACTTTTCTAGACTCAAGGACCACAAAAGCGGGTTCACCGCAACAAGGACATTTAGCCTTGTTGGTACGAAGACCGCGAATTTGATCGACTGTGTGAGGTGAAAGTTGAGCTGCCATTTACATAAAAAAATACCCGAGGCGGGATTCGAACCCGCGCTGTAGAACTTTTAAGGTTCTTGTCTCTTCCGCTGGACTACTCGGGCCAGCAGTGACAGCATACTAGCTTTCTTCGGACTCTAAGGAGTCTTCCGCAAACTTGTAGTAATCCTCATCCTCCACAAAAGACGGGACTCGTGAGTCTTTGTTTTCAGGGTGAGCCCAGGTGTCGTCGAACGGGAGAGGTTCCGTTCCGTACTCATATGTGTCGTAATCATCCTCGTTACGAGGATCTTCTATAAACGCATAGTGAGTGGTCTCCTCCTCCATAAACACCTGGAGCTGTTTGATCGCTAGCTCAAGAAGCTCGTCGTCTGAGAGATTCTTATCGGAAGAGGACACCGAGGCTCGGGGTTGGCTTTGCCTACCGTAGGTCTAACTGTGGAGCCTTGCAAGCCGTTCGCAAGCTGCTGTACGAGGTTCACCGTACACACGCAGGCTATTGAGCTGGCACTCCTTAGCCCACTGGTTCTCTCGACGCATCTTGACAGCCCCAGGACTAATGGTGAAGAGCGCGATCCAGAGCAAGATAAGGAGAAAAGGTGTCCCAAACCAGATAGCGAGCTTGGTAAGGGAGTTAGCGCCCGCATAGACGGCAACTGCTTGCACTGCGTGCTTGGAGTCCAGGTTAATGTTGGTGTTGTTAGTCATGTAGGTCACCTTGTGACTCACAAATCATACACAGCACACCCTTGCCTGTCAAGAGATTACTGCTACCATGCTGAGAGCTTATAACACTTCACATGACCACAGCTTCTAAGCCTTCATTTAAGGAGCTCATGAGCCAAATGAAGCAGGAGGCGCCCTCGGTAACGCCTACGGTGGCGATCCAGGGGAATAAAAAGAAACTAGACGAGAGGTACGAGCTGAACCAGGGCTGGTACGACGCCCTGCTGAACACCGATATGGTGCTTTGCTCTCGTGAAGAAGCCCAAGATCTTCGTTTGGTGCCTGACGAAAAGCGTCAGATCGTAGAGATCGGTGTGTATGAGGGCGCCTCATCAGTTTTCTGGTCTGACTTCTATATGAGTCACCCGGAATCTCGTCTGATCTCCATCGATCCCTTCACCGGCAGCTCCGAACACCACGAAAAGCCCGAAAACTACCCCGAACTGGAGCGTATCGAGCTGACTGCTAGGGGAAATATCGCTAAATCTGACAACGCAGCCAAAATTGAGATCCTCAAAGGCTGTAGCTGGGACGTTTTCCCTGAAGTGAGCCGTCGTTTTGGGTCTGAACCCTGGATCGACCTCCTCTACATCGACGGCGCACACGATCCGACCTCTGTAGCGCGTGATACTACGCTTTACGTGCCGATGGTAAAGTCTGGAGGCGTTGTAATCTTTGATGATTACGGTCACCCTGATGTTAAAAGGGGTGTCGACGGCGCCTTAATGGCGTTCGCATCCATGGAATTGGCTATCTTTACTGGATGGCAACTCGCCTGCAAAGTCAAATGAACAATTTCCAACTCCTCAAAAGGCTCGACAAGGCTCATTCCATCTGTGAGCCATGCGGCGAGGAGTTCGGAGACCCATCCGGCAAGCCCTATGTACTGAAACAAGGTGTTTGCGACGTCTGCGGTGACCACACGCTTGTGTCAGACACGAGTAATTGGGGTCACCTAAGACGAGGGCGAGCGAAAAACGTCAAAAGGATCACAAGCAAAATCTTTGAAGAGCCTCAAACCTGAATGGCTGACGTCAAGCGAATCTGCGCCAATTGCCTGTACTTCGACTTAGTAAAAGTCGGAGAACATAACGCTTATGGTCTTTGCAGGCGCCACGCTCCCTTCGCTCGGGAGAAGCAAGGACCAGATCCAGCTAAAGCACAATGGCCCCGCGTCACCGCTCACCTTGACTGGTGTGGAGAGTTTGAGCTCCGTTGAGGCATGAAACACGCCTTTCTACCGCTTTTCCACAGAGATTATTTCCCTAATAGCTTGCAAGGACGTCGTTTTTTATTACTGCCCTTTGCCCTTAGTCTTCTACAGCTTGCGTTCTGGCTCATTTTTTTACACCCCACCCCTCGGGTTTCGTCCAACGCGTCAACTGAATCTTTCTCTCATCCACGAGATGCCAGCTGCTCACATACGACTGCTCACCCCAAGCAGCC
>Ga0070749_10001445_pt1 | contig 16078 bp, 26 predicted proteins | sample VirMetDEL_Nov_18_FD_75180 | JGI IMG/M metagenome (GOLD analysis project Ga0070749, IMG submission 75180) | Aqueous microbial communities from the Delaware River and Bay under freshwater to marine salinity gradient to study organic matter... | ecosystem: Environmental > Aquatic > Marine >...
AATTCCTTTAAATCAAGTACAAGTATTATTAGGTCATAGTAATATATCTGTAACAAATGTATATGTTAGGGCATCCCCTGTAGACTCAATTAAAAACTATGAGGAGTTATTTTAATGAAAAAAGCTATCAAAAGCGAAATATATAAAAAGATGTTTATATATAAAATAATTAATAGGTTTCGCATTTGTATGGAAACACGAAATAAAAAAGAACATTGAACGTGAAGATATACAACGTCTTGAGAGAGAAATGGAAGAGCTTAGACAAAGAGATGAGATTAGATATAATAGAAATGACAAGAGGGTATATAGGATCTTTTATTATGGCATTTCTTATGTGGAAAGGTTTGATATAGGCACAATTGGTGAATATGGTAATACAACACTATTTGATGGATTATAATAATTAGGGCAATATAAATAACAACTACTATTAGTTATCTCTTCATAATATTTTATAGGTTCTTTAATACATAATAAAGCATCACTTTGTAATACTCTTAAATATGCTAAACTAATTATAATTAAAATAATAAAAGAAATAATTAAAATAAAATCTATTTTTTTCATTCTATATTAATTGAATGCACAACAGATAATAATTTACTTAAATTATTAATCGCCTTTTCAATCAAATGTAACTGTTCTGTTTGGTTCTTTTGTTCTTGTAGGTTCAGAAGTCTGTAATACTCTTTGTTCTTTAGGTCCATCATTTGTTGTAAGTTTTCTGTTAGTGTTGTTAATCTCTCTATTTCCTGATCTTTGTTGTTGTTCAAGTCTTCTAAGTTTTTCAAATTCTCTAAATCTTCTTTGTTCTCTTTGTTCATCTTGTTTTACCTCCTCTAAATTTAATTCTTGTTTGACAGGAAAAGCAAAATAATCTGTATTTTCTTTTAAGGCATCTAATATATGTTCTTTATTTTTTGGTATTTTTCTATTTTTAAAATAATCTTTTATAGTAACGAACAATAAAAATACACCTGCAACACATAAAGATGTAACTATAATAATTGCTAATAATAATAATGTATAAACTATTACACTAACCATTTTCTGTTATTAAACCTGATCCTCCTATAATATTACTTTTTTGATCGTTTAGTTCTATCCTAGATAAAATATTATCTATACTAGATAATACTTTTTCTGCAGAGTTTATTGCATCTTTAGATGCCTGTGTAACCTGTAAGTTTGATGCATTTGCCTCACCTAACTTATCAAAGACAAACCATAACATTCCTGCAAATAAAAATAAAGTTATAACAAATAATCCAAAATATAATACCTGCCCATATTTACTAAACCAATCTTTAGACTCTAATCTATCTCTTAATCCTTTTCGTAATGATGTCATAGATAAACGTACATCACGATCTACAGGTAATAATCCAACCTCCAATAATTTTTTATTTAGACTTTGTAATGTAGAATTATACCATAGTCCATCTTCACCTATAACAAAGAGTACCTGCCTGTGTCCTATTCTTTTTCCATATGCACCTCTAAACTTTTTTCTTTTTCTTAAATAAAATATTTCTTCGCCACCATCACCAAAAGCTATAAGTCTTGCTTTATCTCTACCTGTTATTCTTGTTTCACCATTAATTTCTTCTGCAATAACTATATTATAATTCCATCTTAACCTATATAATATTACAACAATAACGACAGCAGTTATACTAATAAACAAAAATACTAATACAAGAAATATAATTAGTTCTAATTGTGGTACTGCTTGTATGTAATCACTAAATGCCATTATATTATATGTATATACTGTATACACTATTATTTATAAACATTTCTGTATCGGTCTGTTCTTATATGTTCGTTTTAGTATGTGCGAACGGAAAAGTTTGGTTTATAAGGGTCGTTCTATGGGGTTACATAAGAATTCTGCTATAATTTGGTAATTTCGTACCCCTGTACCCTATTACCTACCCATATCGGTTTAAAACTGTAATTTTTCTTTTCTATATTCGTTTTATGTGCATAAACTGATGACTTTTGTATGTTTAATATGGTTGCAACCTCTTCAGTAGAGTGTTTACGTAATAATTCTACTATTTTTTCTTGTATATGTGTTAAATGTTTTGCTTTTTCTTTACTTTTTTCATCACTATCTTCTAATGATCTCATAATATCCTTATTAAGCTGTGTTGTAAATGCTTTTTTCTCTCTCTCATAGTCTTCAAGTAGCTTTTTAGAGGGTAAACGTAGTTTATACAGTCTATTAACAAACATTTTATTATTTTTAATGAACCTTATGTACTTTGGGTATTCTTTTCCTGTCATTACATCTACTTGTAACATCTTTACCTTAACAGTAGCAGTTTTATCCCTTTGATTTATCCCCTGCATTTGCCCTATTGAATGCATTAGTTTTCTTGTAGAGCTATCAATAAAAGATAATAATGGAACAGTCATAATAACAACTAAATTTAAGTGTCGTGATGTCTGAAAAAAGTAATTTATAATACGATTTGAGTTAGACATAAATTTTTTACTATCATGTTCTACACCCATTTCATCCCACATGATAACTTTACCCCTTATATCCTCACCATTCTCTGATTTTTCTACCAAATCATTAATAACATTCATAAAATCTTTAGCTTTAAACTTAACTCTACTAACATCAAAGGTAGGATCTATCATTTCAGCTAATCTTAACGCAGAATAACTTTTACCTGATCCTGTTGGACCAACAAATACCATACCAAAGTTTTTATTTCGTTTTTGTACTCTTTCGTGTATATATTCAACTAATAATGATTTTTTTTCTTCTTTATAACTCATCTTGATATGCCTCTTCTTCAAAAAAGTTAAGCCGTTTACTCAATAATATTAACTGTTCAAATAATACTATAAAATATCCTATTTTATCTTCAAGATATATTGATTTTGCGTTTTTTTCATTATTCTGTACTGCTTTTTTATAATTATCTTCTAATAGTTTTAGATCTTGTTGTATTTCTTTGTCTGCATCTGTCATTTTTTGATCAAAATACCCTAAAAGTATACAACGTAACATAGTAATAGAATTACAAAAGACTTCTCTTGAATTTTGTACATATATTTTTTCAACTGTATAATTATTTACTGCTTTTTCCTGCCAATAACCACCATGCCACTCAACAGATCCATTAGATACACATTTATTTATGTGCATTAAGATAATCTGTTTAAATGTTATAACATTATTCTTACCACCACTACCACGCCAACTATCCATGTTCATAAATTGTACATCACTCATGTTCTAAAGGTTGTATATATAAAATATGTTTAATTTGATCAAATAATTCTATTTTTAGTTTATGTAATGACTTTAATATATAATTAAAATTATTAGTGGTATTAATAGATATAATTTTATTATTTTCGTCATATCTTTTTACTAATAAATAGTTTTCATTTTGTATTATGTTCTCTAAACTATCTAATGCATCATGGAACTCTTTAATTTTATCTTTTCTAATGGTTGGTGTAAGATCAGCTAATAATAAAATAAATTCTGTTAATAATATTTTTAAATTTTTATATTGTATTAACCCTGCGTTAATTTCTCTATCTCTTATAGGCATTTGCACATATTCCATAACAGATGTACACCCTTCACGTGCTAAACGTTCATAATTTTCTATTTTTTTAATATTTTCATAGATATTTAATAGCCACGTTTCGTTAATGTTTGCAGTTCGTATTGTATTATCCATAATATATAATAAAAGGAAAAATATATAAACTTTGCTATTGTTTACATCTTGTATACATGGTTACTATCCAAGAAATTGAGGCACGAGAAAGTGATTTAAACGATTTAGAAACACAGGCACGAAAAAGGATAAGAAAAAAAATACCACAGCGTCGTTTTGGTGCAGGTGTAACAAAAAAAGAACAAGAAGATGTAGTACAACAACGTAAAGAGGCAGGTATAGTTCTTAGTCAAATTTCCCAACAAAGAAAAGAATTAAATACGATTAAAAAAGAAATTAGACAAAGAGAAGAGGCAAAAAGAAAGGCAGAGGCATTTGAGAGGGGTAGAAAAACAGCAATAAATGATGGATCTGTATTTAGTTTACAAACAAACGAAGAAAGAGCAGGATATAGGTTTGGTAAATCGCAACTATCAGGGTTTAAAAGTAGACAAGAAAATTTAAGAAGAATAAAACAATTAAAAGAGCAAGGTTTAACACCTATTACAGAAAATGGTAGAATTGTAGGGTTTGAGGACACTACACGAGGGATCTCTTTACCTGTAAATGAAATTGAGGGTTTTTTACAAGATAATCCAAAAGAAATAACAAGATATGGTAAAGCAGGTATAGTCTCTGTTACACCAACACCAAGGGAATTAGCATTAAACCAAAGTTTAAAGAAAAATGAAAGAAACATACAACCATATACGCCTTTAGATATTATGACTCCTCATAGACCTCAAACAAGATTACAAACACAATTAAAAAATATAACAACAAGACCAATTAATATTATAGGTAATATTTATACAGGATATAAGGGTGCAGAAACATCAACAAGTCAAAAAATACCAACGTTTTCAAGATTAACAGGAAGATTAGGTAAACCAAGTAGTAATTTTGAGTCTTTTATAAGAGGTGCTTATACAGGAGTACAAGAAAAACCAATAACCGCAGGATTATTTTTTGCAGGGGGGTATATTTCTAAACCTGTATTAAGTTCAAGTGGTAAAATTCTATCAAAGTTTACAACAGATATTACAAGAAAAAGAATAGGTACAAGTTTAGGTGTAGGTTTAGTAGGAGTATATGGGTATAAAACTTATGAAAGAATAAAATTAGCAGATAATAGATTTTATGAGGCAGGAAAAATAACAAGTACAGAATTATTACCTTTTTATGCAGGTGATAAAGCAAGATCAAGTTTACAAGGGTTTATAAGAACATTTGGTAGAAAAGAAATACCTTTAAAAAGTATTACTTTACCTGATGTTATAAAAGGTAAGACAAGATTTGTAGAAAGTAAAAGTTATGGTTATAGAGGACCAACAGGTATTAAAAAAAGGATATTTGATATAAATATTTTTAGAAAATCCCCTTATTCATATCATGCTACACCAGAAAGTTTTACAGCTAAAAGTATAATTACTCAAAAAGGTACAAGTGAATTTAGTGGTTTATATGTTGCACCTAGTTCAAGTGTATATTTTTTAAAGGCAGATAGACCAAAAGGTATTAGTAATTCCCTTAAATCTTTTTCATTTAATATATTAGATGGATCACAACAAAAACCTGCTATTTTTAGATTTAAAAAGGGAAATGTACAATATAGTACAAAATTAGGTGAAGGTAAAGCATTTGTTACAGGCGTTAAACCTGAAATAGAGGCAGTAATACCTGAAGGAACAACATTATATAGAGTAAATAAAAAATATTTTACTAAATATAAAGGGCAAAGAATTCCAATAGATGAATTTACAACAAATAAATTACCAAAATCTACAGGGTTTAGTACAGGTGCAATAAGAAATTATTATAGTTCTAGTGGTATTGGTAGTAGTACAAGAAGTATAAGAACACCTATTAGTTATTCTTCTTATCTTAAATCTTCTTCAACTCCAAAGAGTTCTTTACGTTATAGTCCATCTAGTAAAAGAAGTTTTGGAGTAAGTTATAAAGGTAGTGGTGTTTCTTCTAATAAAATAAATATTTCTATTAATTCTTATTCTTCTTCTAGAGGTTCATCATCTATTATACCTCCAACATACAGTTATAGTTTAGGTGATCTACCAAGTTTAACACCTATAAAAAGTCCAAAATCATCACGTTCATATTTTAAATATTCAACAAGAACAAAAGGAAAAAGTAATAGTGGTGTTGAGGGATTTAAAACATTTATTATAAGAAGAGGTAAAAAAGTTTATTTGGGATCAGTATTACCAAGAGGTAGAGCTTTAAAAAGTGGTAGTTTAGAGGCACGAAGAACATTAGGTGCTACATTTGGTATAGAAAGAGCAGGAAAAAGTGTAAGTCAAACAGATATAAACTTTAGACCATCAACTAAAATATTTAGATCTTATAGAATTAAACAAGGTAGAAGGGTACAATTAACAGATACATTTATACAACGAAGAGGCACAAGATTAGGTGCAAGATCAGAAATAACAGAAATACAAAAAGCAAACAGAAGGAGTAAACGATAATGGAAAACCAACAACAAGTATTTAGTTATATACAAAAGTTAGAGAAAGAAATGGAGGCAGAACAGATGCGAAGAATGAACGTAGAAAATCAACTTAATGCTATTTCTAATATGCCAAGTTCTCAAGATAATGTAAACTTAGTAGAATATCAATTAGATTTAACAAGCGAATTAAATAAAATTTACCATTTAATAAGTGGTCATGAATTAAGGGTAGATAGTGAAACAGGCACACAATATTGGGTAGAACCAAGTGATGACAGATTAAAAGATTTTTCTGATTATGGTGTAAAAAAGATTATGAGTATTTTAAATTCTTATGCACATAAAGGTACTTTGTTAAGTTTTTATGATGAGGACACAATTAAAGGTAAAGTATTAGATATTGCAATAGAAATTATAGACTTATTCCAAAATAAATACGAAAGTATATTATATTATTCTACACCTGAACAATTATATGAAAAATTTATGACTATTTATAAGAATTATTATAAAGAATTTGAAGAAATAGATGATCATTTAATTTATGAAAAATGTATAGTTTGGTCATTACATGAATTAAAAGAAAAAGTAAAACATATGCCTTTACATATTTTAATGATTGTAGATTTAATACATAGTTCATTTATGAGAGCATATCAAGGTAAGGAAAGACAAAGTTTAGGGGAAAGAGGAATTAATATTAACCAAAATAATGCAAATCAAATGCAAGGATTTACAGAACAAAATAAATTTAGTATGTTTAAACCTTCAACATGGAAATAAAAAAATATTTCGTTGTATTATTATTATTTTGTTTAGTTAGTGTGTCTGGATCTGAATTTGGTTTTGATAATAGTAAAGATAATTATGGTTTTAATAATAATGCAGGATTAAATGAAGGTAATTATGTACCTGATATATTAACATCAAATGGTCAATTAATTAGTTATTTATTTGGACAATATTATGCTATTAATCCTCCTCCAACAAGCAATTATTATTTAACATCAGCATTAGGTGAATTAGCATGGAAACAACTACCTTCAACATCTGATAATACCTCATGGAATGAAAGTTATGCTAATACTTTATATGGTAGATTAAACCAAAATGTAACTTTTGCAAATGTCACAGCAAATTATTTTATTGGTGATGGTAGTTTATTGACAGGCATAAGTGGTGGTGGTGGTAATAGTTCATGGAATGAAAGTTATGCTAATACTATTTATCCAAGATTAGCAACAGCAAACACTTTTACAGATAGCCAAACAATAAGTTTAAATAATAAATTATATTTAAGAGATACTAGTTCTTATGTTTATTCACCTGCATCACAACAGTTAAAGTTTGAAGTGGGTGGTTTTTCACCACAGATTTTATGGGGTACATCATCAGCAGATTGGTTAAAGGGTGCAAATAGTGGTTTTATTTTTAATGATGGTGGTACATCTACATTTGATATTAGAATGGAAAGTAATAATAATCCATATATGTTCTTTTTAGATGCAGGTGCAAATAAGATTGGAATAAACAAAAGTTCACCATCTACAACTCTTGATGTTGGTGGTAATGTCACAGCAAATTATTTTATTGGTGATGGTAGTCAATTGACAGGAGTTACAGCAAGTGTATCACCAACAAGTATTAATGTATTTCAAGCAGATTTATCAAGTGCAACAGAAAACATTAATACAGATGAATTTAATTTAACATGGAGGGCAAGTGTTAATGATGGTACTTATGTTACATTTACTAATGGATCAAGTGATATAGTATTAACAGCAGGTGAATATAATATTAATTATGAAATTTATATAAGTGACAGTCAAGCAAATGATAGAACATTTTTAACAAGTCATTTAATGCATATTGATAGTTCTAATGCTATTATTTATAATTATGGTGGTAGTGGTACTTATATTAGAGATGATGCTGCTGCTTATGATAAAGGATGGATGAATATGAATATGAGATTAATAGTAGAAGAAGATGATACTATAATAGTAAACACAAAAAGATTATATGCACAGTCACCAACAAGTAACATATATGCAGATCAAACAGGTACAAGGATAAGAATAAATAAAGTGGAGTATACATAATGAAAAATAAACATCTAATTATGTTACTGATGTTTATTTTTTTATTTTCTTTTAGTTCTGCTATTGAAACTAATTTTGGATCATATATTAAAGGGGAAAATTTAACATTAAAACAAACCTGTGGGGATTGTAGTTATATTAATATAACGTCGGTACAATACCCAAACGGAACAACATTTATTTCTAATGTACAAATGACTAAAGATGATACATTATATACCTATGAAATAGATGGTAATTTATTAGATAAAAATGGAGTATATTTAGTTACAGGTAGGGGTGATCCTTATGGAAATAATGAAACATTTAGTTATGATTTTACTATAAGAAATACAGGCAACGAATTAGATTTACCACAAGTAATGTTATATTTAATGTTATTTTTTATATTATGTGTTTGTTTATTAATATCATTATATGTTTCGATTGTTGTAAAATTTGAAAATAGTAAAGATATTGGAGGTAATATAATTAGAATAAATTATAAGAAATATATAAAACTATTATCTTTAGGGTTTAGTTATGTATTTTTTACAACTATAATATTTTTTGCATGGAATTTAATTTATGCTTATTCATATTGGGAAAATTTAGCATTATTTTTTAGGTATAGTTATACCTTATTAATGATAGGTGCATTATTATTTTTACCTGTTTTATTTATTATATCAATTGTACACTATATTAATGATAAAAAGATAGAGGGTTATATAAATAAAATGGGGTTAAGTTATAATGGCAAATTCTAAAAAAAGAACAACAATGCAAAGAGTATACAAAGAAGATAACAAGAAGTGGAAAGAATGGTGCAAAAATTTAGATGTGTCAAGTGCAGAGTTATTTAATAAAATGATTAGAAGTAGAAACATGGATACAGAAAGAAGGATGTTAAAAGAAATAGAGTTTAAAAAAATGAAAATGAGGAGGAAATATGGATTTAATTAATAAAAAAGGTATAACATCCCAAATAATGACATTATATATAATGGGTATTGTATTAGTAGTATTAGTTATGTTTATTTATCTTTGGGCGTTAGCAGGTCCATTATTTGTGGGTTTAATGGGTGATGCAAATACAGAATTTAAAACATTATTTCAGCAAACAAACGACCAACATTTAATTAATGCGTCTGTACCATCAATAGAAACAGGCATAGATAGTTTAAACACATTTGAATGGGTCAGTTATATGATATTTATTTTTATGTTTTTAGGGTTTTTAATCATGTGTTTTTATGTTAGAACATACCCATTTTTAATAGCAGTTTGGATAGTTTTAATAATAATTATCGTATTTTTATCAATATTCTTAACAGTAACCTATCAAGATATTTCTTTAGATCCTTCTGTAAGTGGTTATTATTCACAATGGGAAAATACTGACTTTATGTTAAAGAATTTACCTGCAATTTTATCAGTATTAGGTGTTATTGGTGGTATAATTATGTTTATATTAGCAACAAGAGAACAAGAAATAGAACAACAAACAGGGGGTTTAAGTGAATTATGAGATATAAATTATTATTTTTATGTTTGGTTATGTTTCTTATTAGTTTTAGTAGTGGTGCAATAAATGATAGTTTGGTAAGTTATTGGAAATTAGATGAAAGTAGTGGAATAATGATAGATCAAACAGGTAATAATAGTGCAGATCCATTTGGTAATCTATTATATTCACAGGTTGGTGTAATTAATACAGCAATAAATTTTAGTAATGGTTATGGTAGTATGGGTGCAACGAACACTTTTTTAAGTAAACCAAAGGGGAATATTAGTATGGCTTTGTGGTTTAAATCTAAATCAGAAACTATAGAACATGAATTTATTAGTAATTATGATGGTGGGAGTTTTGAAAGTGGGGATTTTAGGGTTGCTTATACACCTGCAACAAATAAATATAGAGTACATATAGGGTGGGGTATAGGATTAGGTTTTACTTATGATACTAATGGATCTTATGTTAATGTATCACAAGATCAAGAATGGCATCTTTTAACATTTAATTTAGACAGATCTACTACTAATGATCAAATAAAGATATATTTAGATGGTGTATATTTAAATGCAACAAGAAAGAGTGGATCAGATATAGTATCACAAAATATATTTCAAACAACAGATAATATCACATTAGGTGATGCAGTTATTAATAATAATGGTACATTAATGGATCAAGTATATTTTTGGGAAAGAATGGTAACACAAGATGAATTTATGGAATATTTTGGTTTAACAATAACAGATAATTCACCTAATAGTAATTCATTTTTAGCAAAACAAGATATTCCATTTAATTTTACAGCAAGATCTTTTAATGGTACATTACAAAATTATACTGTTAATGTATGGGATAGTACAGGTACTTTAATTAATTCAACAAGTGGTTCTTTAAGTGGTACAGAAAATACAACAACTAATAATTTTTATTTTACAGATAAAGGAACATATACATATCAATATACAATATGTAATAATAACCCTACCTGTGTTTCAACTGATAATAAAACAATAGTATTAATGGATTGGGTGATAGTGTCACAAAATACACCAAGTAGTGCTTTTATAGGTGATACAGTAGATTTTAATCTTGTTATTAATGTTTCAACTGATACATTATTAAATGAAACTTATTTTGTATATAATGGTACTTCTTATAATCCAAGTGTAGATTTATTAGGTACTAATACTTATAATATAACAAAAACATTAGTTATACCACAACAAACAGGTAATTTTAGTTACTATTTTAATTTTACTCTCTCTACAGGTGAGATAAACCAAACAGACACTTATTATCTTAATGTTAGCCAATTATTTATAGATGATTGTACAGTATACACACATAAAGTACTTAATTATACAATTAAAGATGAAGATATAAGGGTTACATTAGTTAATACAACATGGAACACAACAGCAGATGTATTTGTTAAGATAAGTGGCGATTTTACAGGTGAAGTGTATAGTTATTATGCAACTAACACAAGTAATAACCCTATTTTAATTTGTATAGATCAAAATCTAATAGCAGAACAAAATTATAGATTAGATGCTACTGTACAGTATACTGCAACTGATTATGTAACAGAATATCATTATATAGATAATTATACAATTACCCTAAATACTACACCACAAAATATAAGTTTATACTTATTATCTAGTTTAAGAAGTCAAGAATTTTTAATAACATTTAAAGATAATAATTTTATCCCTGTAGAAAACGCAATTATTGAATTAAGCAGAGAATATTTAGAACTAGGACAGTTTTTAACAGTAGAGATAATGAAGACAGATAATGATGGTAGAACAGTAGGACATTTTGTATTAAACGAGGAAGTATATACAATTTATATTAAAAAAGATGGCGTATTATTAGCAACATATGATAATGTCAGGGCATTTTGTTCTAATATAGATACAGGTGATTGTAGGATAAATTTAAATCAGCAGGGTTCAACAACTAACCCAAACGATTTTAGAACATATTTAGGTATAACAGGTACAGAAAGTTATAATCAAGATACAAGAACATACAGCTTTTCATACACAACAACAGATAATAGTAATAAACAAATAGATATAAATATAAAACAATATGATAATTATTTAAATACAACATATTGTACAGATACTATTATAGGATCTTCAGGTACTTTAACCTGTGTTATACCTCAAACATACGAAAATAAAACAGCAATAGCATATATAGAGGTTGATGGGGTATTATGGGGTCAAAGTATTTTTAGTGTTAGAGGTGATAAAAGTAGTATATTAGATAGTAGTAGATACTTTTTAGCATTTTTATTAGTAATAACTATTCCATTATTCGCATTTACATCAGGGGTATTTACTATACTACTATTTATTGTAGGGTTAATAGTAGTAGGTAGTTTACAATTAATAGATTTCGGTGGATTTATAGGTACATTCTCTGCATTCTTATGGTTTGTTATTGCAGGTGTAGTAATATTATTTAAAGCAAGTAGGAGGGATCAATAATGGGATTAAGTAAAGTTATTATTGGGTTCTTATTAGTAGGCATTTTTATATTTGCTATGATAAATGGAGGGTTATTAATTGCATCAAATAATGGAGTTAGTCATAGTATAGGTGATGATCCTGCGTTATCTACTTATAAAACTGAATTAGAAACAACATTAGGTAATGCACAAAGTGATGCTAATGGTAGTCTTGAGGCATTAGGTAAATCACCTATAACATTAGTTACAGGAACATTCTTTTTTGATGCAATAGGTGGTGTGTGGAAAACATTAAAAGTAGTACCTGTAACTGTCTATAATCTAACATTTGGTATATTAAGAGTTAAAATATTTGGAGGAGGTTTTGATATTGTATTAGGCGTACTATCTGCTATAATAATAATAGTAATATTATTTGGCGTTTGGAAACTTATTATATCAGGGCAAAGTAATTAACATGGCATACACACTACCACCAACAAACTTAACTAATGCATCAGGTTTTGATAGTATTATTATTTATACAAGTCAGCAAGTACCAATATTAATACCTATGATATTATTATTTATCTATGTAACTATTATGGGTGTTGGTTATTTTTCAATGGAAAGAAGGAAAGGATATGGTAATATTTCGTTGTGGTCAGCTATTGCAGGGTTGATAACTACAACAGGTTCATTTATATTATATCTGTATGAAGGATTAGTAAACCTAGAAGTGATAATAATTTGTATGTTAATTACATTTTTATCAGCTATGTTCTTTATCTTTTCAAGTAAAGATGAGTGATAACATAACTGTATACATAGTAAACACACCTTTATATATTTGTTATACTTATATTTTTTTACAAGGGAGGGATTAAAAATGGATTTAAAACAAATCATGAGAAACAAAAAAGGACAAACTGTTAATTTAATTGCAGGTACTGTTGTTTCTTTTATGGTCTTGATCTTTATCATCTTCGCAGTTCTTTACGGTGTTTCAACACTTAACCCTGCATCATTCTTTACCTCAAATTCTGCAGAGGCAAACGCAACAGGACAACTAACAGGTAATCTAACAACAGGTGTTGCTAGTTTTGGTGCTAGAATTCCAACAGTATTAACAATATTGGGTGTTGTACTTGCCCTATCTGCGATTGTACTATTAATTTTCTTTGTAAGAAGAATGCAAGGTAGTGCAGGTGGTGGAGGAGGTCTTTAAGATCTAACCGAAAGATTTATTTATTTTTTTTTCCTTTTGTTTTTATGGAAAAAGAACCAATTATGATTACAGAAGAAGAGTATAAAATATTATTAGATAAATATAATAATAATGAAGAAAAATTAGAAAATTATAGTATTATTTCTTAAATAGTAAATTATTTAAATAGTAAATAACTTTATATTATATGAAAAAAACAATAATTTCATTAGTTTGTGTATTATTAGTTCTAACAGTTTTTGTACAGGCACAACAAGATACTAATTTTAATAAAAATAATCATCTTAAAAAACTAAAATATAATATTTATAGGCATGGTAATACAAATATAGATAATAAAAAAGATCCTATTACAGAAACAAAAACAACTACTATTAGTAGTAGTACACCTACAAAATGGGTTTTTAATGGTAATGAATGTGTTAAAGCAGATATATTAAGTGTAGCTTTTACAGTAAATGATGAAAAAAATTATAAATTCCCACATATAGTTATAGGTACTGATAAATGGACAGGTAAAACAATTATTAAGAGAATTATTAAAGGATCTAATAAAATTGCTATTGATAAAGACACAAGAAAATACCAAAAAAACCCTACCTGTGATACATCAAAAATAGAAACAACACTCATAAACCATAATTGGTTAAATAAATAACTCTTAAAACAAATTTTTCTATAACCTACGTTTCCTATGGAACACACATAAACGTTTCGCATTTGATGTTTAACCCCCCTATTTCCTGTGGAACTTTTTTAGAAATATACTATATATGATTTAGTATAGATATATATACTTATATACACATAAATTTATAAAGTAGCTTTTTCTAATAATAATACAATGAAAGAAGTAAAACAAAGAAAAATGATAACATTGGATTATGATGTATGGTATAAATTACAAAGAGAAGATAATGCAAGTGATCTTATAAATACTTTATTAATACAACATTATGAAAAAACAGATAAAAGACTACCTAGTTTAACACCTGAAGAATTACAAGAATTAAAAGAGAAACACCAACAGTATAAAATGCTTGAGGCAGAATTAAAAGAGAGGTTAGGATAATGGATGATTTTGAGAGAGCGTTAAGGTTAATGGATGAAGAAAGTAAACAAAAGATAAATCAAACATTAGTCATAGATCCAAACCCTGAATTATACCCACATAAAGCAGGTGAACCTGTAGAGAAGTACTTTAAACCAATATACATTACAAGAGAAGAATTACAATTAAGAACAAGAAAACAAGAAGAAGAAGAAGAAAGAAAGGCACAAGAAATAAACGAACATAATAAAAAAATAAAACAAAGGATACAACAATTTCAATTAAATGGAGGTAAAAACAATGAATAGGGTGATATACTTTAGAAATGGTGAATGGCAGATATTTTACATTCAATTAAATTAAAGGAGGTTATGATTAAATGGAAACAAAAACAAGATTACCTGATTTTAAGGGTGATGGTGTTGCAGTTTGGGTTAATTTAGATAAAAATGGTAATAAATACCTGTATATTAAACTATTAAATTCAATACAGGTTAATGCATTTGAAAATAAACCCAAAGAAACACAAAAAATACCAACTATTTAATTATACTCACTAATAACCCTAACTCTTTTCATAGAATTGGTGAGAAATAGGGGAGGTTTTCAGCACACCTCTTTTCTCCTCCCCTATTTTTTTATTTTAAAAAGGTGTACAAAAAAACATGGTAACATATGAAGAAAAATTTACAAGATTTAAAGAGAAAGTCAAAGCATCATCATTAAGTGATTTTTTTATATTATATAAAGAAATGAGAGAAATAGAAGACGGTTTAATAAAAGAAAAAAAAGAACAATGGTACAACAAACAAGCATAGACTCATATATAGAAGTAAAATTAGAATTAGGATATAGACAAAGGCAGGTGCTTAAAGCATTACTATATCTTAAAGAGGCTAACAATAGAGAGATTGCAGAGTTTTTAGGGATGCCTATTAACTCTGTAACTCCTAGAATTCACGAATTAAGAAAATGTGGTAGAGTAGGATACAGTAAATTAGCTATTGATCCAATTACACAAAGAAGTACAATTAAATGGAAATTGTTATAAAATGAAATATAATAACTCAAGAAAATTACCAAAGTCTGTAAGACCTGAAGAGTTTATAGAGATAATAAAAAGAATACCAAAGAATAAAATACACCACAAAATAGCATTTTTATTAGCATATGGTTCAGGATTAAGAATAAGTGAGGTGTTAAGGTGTAAAGCAGAGCATTTTAGACAGAATTCTATATTTATCCCACAGTCAAAGTATGGAGTAGAAAGAGTAGTACCAATACCTAAAGGATGGAGGGAAATATTTTTAAAACATTTACCTATCAAACGTACTCCTAGATCCCTCCAAATCGCCTTTAATAAGTATTGTAAGGAATGTAATATACAAGACCGTACATTTCACAGTTTAAGGCATGGATTTGCAACAAGATGCCTAGAAAGTGGAATTCCTTTAAATCAAGTACAAGTATTATTAGGTCATAGTAATATATCTGTAACAAATGTATATGTTAGGGCATCCCCTGTAGACTCAATTAAAAACTATGAGGAGTTATTTTAATGAAAAAA
>Ga0070749_10001447_pt1 | contig 16073 bp, 14 predicted proteins | sample VirMetDEL_Nov_18_FD_75180 | JGI IMG/M metagenome (GOLD analysis project Ga0070749, IMG submission 75180) | Aqueous microbial communities from the Delaware River and Bay under freshwater to marine salinity gradient to study organic matter... | ecosystem: Environmental > Aquatic > Marine >...
ACCGATGAAAGATTACATGAATTAGAAATGAAATTAAAGTTTTTGAATGCGCAATTGATTGAAGTTGCCAACACTAATCCGGTTGATAAAAACCAATTAGCCGTTGAAAGTAAATCAAACGCATTTGATTGGAATAAAGTGAATAATTTATTAAAAGAAAGTAAAAATGGAAAATGAAAACCAAATGACACCAGAAATGGTTGTCGAAAAGATTTCAAACACCATAGCGGAAAAAACGGAAGGATTCGCAACGGTTGAGGAAATCGAAACATTGAAAGCGGAATTGGTCGCGGTTAAAGAATTATCAAACGTTGACCACACATCCGAATTAAAAGCAAAATTTGTTGAATTAGAAAGCCAATTGAAAGCAATGGCCGAAGAAAAAAAGGAAAACGAAATGACAAAGAAATCATTATTTGACATCGTAAAAGAAAAAGCAAATGACATCAAAAACATGATTACATCAAAGCACGGTGTTATCAATTTGGATGTTAAAGCATCACAAAATCCGGCGGATATCACAGGCCGTGATTTTTATGCACAGGATTTAGGTGGAACAGTTAGAAAACCGGTTCGTGGTTTGAGAATCATCGATTTATTCAGAAGAACACCGGTTAACACCGAATATGTGAAATATCGTGAAGAGGATGTTGTAACAAGAGATGGAAAAGTGGTTGTTGCATGTGCAACATCAACACACACAACTAAGAAAACATGGAATGTTGTGACCGTACAAATCGCAAAAATCCGTGATTTCGTTGATGTTTGTATCGACATGATGGATGATTATGATTTCGTTACTGCGGAAATCGAACAATTGGTTAATGAATCAATCAAATTAACAGAAGATTATGAAATCTTATTGGGTAGTGGTTCAATATTATCAATTGATACAATCGCAAGTGAATTTGATCCAGCGAACGTGTTGGCACCATATACGGCCGCATTTGCATCACCAACATTGGCCGAATTAACAGGCGCAATGAAAGGTCAAATCTATACTTTCGGACAAGAAAATTCATGGGAAGCGGACACAATTTTGATGAATTACAATGATTGGGTTAAATTCATGCATGAAAAAAATGCCGATGGAAATTATCTTTTGCCAAACTTTGTTTCAAACGGTGAAGGAATATTGAATGGAATGCGTGTTGTTACATCACCAATTGTTGCATCAAACACACTTTATGTTTTTGATTCTACAAAGGCGCAAATACTTGAAAGACAGGGCGCACAAGTTGAAATGTCATATGAAAACAATGACAATTTCGAACATGAAGTGGTAACAGTGAAAGCGGTTGAAAGAATCCAATTCCACGTTCCAACGGTTGAACGTGATGCATTCATGAAATGTTCAGACATTGCGACTGCATTAGGATTAATCACTAAGCCATAATAATTGACACATAAAAACACAAAACCATGAAAGTAAGAATAATAAGGAACTACGGAAGTTTGAAAAAAGATTCAATCCATGAGGTTGATCAAAAGACATATGATTTTTTGTTGAATAATCAAATTGCGTGTGTTGTTCCGGATGAAGATTGCAAAGATGGTTGTGATGAATGTGAAGATTGCAAAGGCAAAAACAAAAAACAGGCATCAAAAAAACCAAGTACAAAAAAGAAAGTTACAAAAAAGACCGCATCTAAATAATGGTGCGGTTTATTTAAACGTTGAATAAATGAGTTTGTTAAATATATCACCATCGGATTTCGGCAAAGGCAAATTTGAATTGCATTCTGGAATGTATGAAACACCAAAGATTCAAGAATATATTGATAAATATGAAAAGCGATATTTGATTGAATTATTAGGAAGTGATTTATACAATCTTTTTGCATCGGATGTTGTGGCCGGTGTTCCGGTTTCACCGATTTATTTGCAGATTTATAATTCGTTTGAATACGATGACACATTGTGTTGCATTGTGATAAGTGAAGGAATGATTGAAATGTTGAAAGGTTTTATCTATTTTGAGTATTCGAAGGATTTAACCAATCAAATGACCACGAACGGCAATGTTGGTCCAAGTGGCCAAAATTCCGAACGTATTTCGACAATTAATCAACAAATCTACACAAGATACAATGACGCAATGAAAACATTCAAAGCGATTCAACGATATATTTGTGACAATCAATCAGATTATTTGGAATTCAATGGTGCCAAAAAAAGATTTGTTTATTGGATATGATCAAAGATGTTGCAAATATTATTGAAAGCATTGTGAATCAAATGGACAACACAATCGAAGGAAATTATAATTCCGGCGATGGTAAAACCTATTTTTGCAAAACAAAATGGGCGCGTGTTGGAAAACCGATTTATGATGCATTAAATAATGAATATTTAATCACCGAAGTTGTTTTGGATGATTATATTGTTGCAACGCCGGTTGGTCATGCAAATGATTTAGATGGTGTTTGTTCATTGGTGAATCCGTTTTGGATTACCGGAACACGATTGGCAACGAATAGAGAATGGACCATTGCATCAAACAATTTAATGGATAAATTGCCATTGATTTGGATGTTGGAATTGATGAGTGAAACTATTTATGGAAGGGGTACAACGTTGGAACGTGACATGGAATTGCAATTGTTCTTTTTAGATGAAACGGATCCGGCGCAATATTACACCGCCGAACACCGCCAACAAGTTGTTCAACCGATGCAACAAATGATGATTGAATTCATTGACACAATAAACAGATTAAAAGAATTCAAAACCGTTGAGAATTACCGAATCCGAACGTTTTCACGTTTTGGAACGGAATCCGAACAAGGAGTTTTGGAAAATGTATTGGATGCGAATTTGTCCGGTTTAAGATTGGATTTAACGTTGTCCAAATACAAAGAAAATTGTAAATGTTAAATTAAATAAAATTAAAAAAAAATGGTAGGATGTGACTGCAATGCCGGATTATCAAACACAGGAAGACCAAATTGCGTTCCTGTTCACGGTGTAACATCAAGTTTGATATTAGTTCCTATTTATGCAAATGATGGAACAAAAAATGGAATCGATTTATCAGCACCGATTCCAACATGGAGTGATTTAGTAAATGAGGCGGATGCATCAAAAAGATGGTTTCCATTGCCAGCATTTGAAAATGTTGAATTACCAAAGGCGGATTCATTATTTGAAGAAGCGAATAGCGGTAGAATGGCATTTTTAAGACAAGGTAAAAGATCATTCACAGGTGAATTATGGGCCGAAGATTCAACACCAACATTTTTGGGTAAATTACAAAAATCCAGATGTGTTGATTTCGGAATTTACATTGTTGATGTGAATGGAAATTTAATTGGTGCAAAGGAAAGCGGTTATTTATATCCAATTCCGGTTGATAACGCATCATGGGATCCACGATTCATGTTCGCAACAGATTCAACAGTTCAAAAAATCATGTTAGGATTTGATTTTGACAGATTATTTGATGAGTCATTAATGTATATGATTACAGTTGATGAGGCCGGAATCGATTTCACAACATTAGAAGGGTTGAAAGATGTTAATATCTTAAATGCGGTTGGTTCAGAAGGTTCCGACACAATTGTTTATGAATTAACATTCGATTATGGAACCGCATACAATCCAATCAAGGTTCAAGGGTTATTGGCTGGTGATTTCGCATATTACAACGAAACAACAACCGCAACTTTAACACCTTTATCAGTGATTGAAGGTCCAGATGGTACATATACCGCAACATTCACAAACTTAGATATCAACTTGAATGATGTTGTAAACATTTCAGTTGAAAAAGATGGTTTCATTGGTGATGCGGATGTGACAATTGGTGCATAATTAAATTAAAAAAACATGGATTATTTGAAGATTAAAAATGTAAGTTTGAGAATTGATATTTTGGAAAATTCGACAAAGGATGAAGCGGTTCAAATATTTAAAAACATCAATCAAAACATTGTGATTGAAGCATGGAACATTGTTCATCCGAACGAAAAACCAAAAAAGAAAAGAAAATCCAGGGTTAAAAAAGATTAGCACAATCAAAAGTTGAAAAGGGGGATGATTAATTTCATCCCTTTTTTTTTGTAAATTTGTAAAAAAGAAACCATGATTGGCGAAACACCGATTGAAAAACAATTGCGATTGGCTATTTTAATTGATGATGCCGGTGCATGGTTTGATGTTCATTCGGTGCAGATTAAAAATCTTATTTTGGAATTGATCCGACAAAAACAATTGTGGGAAAAGGGAGTTGATAAATTCAATGAAATTATTGGTTTATATTCGCCATTAACTCAAAGTATTAATCCAGAAAAAAAAGCCAATACACATTACACATTGAAGGATTCCGGTAAATTTTACCGTTCAATGTTGGTTCATGTGTTAAGTGATTCAATTGTGATTGAAGCGGATGAACATGACATGAAAAACCAAAAATGGTGGAATGAACAAAACATTTTAGGATTAACCGAACAAAACATGAATATTTATGTGGAAAATCTTCGCGCGAAATACATCAGTTACACACGTTTCATTTTGGGAATCAATTGATGAAATGCCGTTGTTTGATTGGCGTAAATGTATGGATGGAAACATTGAATTTGTAAACAAAGAACAAAAACAACATGAAGCAAATGAAAAACAATGGATTAAACTGCATGACCAATATTTAAAAAAATTTGGTATTGGTGAGAAGTTTAAAAAATATTTGAAGTTGATTAGAGAAAAAGCGTTGTTGGAATGTGATTATGTTATCACCAAAGAACGTTTCAAATTGACTGAAATTGACATAATGAAAACAAAAATTGATGCATTGCAAATGAATTTTGGCAATGGTCAAACAATAGAACAATCATTAATTCATTTATCCAAATGGTTAGGTTATGGGTTAAAGATTAAAGAAACAACAGTTGTTGAATTTTACACAATAGTAAACGAATATGGCAAGTGGGCAAATAAGGAGAACGGAAATAGCAGAAGCGGATCTTTACAAGGACATTAGAGATTCAGCGCAAAAAACAATCCAACAATTAGATTTGTTGAATAAGGAATTGCGAGAAAGTGCGCAAATTATCAAATCGGAATTAAAAACCGGTTTGGATAATACAACCGCATCAATTAATAAATATACCCAAGCAAGTCAACAAGCCGAAGCGACATTAAAAACATCGGTTAAAGTTGACCAAGAAAAAGCCAAATTGTTAAAAGAACAGGCAAAGGCCGAACAGGAATTGGAAAAAATCAACCAACAAAAAGAAAAAACAAAGCAACAACAATTAAAAACGCAACAACAACAAAACAAAGAAACCGAACGTCAAAATCGATTAGCAGAAAAAAACAAAAAGATTGCACAGGACCAAGCGAACGCGTACAAACAATTGGTGATTGCAACACGTGACCAGAAAAACGAATCAAAGCGTTTGGGTGCGGAATTGCTCAAATTGGAACAATCCGGAAGGAAAAACACCAAAGAATATAAAAATTTAGAACAACAATATCGAAGGGTAACACAGGCCGCACAACAGGGTGACCGACAATTGAAAAAACTCGATCGAACGGTTGGTGACAATTTTAGAAATGTTGGAAATTATCGGTCCGCATTAGGCAAATTATCCGGTGCATTATCATCATTAGGAATTGCGTTTGGATCCGCAATGGTGATTCGTAACGTGTTTAAAACAATGTCCGATTTTGACCAAGCACAAGCGAATTTGTCGGCAATATTAGACACAACGCGCGAAGGAATGAAGGAATTGACCGAAACCGCGTTGGAATTAGGCCGAACAACGAAATTCACCGCATCCGAAGTTAGCGCATTACAAACCGAATTTGCAAAATTAGGATTCAGCCAAGAAGAAATCCAGAATGTGACAAAAGCAACATTGGAATTGGCGAGTGCATCCGGAACAGATTTGGCGGAAGCGGCCACAGTCGTTGGTGCGAATGTTCGTGCATTTGGTTTATCAACGTATGAAACACAACGCGTTGTTGATGTGATGGCGAAATCATTCACATCATCATCATTAGACATGGAAAAATTTTCCACCGCAATGCGTTCGGTTGCACCGGTGGCCAAAAATGCCGGATTAAATATTGAGCAAACAACCGCAATGATTGGAACATTAACGGATCGCGGTGTTGATGCAAGCACGGCCGGTACAGGATTACGAAATGTGTTTTTGAATTTGGCGAAATCCGGATTGACATATGAAGAAGCCATGAACAAAATATTGACGGCAACGGATAAGAACGCAATGTCATTGGAATTGTTCGGAAAACGTGGTGCGGTTATCGGTACCATTTTAGCCGAATCCGGTGAATCAATTGAAGAATTGACCGAAAAATTAAACAATGCCGGTGGAACCGCACAAAAAATGGCATTAAAACAAATTGACACATTATCCGGTTCATTAGATATTTTGAATTCAGCATGGCAAGGTTATATTCTAAATGCGGACAGGGCCGGTGGAGTTAGTGAAGATTTAAAATCATTTTTGCAAGGATTGGCCAACAATTTAGAAATGATATTAAACACCGTTGTAAGTGTTGGAAAAATGTGGTTGTGGTATAAGGCAATCACATTAACACAAATCGGATTGAATAAATTGTTGGGTGCATCATTTATGCAAACAGGTAAAGCAATGACCGGATTGCGTGGAATTGCAACCGCCGTTGGTGGTGCATTCAACCGATTAACGGCAATAGTGGCCCAAAATGCATTAGGAATATTTTTAGTTGTATTATCAAAAGTTGTGATGAAAATGCAACAATTGGCAAGTATTTCAAATAGGGCATCGGATGCCATGAATGAAGTGGCGAGTTCGCAAAAAAGATTAAGCGCAGAAACCGAAAGGGAACGAATTGAAGTTGATGCATTGTTTGATGCACTAAGCAAAACAAATCCAGAAAGCAAAGAACGTTTAAGTTTGATGAACAAAATCAACGCGAAATATGGCACAACATTAACAAACACCGCAAACGAAGTTGATTTCGAAAATCAATTGGCAAAAGCAAAAGCGCAAGTAAATAAACAAATTGATGCACGTTTGAAATTAAGACAAGCCGAAACGAAAATTGATATTTTAGGACAAGAGAAAGCGCAATTGGAAATTGAAATGGAAAAATTGGATCAAGTTATGAAATCATGGTCCGCAACCGGTTTTATTTCGCGTTTGTTATTAGAAAAAATCAATCCGGGCATGTCTTTATTGATTGATACACCGGAAGCAATAGCCGGTGAAATGGCCAAAATTCAGGGTGAAATTGATAAACTAAACAAATTGATGGATGGTGCAACCGATGAATATAAAAAAGCATTGGAAGGTGTTGAGGAAGTCGAAGTTCCAACGGTACGCGAACAAATATTTGGTGAAGATGATGAAGATGGTAAAAAAACAAAAACAACACTTGAAAGATTAAAAAAGAATCTTTTATCATTAAAGGACATTGATAAACTTATTGCCGGAAAAGAAACCGGAGAAGAAGGAACGTGGTTTGACACATTGGATGATGATGTTGAAGATGGATTGACAAAGGTTCAAAACACATTAAAAAGAAAATTTTTAGAGAATCGCGAAATTTACAAAGATGACAAAAAGAAATTGGAAGAAATTGAAAGGCAATTTCGAATTGACATGTTACAAGCCGAATTGGATGCATTAGAAAAGAAAAAATTATTAACTCAAATAGGCGGTGCGGATGTTTTACAAATTGAAAAAGCAATTTTGGATAAAAGAATTGAATTAAGCAAAGCACAGGCAGAAACAACCGAAGAAATCGAAAATGAAACGGTTGAAATTGTTCGTATTTCAGCAGATGAACAAATCAAAATTATTGGAAATTTAACCGATGCATTCAATCGATTGGCAGATGAACGAATTGCGAAGTTGGATGAAGAAATGAACAAAGCACAAGAAAGATATGATCTTTATTTGCAATTGGCAAAAGATGGAAATATCAATGCGCAACAATCATTGGCAACCGAACAACGTTTAATTGCCGAATCAAATCGTAAAAAAGAACAATTGGAACGAAGGAAACAACGTGTTCAATTGGCATCCGATACATTACAAGCATATTTGAAGAATTCAGAAGATCCGAATGTCAAAAATCCATTATTAAAAACATTTAGTGACATCACATTGTTGACACAATTTATTCAAAATTTACCGGCATTTGCGAAAGGTACAGAAGACACCGGAACACATGGCGAAGGGGTTGACGGCAAAGGCGGATTCCATGCCATTTTGCATCCAAATGAACGTGTTTTGACTAAGAAACAAAACGAAATGATTGGTGATATGTCAAATGATGAATTAAGCAATTTAGCATTGAAATATCAAGCCGGTGAATTACAAAGCAAAATAAATGTTCATCAATCAAAACAACCGGAACCAAATGAAGTTGTTCAACGTTTGAAATCATTGGAACAAACCATTAAAATGAAACCAGAAACAAACATTGAATTGGAACGAATCATTGATGGTGCGTTGACTATTACAAAAAGCGTAAAAAAAGGAAATACGGTTGTTTATAATCGATACAGAACCAAAAAATGAGGCATTTTTTAAACAATATTGAAATCGCACCACGAAACATTTTGGAATTTGGTGTTTTATCAACGTTCACAGGCGAACCAAATATTCTTCAAGTTGATGCGGACAAAGTTATTTTGCCACGCGAAGCAAAGGCGATAATTGATCAACATATCCAATCGGTTGGATTTTTTGAGGGGATACCATATCGCATCGAAATGGGGCCGAATATTTCATTGGAATATTATGTCGATTTGACAGAGGATGCGGTTTTTCGTGATTATGAAATCGAAGTCAAAATCAAACGTCGAAATGCGTACGACAATTTTTTTGATCAAGCAAATGGAACATCATTTGAATTGATGGCCGAAAAAGGACAATTTTTTCCGGTTGCATTAGTTGACTATTTAATCATCAAAGACAATCAAACCGAAATTGCGTTGACATTAGCATTGGCAACATTCACGATTTCAAAAACATTGGCCGATGCCGTTTTGCAATTTAACGAATCAATACAAGATTTAATTGAAGCAACAACACCGAATGCAACGGTTCCACCGGCACCGCCAATTGGTGAAATAATTACATTAACATTGGGGGCGATTGCACAATTGGTTTATATTGGTTTTTTGATTGTTGCATTAGTTAATTATGTACAACAATTAGTTCAGACAATTTATCCACCTTTATTGCAGATGAAAGGGTGCAAATTAAAAAATTTAGTTGAGGCCGGATGTCAATATTTAGGTTATACATTAGATTCAACATTATTAAATGGATTAGGAAATTTTGTTGTTGTTCCGGTTCCGTTACAGGGCGAAAATTCAATCTTTTTTGTTCAAAATGGATTTGGTGAAACAAAAATTTATCCAACGGCACAGGACACCGTTCCAACATTAGGAATATTAATTGATGCGATTGAAACAACATTCAATGCCAGAACGCGCGTTGTGAATGGTGTTGTTCAGATAGAACGTCGCGATTATTGGGCCGGTACAACATCAAATCAAATTATTCCGGCGTTAAATTTACAGGATGACCGACAAAGTGAAATTCGATACAATACGGATGAAGCATGGAAACGAACCTATATTCATTATTTGACCGATTATGCAGACATTCACACAATTGACAATTTCAACATGTCGGATGCGGAATATTCAACAGAAAAAACAAACATTATCAATTCCGATTTAGTTACAATTAAGGGGGTTAATGATGTTCAAATTCCATTTGCAATGGGGATGCGCAAAAACCGATTAACATTTGTTGAAAAATTAGTCAAAGCATTTTTAATAACTATTGATGATGTGATCAACACATTTGGTGGAAATGGTAATTATTCGGCAACGGTTGATGAACGTGTTGGAGTCATGGCAATAAGCCAAGCGTATTATTCGCAAACAAAATTAGTTTATTCGATTAACCGCAAAATTCCAAGTGATTGGATTGAAAAACAACAAGCATCAGCGATTTATGATAATTATCATCAAATCAATGAAATTCAAGTGAATGGATATAAGGTTGTGAATGATGCACCGGTTCGATTAACTGCAAATGATTTTGTAACTTTGTTAAATAATAACTTTGCACAAATTGATGGAATTGTTTGTGAAATATTGTCAATCAAATTTAATGATGAAAAAAGTTTGGCAAATATCACATATCGAATTCCGTTTAATTATGCAAACGGACAAGTTGAAATAATAAAAGTTGACAATTAACATGGAACAATTCGACACATTTAAAATGATTAATGATTTGACCAAAGGATTTGAAAAATTAATCAAAAATGCAAACGATTCATTAAACAATTTACCAGAAGAACAACGGCAAAATGTCGCAAAACATCAAAGTGAATTAAACAATGTTTTAAAAGAATTGAAAAAAGGAAATATTGAAGGATTGAAAAAAATAATAAAAAATGCCAATTCAGATTCAAAATAATACATTTACCGATTCATTCGGTAACACATCACAACAATACATTTCAAATGCCGGTGATGAATTAACCGCATCATTCACATTGCGTTCGATTATTCGAATTTCAAGCGTGGGAAATCCATTGACATTGGATCCGACGTTGAATGTTGTGACATCACCAACAATTGGATGGTTGGATGAAGGTTTTCGTGTTGGTGATTGGTGCCGGATTTCATTGTATGATTCCGGTGGTGTTGTTTTGCAATCATGGTATTCAAAAATTGGTTATTTAGACAACACAACATGTGATTTTGACAACATGCCGTATTGGTATGACATAACCGCGAATGAATCGATTGTCATTTATGCGTTAGATTATTACAATCAACCATCACCGCCACCATCCGGATTTTATGATGCGCGACAACGTGCGGACATGTCGGTTTTAATTAATCATGCATTAAGTGGCCAACAAGGAAACACACTTTCATTGATTGATGGTGAAAATTCACGTTCTTTAATCACAGGGGTTGAATCAATGATTGTTGGTGCAACATTGAACGGTGTTTTTGTAGGTAATCAATCCGGACAATTTTTTAAATCGTGTGAATTAACACGAAATGCGAACACATCGGATGGTTGGTCAAGTTATACACTAAACATTGAATTTTCGAATTCTGGAATGTATGATTCCGATTGGTTTGCAACGGTTTCAAATTTGAAATATTTCATGAAAATATTATCAAAATCATTGCCAAGTGATGGATTTGATGAAACGGTTGTGACTTATGACCAAGAAGCAAACACAGGATGGTTCAATGAACCGCATGAAATTTCATTAAATAATTCTACATTAATACAGGGAATAAGCGAAATTGATTATTGCAATCCAACATCACACCAAATCATTGTTGATGGACCAACAACCGACATTGGAATTGGTGCATGTTACATTTCAACGGATTCCGATTACTACAAAAATAAAACGTACAATCAATACGGAATCACAATGTTGATTCCAACATCCGATGTTGCAAGTTTACCAACATTGGTTTCACCATTAAATGTTGATGGTGCCGGATTCGAAATCGAAATCACGGCGGTGAATAGTGTTGGAAGTGAAACAACAATTGATTTTAATTTCACACCAAACGGCCAATTGGAAGCGTTCATGAATGGATTGGATGATGGTGATAGATTATTCTATTTGTGGGTTAAATGCGGAAACATTAACCATTTAGCATTCCAAAACCAATTGACATGTGAACCGGTACCGGCCGGACCATTAGTCATGATTGATGATTGTGGGTTTTTAGATCATTCGGAAAACTTTGTTCAATTATTAGTGGACCGAACAGGATTTGAAGCGAACACCGAAGATGATTTGGCATATTTTGGAACATTTTTGTTGGATAAATATGAAGAAATTGAAAGTTTTCAAGTCAGAATTGAAGCACACAACACGGTGACCGGTGATGATTTCACATTACAGGAAACAAATTTTTCATTTGCAGGATTGCAGATTGCAAGTGATGGCCGATATAATTTGAACGAATCATTAAATATCATTAACACTTTGCCATCAAATTCGGTTAAACAAAACGCAATTTTGCAATTGTTTCCGAGTTATGACACGGTTTCACAATACGGTGTTTCAATTTATTATCCGTTTTTGTTGAGGTGGGAATATTGGTTGCAACAATTAAACGCAAACGCGGATTTTTGGCCTAATCAAAATAAGAATTGGGAACAATACGACAATCCGGCGGATTGGGAATTGCGTTTGAAATTGACATTGAATCGCGGTGGTTTGGGATATATTCACACAAATGTTTTGGTTGATAAAAGTTATGATTCAGATGCGGACATCACACAAACAATTGAATTGTTCATTGATGCAACGAATCAAAATGTTGGTGTTGTTACCGAAGGTGAATTGATGCGAGTTGTTGCAACACATCAATTGACAAATGGTGATGTTTGGATTCCTTCAAAAACATGGGGAATGATTACGGTGGAACCAAAAGAAAGTTCACCACGTTCAATTTGTTCATCCGTTTTGCCGTTTGACAATAACACGAATAATCCATTGCAACCATTGAACGGTGTTCAAATGTCGATTACATATCCAAACACGGTAACGGCCGAAATGGAATGTTATTTCAATCCAGATTTGATTGATTTGTCAAATGGTGTGAAGTTCACAACGAAGATCAAACAAAATTGTAATATTATTACAAACAAAACAACAACGGATGGAATCATCAAAACAACCACGTTTGGAACGAATAAAACAATTGCGTAAATTTGTAAAATAAAATAAAAAAATGAGTAACATTCACAATTATCCGGTCGAATCATTAACATTTAGCGACGATGATTTTTATGACATTGATTTTTATAATGGCGTTGCATACGAAACGCGAAAAATCAAAGGATTAACAATAAGAAACGGAATTCAAGCATTGTTGGAAACAATATACAATGCAGATGGAACACTAACATCAAACCGCGTTTTGGATGGAAATTCAAACACTTTCCGATTAAGTTTAAATGATTTATTAAGTTTAAATGTCAGCGCGGATGTTGATGGCGGTGATAACATTGTTTTTAATATTAAGTCACCACAAACATTGCCAACGGATTACGGTTTTAAAATTAGGGATGTTTCAAGTGGGAACACAATTTTTGGTGTTCGTGATGGTGGTGTTGAAATCAATGGTGAGTTCATTTTGCCATTAGTTGATGGAACGGATGGCCAAATAATAAAAACAAACGGTGCCGGATCAACTGAATTTGTTAGCACACAGGATTTGCCAAGCGTGAATTTTGGTTCAACGCAATGGTCAAAAACGATTCCTTCGCCGGTCAGTTTATTGGATGGAAATATTGCGAATGGATGCACATTTTTTACAAATGCAGACAAATCGGCAAGTGGAACAACAACATACGATGAATTTAACATTGCTTATGGTTTGACAATAACACTAACCGGAACAAGTGGAACGGCGAATGTTTCATTTGATGGCGGTGTTACTAACTATTTAGCGACATTCAACACATCACTTTATCAAACGGCGGTTGATTTTGTTTCAACACATGAAACGGCATTAAATTTGGCCGGAATTCGCGTTTTCGCATTGGGAAGCGGTGCGGATGGTCGATTGCGTTTTTGTTCATCCGAAGCAACATTGAACGCAATGACAATTGCAAACGTGACAACCGATTTATCCGGAACAATAGCGAATGAATTCACCGGTGATTTGACCGCACAACCGGACCATATTTTGGTTCCTTATGTTGGAACCGCATATGAAGGGCAAAGAATTCATCACAATTTTAGAGTTAATTTTGGAATTGTGACCGGTTCAAGTCAAACATTGGGGTTGTCATTAAGACGATACGAAAATGACACGATAATTGGTTCAGAATTACAAGTGAACAGAAATCCAGATGTTGAAGGTATTCAATCGAATTTTATTTCATACACGGCCGGTGCATCGGATCCGTTTGTTTTGGGTGGATTTTATTTTGCATTGCGAAATGATTCCGGTGTTACAATTGAAATCACATCCGGAATTGGAATATTGATTCAAAACTATTATCAGAAATTAACACAATTCTAAAATGGCATGTGATTGCGTACGTTTACGAATAGCATACAAACCAAGTGAATCGAGTTTGTGGGTTGAAGGAATTATTAACCTAACAAGTTTGAACATCACCGGAACATTCACGAATGGTCAACCTTATTGGCAATTTGTATCAAATCAAGTTTGGCCACAGGGATTTAGTGGACCATTGATTGAGGTTTCACAATTAAATGGAACAGGCGCGTGGAAAATTTACGCAATTGATTCGGTGCCAAGTTCACCAAATTCCGGTGTTGAATTATTATCACAAAATTTGTTGGTGACACCTTCATTTTGTCCGGAATTTTTGCCATATGGTGACAAAGTTTTTAATAATTACATTTTTAATTCAAACGGATTTGAACAAACATTAATTAGTGGTGATGAATGGATTGCGCGAACCGAATGTTGTATTAATGAAGATGGTGACTTTTATGTTTACATTGATAATGGTGCCGGAAAAATTTATTCATTATTACAAGATCCGACAGGTGATTTGGCCGGAACACCTTATTGGCAATTTGAACCACTAATCATTGATACAAATTTACCAAGTGGGGTTTTCCTTCAATTGTCGCGTGGAACCGATGGATTAGGGAATTGGGCGTTTTATATAATTCCGGCAATACAGAATCCAACATTAGCCACAGATATTTGGTATCAATTTAATGATAATCCATCATTTCCGGGTGTTTATCCGAATTATCCAAATGAATTGAATGGAACATCAAATTTTTGGCAAAAATATACGGTGTCCGGTTTTTCGGATGTTGAATTTGGAATAACAATTGCATTGTGCGAACCACCAATTTGTGTGAATCATGAGGACCGACACGAACAGGAATTCAAATCGATTAAACTACCAAAACCGTTCACCGAACAAAACAGGGGTTGGAAGGATTGTTGTGTTTGTTCACCGATGTTGACATTAGCATCATTGACCGATTCAGAATCATGGAAAAATGATGTTACAAGTGCATGGATAAAATTATCGGATCCAACGGATGTTGTTTCATTTCAGTTATACAAAAACAATGTATTGACAACATACACACCAACATTGGTTGCATTTCCGAATGAATCCGATGCATATTACACAACAATTCAATGGAAGGACGTTTTGGCAAGTGATGGAATCGGATGTTTTGAATTGCGTGTTTCATATGACATTAGCGGTGTGACCGGAAATTATGTTTGGGGTTCATACAACCTTCGTGAATATAGTATTCAAAACGCATTGAAAACGGCGCGAATCCGTGTCAAATTTAATTTACAACAGGAAATCGAGGGCATCAATTTCACAAATGCAAATGTTGAAGATTGCATCCGATTCAATGGTTTTATTGGCGAACGTCAACCGAACACCGAAATTGACAATCTAATTTATCAAAATAGAGAAGTGAAAACGGTTGTTCGTGAAAACTTGAATAAATATACAATCACAACGGATCCATCCGAAGAATGTTTGATTACCAAATTAACCGATTTGTATTTATTAAGCGAAAACGAAATGTTTATTTCAGATTACAACGCACACAATCATTCTTATAAATATTTAGATTTACCGGTCATTGTTGAAGAATCACCGGAAATTGATTATCTGGATATCTTACAACGAAAAGCAAAATTAACGTGTGTTGTTGGTGACAGACGAAAAAATAAACGAACATTTTATTAACTTTGTAAAAAACAATTGAAATGAATAAAATATATTTATCCGGAAATTACGTCATTGTCGAAAAGGATGGCAATGTTTACGAATATCCGCGAACGTTAAGCGTTTACACGATACAGGGTTCGAATTATGTAATAAAAGAACGAATTGATGATGGTCAATTTGTTTTGCCGATTGCAGACATTGGAACCTATTTTGATGAAGCTGGTTTGGTTGCATATACCGAAGCAACATTGGTGACTTTTTTACGCGAAAATACGGGTTTTAAGACGGCCGGAGGAGGTAGTCCGGCGACTGAATTTATTATTTCAGTCAAAACAGATAATGTGGGAA
>Ga0070749_10001448_pt1 | contig 16072 bp, 30 predicted proteins | sample VirMetDEL_Nov_18_FD_75180 | JGI IMG/M metagenome (GOLD analysis project Ga0070749, IMG submission 75180) | Aqueous microbial communities from the Delaware River and Bay under freshwater to marine salinity gradient to study organic matter... | ecosystem: Environmental > Aquatic > Marine >...
GGAGATCGAGTCCTCGGGCTCGCTCTTCGAGTACGTCAGCAACCTCGTCAGCGAGGCTCTGAGCGACTACGACTATGACCACGACACAGACCCAGAATGGGAGGAGTGACGTGACCAAGACCGAACTCCAGAAGCACGCTCGACGACTGGTGCTCGACTACGGCAACACCGCTGATGCCTTCGAGGAGAGCATCAGGGAGTTTCGCCTGAACGACATCGACGACGCAGGATGGAGGGCTCTGATGGAGCAGTACGACATCGAGTTGTCGAGGGTCGAGAAGTTTCTCGGCATCACCAACAGGTGCGCCTGTCCGTTGTGTGAGAAGTCAGCGTGACTCTCTCAGCACCCGACACCGCCTCGATGCCTTTCATCGAGACCGACATCCCGTTGCTCGACTACCAGCGTGAAGGGGCTCTCTTCCATCTCGAACGAGGTGGAAGGGGGCTCTGCTCTTGGGAGATGGGCATGGGCAAGACCGCTCTCGGCTGTGCCGTCGCTCTCTCCTCGATCTCGGTGGGCAAGCGTGTCGCACTCGTCTGTCCACCGACGCTGACGATCAACTGGCAACGAGAGATGATCAAGTTCGCCTCGTCTCTGTCCACCTCGATTGTTCGAGGCCAGAGGGTCGATGGTCGAGTGCCTGAGGCCACCGACGTTCCCTCGACGGATGTGGTCATCATCCCCACCTCTATCTTTCATCATTGGGTCGACGCTCTCTGTGGCACCGATCTCGACTCTCTCATCGTCGACGAGTCGCACCGAGTCAAGTCGAAGAAGGCTCAGGTGACGAGGGCGGTGACTGCCTTCGCTGGGCAGGTCGATGGGGCTCGGCTCCTTCTTTCCGGCACCCCAGAACCCAATGGTCGCATCATGGAATTGGAGTGCCAATACAACGTCATCGGAGACCTTGCTTGGAACGCAGTCGGTCGAGGTGACTTCTTTCGCTACTTCCACACCAAGGTGCCTGCGGGAACCACCGGAGGTCGCACGTTCTACAAGTGGGAGCAGATCAGGCTCGACGAGTTTCACGAACGGACAACCTCTTTCACCTCTCGTCGTCGTCGAGACCCGAACAAAGATCGACTGCCAGTCACGGTGCCCATGAACCCCGTCGTATGGAAGCGGTACGAGGCCATCGAGAAAGACCTGATCGCCACCCTCGCCTCAGATGGCTACGACCGAAAGAGGCTCGCTCGAATCGAACGCTCGCAGGCTCTCGTCAAGATCGGCCACCTCCGCAGGCTCGCTGGGGAGGGCAAGGTCGATGGCATCGTCGAGTTTGTCGAGCGACTGCTCGCAGAGGATGAGGGCGTGCTGGTCGTCGCTGAGAACAACGATGTCATGGATGCTCTGACCATCAAACTGGCTCGCCACAGGCCAGCCACCATTCGAGGTGGTCTTTCGACCAAAGCGAAGATGGAAGAGGCAGACGAATTTCACTCCGGCAAGACTCGACTGCTGATAGGCCAGATCGACGCAGTCGGAGTGGGTTACACACTGACGGGCAACGGGCTCAATGCGAACGTGGTCATGGCTCAACTGCCTTGGACTCCTGCTCAACTTCGACAGGCCGAGGACAGGCTCGACCGCATTTCCCAGACTCGACGAGTGACTGTCCACGTCATGCTCGCATCAGACCCGAAGGGAGAGGGCTGGTCAGTCGATGAGCGTCTTTTCGGCATCCTCGACCACAAGTACCGCTCGGCATCGACCATCGACGACGGGCTCGAAGATCAACTCCTCGAAGATATCGAGGATGGACTGCTCGCAACTTATGGTGGCTGAGTTGGAAGTTGTTACACCCCAGAGATACAATCGAATCAAACCCCAAGAGAGGAACCCTAAATGAAATCAACCCAACTAAGAATCGGTCAGACGGTGAAGATCACCGCAGGTCGCTGGCAGGGCTACGAGGCTCGCATCGTCGACACTCAGACCCTTTCTGACGGACAGCCTCATGCCCGTTGCGTACCAGTCCACGTTCTCGGCGTAGAGCCCGATGGGAGCGGAGTCGATGACTACGTTCTCCCTCGATACATGGAGCCTGTGATCTACCGTGAGGTCGCACAGTCTTTCGCACCACCAGCACCTCCACAGCCAGCACTCGCAAGTGCGCTGATGAATACCGTCGTCGAACCCTCCATCGCTCACCTCGATGACTTCGACGAGGTCGTCGAGCCCGAGCGCATCACTGACCCGATGCACCCTGTCTACGACTGCCGTCGCCCAGACTGGTCAGTCCTCGACCGTTACATCCGTCGCAACATCGGTGGAATGACGGACATCGACTACTTCCTGCGGAAGCGTCAACAGAAAGACGGTGCTGGGTACTCCATCCCGCTGGGGCTCCTCGGTGAGACGCAGTCGGGCAAGACGATGTTCGTTCAGGCTCTCGCTTGTGCGGTCGCCAAGGAAGAGGGCTACCCGAAGCCAATGCCGGTGTTCACCGTTATGGGCTCCTCAGGGCTCGACATCCGTGACGTATTCGGAGGCATCGGTTCCGTGATCGACCCTCGAACCAACAAGGACGTTCTCGTATGGATGGATGGCATCATCAACGAGGCTTGTGCCTGCGGTGGCATCCTTTACCTCGACGAGTTGTTTTCGATGACAGCGTCGCAGGCTCCTGCTCTCTACTCGCTCCTCGATGAGCGACACGACTTCGAGAACCACCTGCACGCAGTACCCAATGGGTACGGTCGCTATCACTCAGAGCGAGTCGTCGCCAACAAGAACCTCTGGGTTCTAACGACCGCTAACCCAGCGGGCTACAAGGGAGTGCAGGCAGTTCCTGAAGCGATGCTCAACCGCATCGACTGGCACCCTTGGGACTACGACGAGGCGGTCGAGAAGGTACTCATCCCGTCGTCGACCATTCGTCTCTTGGGCGAGGCTCTGCGTACAGCACGCTCCACCTCCCGAGTCCTTTCGACTCCTGTAGGCACCAGCGCACTCCGAAGGCTCAATGAGAACATCGCTCTGTTCGGAGCAGATGTCGCCATCACACAGTTCTACGGAATGTTCACGATCACCGAGCGTGACAAAGTGCAGGCAATTATCGAAGATCGAGGTATCCTCGATCTCCTAGCCATCGAGTACCCGCAGGACTCGAACACCCCCACCACAACCACCGTCGAGGAGTCAGAATAATGAGCAAGAACCTAAAGCCACAGCGAGGGCTGGGTCGTGCGGTATCTAGCCAACGTGCCAAGATCAAGCGAGAGGTAGCCAAACAGCAGACCCTCCACCGCAAGATGGAGATGGAGCAGACCGTCGCTGAGTTGCGTTCGAGTTCGTCGAGCCTGCCCGACAGAGACGAGGATAAGCAGGCACGCCGTCATGCGGTAGAGGCACATAAGATTCTGATGGGCGTAACCCAGACCCAGACAGCAGTCATGCGCTCATACGGACTCACACAGCGAATCCGTTCATTGACTGGGTACAGTACGTCTGCCTCTACTGATTACCAAGATGTTGTAATCAGGTGGAATCGACCGAAAAACCTCGACCTGCGGTACAACGTCGTCGAGATCAAAGGACTGTTTCAGCATGAGATGGGACACCTCCTACACAGCCTTTCACCTAGGTACCTGCGCTCTCACCCTCTGTGGAATGACGCAGTCGACCGCTCAGGGGCTCGCTCCGAACACCACCTGCTCCGCACCATCAACATCCTCGAAGATCAGCGTATGGAGTCGAGGATGGTGAAAGACGTGCCTCGACTAGCAACGTACTTCACCATGATCGTAGGTCTCCACATTTCACGCTCGACGATGGCGACGTCGTTCTCGTTGGTGGAGGATGACAAGGATATCTCTTGGCTACTCATCGCTGGTCGCAACTACCTTCCACAGACTCTCCGAGAAGAATCCATGAAAGCGTTTGACAACGTCACCGGAGGCAAAAGCGGTGAGTGGTACGAAATCGTGCGTCGCTACAAGAGCGCAAGGTCTGTCAAGGCTCTGCTCAACGCTAGCGTCGAGGCTTATGCGTTCATCGAGACCCACATCCCCGATGATAAGTCCGAGCCCGACACACACGACAGCCATGAAGAATCGTATTGGGGCTCCGAGGATGGTCAACCAACCAATCCAGAAGATGCTGACAAGCGAGTCGAGGACGGCTCGGTCGAGTCTCCCGATATGGATAAAGGCAAGTCAGGAGAAGGCACAGGTCGTGCGGGCAACGATGACTCAGACTCTCAGGATGGCTCAGGAGCCTCTGACCAAAGCGGTTCTAAGTCAGGACAGCAAGACAGTTCTGCTGGCTCCGCTCCCTCGACTGGCTCCGCTCCACAGCAACCAGTAGACGAGACCCCAGCCCAGCCGTCCTCAGATGGTGCCAGCGGTGCCTTGAACAAAGCACCGAAGGTGAGAGAGACAGCACTCTCAGAGGCTCAGAAAGCCGTCGAGGAACTAATCAACGATGACGACATCTCAGAAACCGTTGAGGCGATCACCGAGTCGTTAGACGGCGGTCTCGTCGACTTGGGGCTCGATGAACTAGGTAATGGGGCGATGCTCAACCACACCGTTATCCTTTCCGACTCGATCTCGATGAGGATGGAAGAGACGCTGAACAAGTGGGTATCAGCAAAGGCTCCGGTGTGGACTCATCGGGTCGATCAGGGGAGAGTCAACCCTCTTGCCTACCGCTCCCGTACAGCCGGTGACCGCAACTTCTTCGACTCTTACAGCGGTGATGGTGGGCAGTTACTCGACGTTCATCTTTCGCTCTTGTGTGATAACTCTGGCTCGATGACCAATCAGATGGATGACTTGTCAGCAGTCGTCAAGGGAACCTGCGATGCCTGCGATGTGCTGGGCATACCTCGATCAGTAGTCCTGTGGTCAGACGAAACAAACACCAGCCCTGTATGGGTAGACAAGCCAGCCGAATACACACGACTCCTTGTTGGTGGTGGCACAGACCCTCGATGGGCTCTCGATGATCTACAGCACCACAACAAGACAGCACGCAAGGTTCACCTCGTCGTGGTGTTCACCGATGGTGACTGGTACGCCAACTACACACTCCGTGATTGGGACACCCCAGACTACGAGCGGAGGTTCATCCTCGTCAGGTACGGAGATGTCCGTAACGTCCGCACGTTCGGAGCAGACGTAGCGACGACGGTTCACAACGTCAGCGATCTAGCCACCGTGATCTGTGCATCACTCGACGACACACTAGCAACAGTAACCCTCTAAGGAGAATGACCATGACAAACCCAAACTGGAGACCAGAAGAAGAAGATGAGATGGATGCACTCATCGCAGATTTGTACGGTTTCGACGACCCAGCAGACGATAATCCAGACCCAGAGGACATCAAGATGGGTCTCGCAATACCTAAGCACTGGATTCATAGGAATAAAAAGTAGAAGAGGAGGTTGGTTTTTCCGAATAACGGAGATACCTTTCAGGACATGGCACAATTCAGAATGTTAGAGAGCGAACTACGAGCCAGAGTAACGCTGGTAGAAGCAGATAGCGAGCAAGATGTTTGGGATGGCAACTACAAAGTCATCGCATACGGAGAGTCGCTTAGCGTAGAGACAGTCACACAAGATGTAGAAGAAGTAACAGAGGAGGACAACTGAAATGAGCGAATATCAAACCATCGAAGTCAACGGCACCACGTTGATTCTCAACGAGGACATGGCAATCAACTTGTACCACGCCCTCGCCCGAGAGTTCGATTGGGCAGGCACGTTCTTCACTCGTGAGGACGTGAGTTCCATTATCAACCAGCGTCGTGAGGCAGACGACAAAGAGCCGTTGGAAGGCGACGACTTAGAAGAAGCGGTCAATGCAGTCACCGGCAGTCGTGACTGGCACCGCTGGCTCCCTGACTACATGACCGAGCAAGGCTGGGAGATAATCTACGGGGTTGTCCATGAAAACGTAGAGCAGGAGGACAACTGACATGAGCAAATACACCATCACCGTCTTAGACGAAATCTACACACACAAACTGGTCGAAGCCGACAGCGAGGAAGCCATCTACGTTGGTGACTACAACGTCATCGACGAGTGGGAGGCCAACGCTGGAGAGTGTGACCAAATCATCAACATAGAGAGGAATCCAGCATAATGAGATACATGGATAATGTAACTAACCAATATCTCGACGAGGTCGGCAGAGCCGAGGAGATCGAGGAGGCTTATCGAGCCAGCGGTCAATACGAAGATGACTTCGAGGAGTGGGTCTCTGAGCAACAAGCAGAGAACCCAGAAGAACCCTGCACGATGGAAGAGTTCGACAGGTCGTATGCCCTAGAGAACTACATCGAAGCATGGTACGAGAATCAACTGGAACAGGCCGCAGAGAGTCTGGCGGAAGAAGAATACGATTGGAGAGACGAATGATTGACCTATTGCAAACCCTTTCTATTGTCGGGCTAACCCTGACTATCATTCAGATGGCGAGGAAGTGATGCCAGCGTTATCCAGTTTCGATCCAGAAGAGGATCAGACATTTGAGGAGATGTTTCTGGAATGGTGTGAGGTGAACGACTTTGCACCTGACGGAGAACTGTTAGAAGTGTTTAGATCAGCAATAGACTTTTTATCACAATACTAAGGAGAGAAAAATGCCAAATTGGTGCAACGTAATAGTCTCGATTGAGTCGAGAGACAAAGACAAAGTCAATGATATCTGGGACATCATCTGGGCAGATGGTGACAGCGAGAAGTCCTACGAGACGGAGAACGCTAACCTGATGAACCTTCGACCAGTCCCAGAGGACATCGGGGACAACAGTCGTGGATGGGCAGTCAAACATTGGGGAACCAAGTGGTACATGGACATCGGTGTTTGCGAACTACACGATCTAGGTATCACCATCAGTGGTCTAACTGCATGGAGCCCCCCTTTAGAACTATTAGATTATGTGGCAAAGAAGTGGGAAGTGAGTGTCGCCTGCTCCTTCTACGAGGAGGGTATGGACTTCGTAGGCTCGGCGTACTACACCCCGCACGGTGAGTACCTTAGTGAAGGCAGTATTTCAGACAACGTCACACCAATCGAGGATTGGGAAAACCACGACTGGTCTCAACACATGGATGAAATCCACGAACTCATCGACCAGCACGAATCTAATGTGCTACGGCAAGCAGGAATAGCGGTATGAGCAAGGAGGGCAAGCACCCTTATGTAACGCATTACTCAATAAATAACGAACCAACTATTTGGTCTCGCACGAACGAGGCCGAGAAAGAAGATCAAAATGAACTCTTGGGAAGTAATCTGCCTAATAACAGGAATCGTGTGGGTACTGACATGGTTGTACCTGTTCCTCTATCGGGAACCGATCAAGGAGGCTCTACAGAAAGAAGCCGTCCACATCCGTAAGTCGGTGGATGACTGGACTAGCGACCCCAACTACTACGCAAACAAAGCAGGTCTAAAGTCACCTTCTAATTACAACAATAAGTTGTGATCGCAGGTAGCAGAAAGTAGAATCGAGGACATGAAGAAGTTTATCTACCAATGCAGTAAGTGTGGAAACGAGATTGAGTTGAGGGTCAACCCCTCTTACCCACCTACTTGCTCCAAACACACCGGCGGTGGTTGGCTAATGCAACTCGACGAATCAAAATCAACATCAAAACCTAAATACAAGGAGAAGAAATGAAGCAGTCAAAGATCATGGGGCGAGCCCTCAGCGAGAAGCGTTGGGATAAGTCCAGCGAGACCGTACTCGACCCCAAAGTCACATCAGACTTTGTAGTTACCACACGACGTAACGGAGAAATCGTTATCCCGTTGTTCCGTGTCGGATGTCCTATCCCCAAAGACTCTCAAGTCTTAGTCGATATTCTAAAAGCGGCTAAGGTGATCTGACACCTACCAAAATATGAGATCAAATATCGACAAACTTATCCGAGATGCCTTCTTGTCCAGAACATACGCAAAGATCAGTCATTGGTCTGCCAAGCGTAACTTCAGAGAGGACAAGAAGGTGACGGTGTATTACAAAGGCAGAGTGGTGATGGAGTTAGACCTAGAGCATAAGGTCTGCACACCTCTAACAACCCGAGAGCCCTCACGACATCAGGAGATCATCATTAGACGTATCCTGCGCTCTGTGGGCATCAGTTGTGACTTCGAGCCTGCGACGCTAGGATACATCGAAACGAGAATGATGAAAGGTAAGAGAAATGCAGACGTTCGTTCCAGAGGGCTCTGACCTCAAACTCGGCTTCGCCAGACTCGACTACAAGCGTCTAGGCAAGCAACGAGTGGAGGCTTGGCAGATACTCAACGTGCTACGAGGCGTGGACAACGAGGGCAACCCTAAGAACCATAAAGGATGGGTCAACCACCCTGCTACAAAGATGTGGCATGGGTACACCGCTGGTCTAGCGTTCTACGGGATGCTCTGTTGTGAGGAGTGGGTACGTCGAGGCTACAACGACACCATGCTTCCAAGGTTTACTAACGTATTCCTGTCGCTACAGTCGAGTAACAACAAAGTCAGTACGACAGTCCACCTGCCTGACTTCCTCGACGATATCGCAGACTCGCACAAGTCAAACCTCCTTCGCAAGGAGCCCGATTACTACCGTCAATACTGGTCAGACTTACCTGACGACATGCCGTACGATTGGAGGACACCATGAGCGGAGACTTCTACTTCGAGGATGAGGCAGTAGATCTGCTTACGCTGGCTCGGTCAGCACGACGCATCGAGGGAGAGCCCTCTGAGCCCGCAGGGGAGGGCGGTGTGGGCGGTCATTTCGTGCGAGACCTACCGTACCTGAAGCACCCCGACGAGGACAGTAGTTGGCGGGACGAGGCTATGTGCCGTAGGGAGGGCGTGTCAAAATACTTTGATAGCAAGGGACAACACATCGCTATCGCAGTGTGTAACTCCTGTCCGTCAAAAGACCCTTGCCTAGCGTTCGCAGTGAACAACAAAGTCAGAGATGGAGTATGGGGAGGTAGGTACTTTGGGAAGTTCGGGCAGATGTCAAGGGGGACGAGATGAACTTCGCAGTGTTTTACATACTCTGTGTGCTGTTGTTCCTAACGTATCTAAAAGTGCGCTAAGAACGAGGGCGCACCCGACGTTTTAGGTACGGTTTTATGTAAGCACGAGCAGTAGCGATGTCCAGTGGGGTAGTAGAGGACTTGGGTAAGATACCCAAGTCCTCTACTTGTATGTAGGACTTGTTCATTTCTACCCTGTTGTAACGCCTGTCTTTGGGGCTCTGACCTCCCCACAGTCCGTACTCCTCGTCTACTCCATCCTTACGACACCGATCTATCACTGGACACTGTTCGCAGGCGTACTTGCCTAGAGCGTAATACTGAGCCTCCGGTGCATTTCTTTCGCTCTTATCAAACGGAGGGTAGAACATATCTTTATGCAAACCTCTACACAGTGATCTTTCTCTCCAATTATCCATAAATCAGTCATCCAGTATTTCTGCGTTTAGAATGAAGTCATCAACTTGAGAATCTGTAACAGGGGCAGACAGTTCGTTGGCTTTGTTTCCCGCCTTCTCTCCAAAGATACGAGAGAGAACACCCGCTGAACCTCTGGCTTCCATTTCGATGCGAACGAGGTCTCTTGTATCAGAGATATCTCTAAAGTCCTTAGTCAGTCTAAATAGTCGATCTATCTCTGCTGAGAGGTTGGAATCCATACCCTGACCTTCGAGTTCTTCCGCAAAACGAGCGAAGAGAATACGAGACGTTTGCATCTCTAACATGGCTGTTAGAACTGCTCTCAACTGATCTTTGGTCTTTATCTCTACAGGTATCCTGTACGCACATTCTGAATGTTCCTGAAACGCAGGACAACGGGAGGCGAGGTAGCAACTATTGCAGGAGCGTATTCCACCATCGGTGTGGACGATGGCTTTTACACGAAGATCTTGTTCCTCAATGATTTCATCGCCATCAACTACCCTTGTGACGGGGCTCGATTGGATACTTTCTACCCCAATAACCGGTAGCAATTTCCTATCGCTTTCGTGCCGCTGCACGGGCTGGTCGATAGCAATAGCAGGGTGGTTAGAAACCGGATTAGGGCTACTTAGGTTTTCGGGGGGTGTAGTTGCTATCTCCCCCATTTCTGGTGTTTCCTGACCATCACCAGAGGTGTCACCAGAGGGGTGGTAGACCCTAGATCCGAAGGTACTTTCCTCATACAACATCCAAGATAAGATAGCCAAAGTTGCAACCTCTTTGACATCGTCTGCCATGATGGATTCATAGTCCAAACCCATTCTAATGATGTCTGCTCGGTGCTTTTTCCTTGCTGATTCTTTCTTCTGCGAAGGGTAGCGGCGGAGCCCATGACCGTCCCATATCTGGGTTTCTCCATACCTCACAGCACTAGTCCAAGAGGACACAATAACTGTATGCCAGTCTAAGGCTTCGATCATATCTACCTTAGATGTTAGACCAAATAGGTCTACGTCCCAACGCTGTTGCAACTGTCTAATGCGTGGGATAGTTTTCCCAGTTAGAGCCCTATCACTGATGGCTATTCTTCCGTATTTCTGGCAAAGAAAGGCTAAACGCTCTAGGTCATCGCCGTCGTTCCATAACGGAACGTACTTGCTGCCGAGCCAATCCCCTTTGTAATCGGGGCGACCTATGACGGTTTCTATCTCACTTTCATGGGCTCTAAGGAACTCATCAAAGCGGTTTACATCCTCGTCACCATCACTAGTGTAGACAAACACCGCTGCGCCGCCCAGTAGTTCCTGAAGGTTCACTACTTTAGTCTTAGGCTCGTTGTATTGGGTTAGGTTTAGAGCGATACTGGGTACGTTACGGGACGTTAGAATGTTCCTGTAAGTGCCTTTTTCCCCACCAGATAAAACTATTCTCATTCTTTCTCGCCCCAGTTGCGTTCTGACCACGCAAGTTTCTGAGCATCGACCTCCGCTACTAGCGTATCCCATTCTTTCTTCTTCTTGGGGGATGCCCACTCGTTTCTGACGATGAAGGGCTGGCAGAAGAGCATCGAGGTTACACCCTCTTTCATCATTTCAGCAACAGTAGCCGGATCTGTGTCTATGTAGAGACCAGACGCCCCTGCTACAGCCATCATGCGAGACACTTTCTCCGCCTTTAGCGTAGGGTCAGAACTGTTTAGAACGTCATAAATAGCCGCTTTGACGTTGTTTATCTTCAGCCAAGACTCTAACACCTCGTTAGAAGGACACTCATCGACAACGATACCCAGTCTACCGATCTGGGACTCGTGAAGAGACCTCCACAACATGAAGCCGTCGCGGTCTGGTACACGAGCACCGAACTCTTTCGCCGGCTGCGCGAGCACGTTGAAGTTGAAGATAATCACGACTCAAGCGGTTCTAAGAAGTGCCAAGAGACGTAACCGCACCACATCCATAGCAGGGCCTTTCCAACTGGCCTCTTTCCCACCAGACGAAGTATGCGTGTGATGGTAGGTACTTTCCTCCAAACGAGGGCTAACACCTCGTACAAGCACCCGACGAGAAGGATGATGTTCAGTAATGCCTGTGCATCATCTTTCTCGCTCACAAGAATAGACTCTTGTTTTTCTTGTGCTTAGCGTGCTCCACATACGAGTGGTATGGGCAGAAATCGCACACATACGACCACTCCTCTGGTGCCAGACCAGTAGTACGACCAATAGCCTTCTCTTTCGACCTGTAGTCGATGCACCCTAGACTGTAACCGATGTTGTAAGTGGGGCGGTTGTGCTTGTCGTAGCACTTGATAGCGTCCTCTTTCAACATCTCTCTTTCCTCCCTTAGGAAAGCCTCTAGTCGGTTATCGTGAACCGCCTGCTCTAGTGCAGATGAGTCAATCAAAGCCAACTCGTCGTCAGAGATGTTGTACATAAGTGCTTTGTGGCGATCAACTGGGCCACCAAACTTGTTCATGTGACGGTCAATCGCATCTTTCAGCGTGTAGTCGTGCTTTGCTTCGGGGTCATTTTCCGTAGCGTAGTCAGGAAGTTTGTCTACTGTCTTGCAGGTGTTGCAGATAAGCAGGCGTGCCATGTAATGCTCCTAAATAGTTGTACGATTAGTATTATACGGGTTCAGGCGTGATCGCTGAGGGATGCAACACGTGCGCCAGCGTAAGGCTGTGCTGGGTTGCCTCCTGCTACAGGGTCATACAAGTCCTGACTCAGCGAAGATCGCACCGCTACGGCACAATGAGCATCAAAAAGGTCGCCACCACGATCTGGTGCGACTTTCTTGACGATACCGTCAGTGATTCCTTCACGGAGATCTGCGTTCATGCTTCGAGTTTCGTTTACTGCCATGTGTATATCCTATCAGATATTGCCCAATTAAGTTAGGCGTTCTTATAATAAGGGTACTCTCGTCCAATGGCGGCTTGCCTCATAGCATCCGCTAAGTCCGGCTGAGATTCACCAGCGACGTTAAACGGGATAACAGTATCTCTAGACCTGTTACGGCCAGACGTCGAGGAAGAGCCCCTACTGGGTCGACCGTCTATTTCAATAATGTCACTGCGAGTACCTGTAGCGTTTCTACCGCCCCTCGTCTGACTGCGTCCAAAGCGGTCTCTTGGAGAAGGATCATTAGTTCCTATAGCAAACTTTTCATCTACACCGCCGAGAGAGCGTTGCGGCATATCAGGGTCTCCGGGGCCGAGAGCAAACGTATCTGGTCCGATAGCACGGTCAGCCTGCCTATTTACCCCAGCAGTACGGCCTCTTTCTAATTCTCCTGATGTTTCCCACGATTCTACGTCGATGATTCCCTCACCTATAGCGGGGTACGTGGTACCGATCTCGTCTACGATTTCACCTTGGTACACGGGCTCTGCTCGAACTGGGGTACCTTGCTGACGAGGGATTACGGTACTCGGTCGCACGGTGGCAGGAACGGTTCCTCCACCTTGACCTATTTCTCTTGGCTGGGGTTCTTCAGGAGTAGGCTCCTCTTCGGTGGGCTTATCGCCACCTCGCCTACCAGAAGCAGCAAATCCTGAGTATAATGCTTTCCCTAAAAATGCACCAGTCTTACCGCTAACGCTAAAGTTGTGCGCCGGATCATTCGTAAACCTACCCGGAACACCTTGAGCCAATGCGTTAGGGAGCAAAGGCGCTCTAATCTCTGCTGACTGAGGAGGACCGCCTAACGGCGCAGGGCCAGAAGACCCCATGTTGACGTAGCCTACTGATGGCGCAGATCCAGCAATAGTACCCATTCTCATAGAGGACGTCCCCCTAGTCGCTGCTCGGCCTTTATTAGCACCGCTTAGAGAACGCTCCTGAGTCCAGTCTCCCTGAGTTTGGAAGGCTCTTGAGGCATTATCGAAGTAGCCAACTTCTCCGGCACGGTTCCACTGACGGTGCTGGTCGATGGGTTGGGTATTTAGAGGCTTTACTTTTGAGTCTGGGTTTGTACTAAACCCGAATGAAGATGCCATTCGTTATCCCATCGGTTTGGTTACGTCCAACACCTGTGCTGGTGAAGATATCTCCATATTAGCAAAAGAGTTTCTATAAGTATTACGAGAATTGACACTAGCAACCGGGGAGATGCCGTAACCCTCCGTATATCTACGGGACGACTCCATTGCACGGCCTCGGTTACCGATAATCCCTGCTTCTGATGCTCTGTCAAATCCTCGGTGAGGGGACATCATACCTAGATCCCTAGATGCACGTGACCAGTCACGCTCAGGGTCTACGGGAGCAACATCTAATGATTTTGTGTAGGACTCTGTTGGGTTATTCATTACCACATTCCTTCGCTCATGGCGTTACGGGCGGAACCAGACCAACTCTGGTCGCTCATAACACTCGGCATTACTGGCATACCACTCATCCAACTGCGGCGAGTAGGGTTGTATCTGTCAATGTTTAGAACGCTATTAACGTCCCAAGTATTCTTTACAAAACCTCTGCGTTCTGGGAACAGGTTTAGAGGCATGGCGATGGGGCGCATTTCTCTAAGTTCCTCCGGTGTAGAAGCGAGTGCGTTTTCTAACGCAACGTCTACCAGATACTCACTGCGTGTCTGCCAAGGGCGGGCCATCAGCAGCCCTCCCCTCCACAGGCACCTTCTGAGGCTGATGAGCCTGCGCCAACACCACAACGACGACACTCAACACTGTCTACATCAGTCTGCACCCAACTGTGACCGTCGGGGTCACGACGAGTGGGCTGAGTAGCCGTAGGTTGGTTGCGGTGGTTATTGACTAGGTTCATATCAGTACTCTTCGTCAGGTTCCAAGTCCTGATCGTAGGGGGCACCCGGTTTCTGTGGGCGGGTCATACCTTGTGGGTTGTTACCCTCGCCTGCGACAGCCCTACTCCGTACGGGAACCATGGGGCGTTTTCCACTATAACCTTGACCCTGCGGTTGGTTGTGCTTACTAACCTTGATTAGAGGGCGTTTCATGCCCTGTGGGTTTGCGTCGTCGCTCATTACTATTTACTTTCCTGCTCTGTGGGGCGTAGGCTCCACGAGATTTGGTCTCGCTGAGTCTTGGGGTCCCACCGAACATCACCTGTGGCAGTCCAGTTCTTACCGCCTTGGAAGTGCTTCTGAAAGTCCTGATCGTTGTGACCTCTAGTGTTAAAGGGGATTATGTGAGAGTCAGACTTACCGCCGCCCGTTGACGAGGCATCAAACCACAAGTCACCACCCATCCTGCCTTTGACCGTGCCTGTGAATGTAGGAACACCACCCTTACCGACCCAGTCGGATGGGATGCCTAATTGCTCGCCACGCTTTGTAGCGTAGTCTAAGTCCTGACCCTGTCGGTTTAGGCGCTGTTGGCCTGTGGGCTGTCCGCTCCTAGCGGAATCAGCACCTTCGTGTAATGCTCGTTGCTCTTGTGGCATATTAGTTACCTCCAACTAGGTACAAGACGCTTTAGCATAGAGCGCCTTTGCATGTCGATCTGTTCTTGTTGCGGGCGGTCAAGTCCTCTGGGAATACCACGGGGGCCTGCTTTGCCGTCGTTTGTTAGTCTAATAGGTTCTGCTCCCGGAGGAGCGAATTTAAGACCCTTAGACTGCATCTCTAAACCTGTAAAAAGGTTCATTTCTTCAGGCCAAACATAGTCACCGGGGTTGATTCGTTCTCCCTTATGGACACCTCGGCTGTAGGATCTATGGTTCTGACGCTTCACTGAGTCGAGTAGTTTATCCTGACGACGGTTGCTGGACATTGTACCGAGGTAACCGTCTGGGTGCATTGTGTCAGGGGTGGCTCCAAACGCCGCTAACTGTCGGTCTTTAGCGTTCCTAAAGACAGGAGAGGGGCCTAAAACGGCAGCCGTCTCACCAGAAGCAGGGTCGTAACCGCCTCCCCAGTTAGCAAAAGCATAGTCGTTAGACGCCATAATTACCTACCACTCATAACTTGGGTACCAGAGGTAAAGGCGATCAAAGACCCACCTTGCCCACCGATCGTTGAGATGGTGCGAACTTCTTTACCAGAGGATTTAGCAAGACGCTTCTCTTGCTCTGCTTTCATTGGGTCTTTGGGACGCTCTACTAGCATTAGTCCATCCAGTCTTTGTTTTTCCTAAACTTCTCAAAGCCGTCTGAGTCCCACAAGTCCTTGTATCTAGCAGGGACTTTCTGTTCAAGATCCTCTTCTTCTAAAGAATCCTTTTGGTCATCTTGTTCTACCATAGGTTCATAGTACCATATATTTAGCGCGCAACGGGCTTCCACGTGATACTTGAGATGGTGTCTCCTGTGTCACCTTTAATATCATCAAAACCTATAATAAAAGTAAGGTCGATACCTCTGGGGGCGACGAACCCCCGAGCAATGGCGCAGGCTTTAGACGCTTGGTTTACAGCGGAAGCGCCAATAGCCCTCATTCGTGGGGATTCTCCTGCCACTACTGCTCTAGCCAAGATAGAACCCACTGAAGAGGGGTTGCTAGAACCGGACACCTTGATGACGTCGTCATTGTTTTCGGACATGGTTGTTCTCCTTCTAATCGGTTTGTAGCCGTTAGACCTATTCTAGTTGTACCCAGCCTCTTTAAGTAGGCTAGAAACGTCTTCTAACCTAAGAATTGCATAAGTTTCTCCGAGGCTCTTTTCACCCACTCC
>Ga0070749_10001452_pt1 | contig 16047 bp, 29 predicted proteins | sample VirMetDEL_Nov_18_FD_75180 | JGI IMG/M metagenome (GOLD analysis project Ga0070749, IMG submission 75180) | Aqueous microbial communities from the Delaware River and Bay under freshwater to marine salinity gradient to study organic matter... | ecosystem: Environmental > Aquatic > Marine >...
TCCCCACCAAGGTCTAAAACATCTCCAATGATGTCCCCACCGAGGTCAAAAACATCTTCAACTACATCAGCCATTTTGTTCCTCGACTTCCACCCCTACAGCGGTTTTATCCTTTGCTTCTTTAGTTTTAATCTTGAGTTTAGCGCCGATTCGCTGTTGAACTTTAGGTAGTTGAAGATACTTAACTACACTGTTAAGTCGATAGTCTTTGTAGTAAGTAATGAAGTACTTTACTAACTTTTCTTTTACTAAAAATTTGACATACTCTTCGACATTTTTTAGGTAATTTCTAGCAGTATCCGCATTAAGGGGGCGCCCAAAAGCAAAAACTTCCCCTTCTCGTTCTTTAATATGCGTAATAAACACGGTGTTCCCAAACTGACGAACATCTGCACCGGGCATACTAGCCTCTTTGATAATGCTAAGCATGTGCGGCCCTGCCAATTTTTGTGGCACCTTCTGCTCTTGTATTGCCGCAACAATAACTTCAGATATACCGAGTTGTTTTTTGGAGCTGTCTGTAGGCATGTTAATTAGGGTAGTGCAGAGACAAAGGTTATTGAGCCAATGGCTGACGGGATAGCGGGTCTATTGTAAGGAGAAGTCTGGACAGCGTCGTGAAATATATAAACACCATCTACAGGCCCAACGGGGTCGTAGGCTAGATCGGTTGCCCAGTATAACTCGATTTCATCCCCTGCATCTACAGTAAAAGTAGCTTCGGAGTAACCGCAAACATAAGACGGAACGCCAGCACTCTTACGGGCTGGAATTGTAAAAATAGTAGCTGAGTTAGCGACATCTGAGCCGTTGACTTTAAGCCAAACAGTAGCATCATGTGCAGAGTTTTCCGTATTGACAAACTGCAAACTGTATCTGATTGTATACACCCCGGCGTATTGCGCAGTTCCCGCATTGGAAGCAAGTGTCCATCCACTACTAGACTCAAGTGTGTCCCAAGTCACAATCGTAGGCGTGTTGTTGCCAGTAGCATACTGATCTGTCGAATCGGATGCGGCAATATGGGGTAACTTAAAACCAAACCCATCACCTATAAACTGCCCGCCGTAAAAGTAGTCGGCCCGATAAGAATAAGCCTTGTTGGGCGTATCCGAGTCTAAATAGTTAAAGTAAATACGCAATACGCTAAGCAATTGGTTAATGTATTCCCGGTCATACTCCGGGCCGGGGTACGGAAGGGCTGGGGCTTTGAAGTTTTCAAGTGCCATTACCGACGCCCATCCGGTCGCATATCCAGCCGTGGGGCACCTAACTGCCAAGCCACCCCTAGCGCAGTAGACTCAACCTTCATCGCCAACTGACGACCACGCACTCGGGTATAAATCTGCCCAGTAAACTCTTCAATCGGCAATGTGGCTACTCGTGTTACCGTCTTATCGCTTTCGTTTGCTACAGAATGGTTAGCGTTAACCTCTTTGTTAACCGAATACCCGGAGCCAGAGTTCTTCAATGGCAACAAGTACATGGTCATACTGGGGCTTTCAGCATCCGAACCCCTAAAGGTCACATCTGGCAGAACCCTCCAGATAAACGCAAACTTATCCCCGTCTTCAAGGTCAAATTGCGAAGATGTTATATAAGCTGTGATCGGCAATGGATCTAGTCCAACTTGATCGTCATTTCCTGTTTCATGTGCTACTAAGTTGTTTTCGTATGTAGCGGCTACTGGATAGTCAAGTGTCCCCAAATCTACCCACGCAGTTCGCTCCATTGTGCCGAAGTACCAAATGTCTTCAAGGTAGTTGTAGACCACATATCGGTCTATGGTGTCTGAATCTGCGGAGCAATAGAACCACCAAACTTCATTAAAGGACTCAACAGTCCCACCAAAAATCTGATCGGTCTGAAGGTGGTTAAAGTTGTTAAAGATGTATTGGCGTAAATCACAACGCAGGGTCTGAGTTCTACCATCGTATTTATAAAACTTATCTTTACCCATCCAATAAGACACACCGTTGGCGTATACGGCAGAATTTTGGCTGATGATTGAAATGTTCTCTCCAACCAACTGAGCCGCCCATACAGCGGGTGCCCCTACATACTGAAGCGAATAAAGAGCGGCATCGGTCCAAACAAGCATCTCTTGGCGTGCTTGAACTGCGGTAACAATCTCAGATCCACGAGAAAATCTTAAACTACCCGCTTGATTGGTAGCCGCTGGTGTCCAGTTAAACGGATCTTCTTGATCACACCACCTAACCAACATAGGATCTAGTACAGCTTCACCGATATTGTTTGTTCCAAAAGCAAACACAAACCGATTGATGTCAGAGGTAAGAACATAGTTCTGCACGGTTGGAATGCCTGAACCGTCTCCGTAACTTGCCAAATCTACGGCGTTTGAAAACAGTGAATGTATGCCCGACTGAGTGCCAGAAGTATTAATGGCACTGCCCCCAGCGGTTGCAGATAGGTTAAAAGTTGTTCCTACAGAATTAATAACAAAGTACTCAACCCCTTCAGATAACCCTGTGGGTAAAGCTCCCGTTGTTTTAATTCTTATGGGTGTACCGTCAAGCAAAGGGATCGTAGACGAAACAACAGCCGGAGAAGCAATCGTAATTGTTACGGTGGGGCTTGAAAGCGTTCGATAACCCAAAGAAGCATCCCAATAATATATTGGCCCCCCACGGTAACCAAAAATTAGATCTTCTCCAAAATTACTTTGACTCCATAGTCGTATGCTTGAGGATGATGTAGTGCCTACCCCCCAAGTTCCATAACTCCATGAGCCAGCACCCCAACCTAAGACGGGCACTTGCGCACTGGCACCAATATTTATTTGGTATACAGCGCTCACCGTGCCACCACCCGTAGCATCTGAAGTCGCCGCCGTGCCTACATCAATTGTGTAAGTGGTAGCACCACTAATTGTTATCTGGTATTCCCCGTCAACCGTCACACCACCAACGGCTGTGGCCCCATAAAAGGTAACAAAATCACCGTCTATATAGCCACCACCAGCATCGGTTACTTCTACGATTGATGAACCATTAAAGGTTTCAAAAGGGTCTGTAAGGATAGCGGTGTCCCGTATTGGGGTGATGTTGTTGTACTCACCACCACTCTCAATATAGAAACCTAAATTTGTTCCTACCCCTATTAGCTTTTGCCCCCCAAGCGTTACCCAATTCCATAGGGATCGGCACACACCTAAAAAAGTACTGTTAGATATGCGTTGCCAACCACCTATTTTTTCCGGCGTACCTTGACGAAAACGAATCTTGTCGCAGTCGTACCAACCACCCTCTGTAGTGTAGCGGGTGTTTTCTCGGTTAACTCCGGGTTTGAGTAAGATCTTCTTGAGTGGCATTTAAGTACCCCAACTTTTTGCACCTGCCGCTGGAGTGGATGTAACCCATATAGCTAGGTTTTGTTTTTCATCCCAAGGTTGATTACAGTTTGTACAGGTTCCTGTAGACTTCTCTTCCTCGCTAACAGGATCCTCACAGTTGGCGCATAACACCTCAACTTCGTACTGTGGGTATTTTACACCGTCGATTTTTTGGGCTTCAAAAAGTGTTTTCATGCGACTAACCCCTCAAGATACACTGTTTTACCATCTTTTTTCGTTGCTGTCAGTACCTGCTTTTTGTTGTCTGCCGGGTTGTAGCTGACATGCACCCAGCCTGAATCAGGAATACCGGGGGTATAGAACTCAAGAATTAACTGGCGAAACTCACAGTTATCAGCAATCCACTGGGCTAAATCGGCGTTAGCAACACCGGGGATCTCAATATCGGCGGCAAACCCCTTGCAATGGTCCGATGTGGTACTGCCACCCACCTTGGCATTAACTAAAGGATGTCGGAATCCCGAGTTCACCTTGACGCCCATACCGTAGTAATCACGCACCTTCTGGAGAACTTCTTCACACAAGACACGCAGGTTCTCGATTTCTGTTTCCGATGGGTCGTTTGCCATGCCAAACCGTAAGGCAGTCTCGGACTTGATCATCTCGGAAAGGGTAAAGTTTTTGGTCAGGTTCATTTTGCAAGCGCCTTTATTTCTGCGGATTTATCTTTCGAGCCTTGGCTCGACCCAAAGTAGTAACTAAGAATCTGCGTCACTGCGGCAGACAGCACTCCAAGTATATAAATCAAAATATCTTTGGCTTCAGGAGTCACTTCAACAAATATAAGAACAGCAAACAGAACGAAGGACAAGGCCACCACACCCAATGCCAAAACGGGCGTAACGATCTTATTTATATATGGCACTTTGTCGTTGGTTGCCAGTTGAATCTCACGGTTACGGGCGTCTTGTCTGTCTTTAAGCTCCATTTCCAGCTTCTTGACATCAATCTCAGCCAGCTTCTCCGCATCCATTGGGTTTGCCTGAAGGTGTTGGGTAACAGCCTCGACCGACTCCTCGACACCCAGTTTGCCTGAGATCGCTTTAAGAGCCACAGGACCGAGAGGGCCAGCAACCGCAGTGGCTAGTGCAGGGGCCGCAGATTTAAGCAACCCACTCAGAACATCCATCATTGCTCAGACTCCTTAATTTTATTAGCGGCGGCATAAGCACCTTTGCGTCCAACTATTCCTCCGACCGCTCCGATGCAGAGCAACATAATATCTTTCATGATGCCAAGGAAGGCTTCATCGACAGGGGCAATCTTGTCCATATCTTGGTCAACAAACATCACAGCTAACAAGATACAGATAACGGAAATAAGGAGAATGCCTGCCAGCGTGAGAACGATAGCCGCCCAGACCCGAACTTCAATCTGCTCAGTGGTTAGATCCTTAAACACTTTGTTTTACCTCCATACGAATACACTTGGTGCTTAAACCCGGGTGGTCAACCTTAATGACCTGCCTACGAATTTCACAATCGGCTTTATTAGAGTGGGACTCAATGCCTACGCCGTCTTGAAAGAACACAACCAGTAAGAAGTAAACCGTCATTTCGAGTACCTAAAGATAAAGTCAATAGCGATGTACATGATCAGCAGGCCAAGGACCACAACCACCGAACCACCGCCCCAAACCTGCACTCGATGCCAGAACTCAGCTTCCATCATTTCCTGCTCTTGCTTCATGCGGATACGGTCTGCCCTGATCTTGCGGCGCATTTCACAAAACTTACGGTACCCGTCCATCGACCCGTAGCCGCCTTCAAGATCCGCAAATGCACCATATAAGAACTCATGGCGTATTTCCTTCTCCATCTGCATCAGCTTGTGTTCTGCCTCAAAGACATTGAAGGCTTCCTGCGTATCGTTGCCGAACTCTAACTTCTTAAACAGCTTGGGCTTCTGCGGCTTGTTCTTGGCGTCGGTAATGTGTTGCTCAAGCTGGTCGGCTAAACCAATGTACTTTCCCAGTTGACCAAATACTCCCTCGGCCTCCTGAGCGAACTCAGAGGCTTGCTTTAGGCCGTTCCATACTGCTGTACAAGCCGCAAGAATTGTAATTGGGTCCACTATTACACCCTAAGTTTAAGTACTACTTAATTCGGAACTTCGGGCCAAATAACTGAATATGGGAAGCCATCTTGCGTTGGAATATCTCGTAATGTTTGTCGGTATGTTGCCCAAGCTGTAGACACACTATCAGATATGTCTTTACCTTGCGTCCAGTCTGATTTAGTCAACAAACGATTTCTTTCATTACGCACATTACTGCTTGCCACTTCTTCTGCTAATTCTTGGGTAGACCATACCTGTGTCCATACGCCGTTTACAGATTGCGCTTCCCACGAATAGGTGTGTGTTTTCTTGTCTACTACTGGTGATACGGTTTCTTTTATAGCAAAAACTCCATGTTCTTCTAACACAGAAGTTGGAATATCTTTTGGAAAAGACTTGTGTGGGTTGTCTTTACGAAGGTCACCTATTGTATATGGCGCCTTCTCAACCTGCCCGTTTGTGATTTTCACGAACATTTTTATAGCTCCTTATCCTAAATCGTAAGCGTAAACAGCGTCAGTAGATCCACCCATAATATACATTTTTAACCCATCTGGTTTAAAGAATACATCCTCTGGTTGAAACTCTTGAGCGGCTACAGAAAAGGTTTGTAAATAACTTGCAGTAGATATATCCCAAGCAGTTGATAAATTGTATTGATAAACAGCGTCACTAGTGGTTCCAGAAACATACATCTTAGTACCATCTGGTTTAAAGAATAATCCCAGTGGGCTAGTCTCTTGAGCGGCTACAGAAAATACTCGTACATAACTTGCAGTTGCAACATTCCAAGCCGTTCCTAGACTGTATTGGTTAACATCATCCCCGGCTGACCCCATAACATACATATTAGTGCCATCAGGACTAAAAAACACAGCTTGTGGATTAATCTCTTGGGTGGATACAGAAAATCTCTGTAAGTAGCTTGCGGTTGATACATCCCAAGGAGTTGATAAATCATATTCATTAACATCGTCGCCTGATCCACCACAAACATACATCTTAGTGCCATCCGGTTTAAAGAATAGACCTTGTGGAGTAAGCTCTTGGGCGGCTACAGAAAATACTTGTAAATAACTTGCAGTTGCAACATTCCAAGCAGTTGATAAATCATATTCATTAACATCGTCACCAGTGGTTCCCATAATATACATCTTAGTGCCATCTGGTTTAAAGAATAGAGCTTTTGGATTAGCCTCTTCAGAAGTTACAAGAAAATAATCATCTGATGGAAATGTAAAACTAGCCGTTGAAAGATCCCAAGCAGTGGCTAGATCAATAGATATAAAACGACCTTGATTAAAACCCCCAAGAAACATCACGGTTCCATCAGGTTTAAAATAAAGAGCGTCTATAGTGGAAATAAAAGTAGTTGGGGCTTGATAACTTTGTACATATGAAGCAGTAGATAGACTCCAAGCTGTTCCAAGTGTGTATTCGTATACATACATACTGCTACCAGAAACATACATCTTTAGCCCATCAGATCTGAAATACAATTTAGTAGGAAAAGTTGTTTCAGTTGAGACACTTTTACTTGTAGAATAGGAAGCAGTAGATATATCCCAAGCAGTTGATAAATTGTATTGATAAACAGCGTCACTAGTGGTGCCAATTATATACATACTGGTACCATCTGATTTAAAAAATACAGCCACTGGAGCAGTATCTTGGGAGGCTACAGAAAAACTTTGTATATAGCTTGCGGTTGAAGTATCGTAAGCTGTTGTTAAATCATATTGGTAAACAGCATCATTAAGAGTGCCGAGAACATACATTTTTAACCCGTCAGTTTTGAAAACCACAGCAACTGGGCTAGTATCTTCGGAGGCTACAGAAAAGGTTCTAACAGCGGTAGTAGTTCCACCACCCAAATACCAAGGGGAAGCTATACCACGGGTATAAACACTATCAAAATCAGAAGCTATGTAATAAAGCTCATCGCCGTCAGGATTAAAAAATACTGACGATGCTCTAGCGCCCGCATTTATCCAGTTTACTGGTGCGGCGTTATAGACAGCGGTTGAAATATCCCAAGCTCCTGTACTACCGCCAGCCGCCGCTTGCAACATGTTTGTTAGATCTGCCATTATTTTTCCTTTCGGTTATTTAATGTCAAGACCAGCAACAAACCCAAAATAGGTAGTACCACCATCTCTTGTCGTAAAGACTAACTGATCTACACCAGAAGAAGTCAATGTAGGTGCGGCTCCACCCACCCAGTCAACTGAGGCAGGCCATGTAATTACGAATGCACCGCCGTTTGTCAATTCCAATACAAAGGTTCCAAAATCACCCGAGGCTGGGGGATTACTAAATGTAAATGTTGAGGCTTGATCAAGGGTGGCACTAAAGAAGTTTGCTGTTGTAAGGTCAAAAGTCCGAGATGCCCCCGTATTACCAATTGCAGAACCTTCAACCGCATAGTCTTTCAGCGTGGGCTTAGTAATAAGATAATCAGCGGCATCCATATTGCCAGATAGCGTTACGCCGTTAAGCGTGGGGTTTGACGCAATACTAAATGCGGCGCCCGTAAGATCTAAACCCGAACCTGCTGAGTAGTTTCCGCTAACTGTAAAGCTAGGATAAGTTCCGCTGATTGAAACCCCTGTACCAGCAGTCAGGGTTACTGTTTGATCTGGTGCGCTGTTTGTAACGGTTATGCTACCCGATCCGTTGGTTACGGAAATTCCTGTACCTGCTGTTAGCGTAGCCTTAGCAAGCGTATTACCAGTCGTGTTACCAATAAGCAACTGCCCATCGGTATAGGTAGTTTGTCCTGTTCCACCACTAGCTACTGCCAGCGTGCCCGATACGGTTACCGCCCCAGAAGTAGCTGAATTGGGTGTTAATCCTGTAGTTCCAAAGCTAATAGTGGAAACACCATCAACTTCGCTAGAAGCCACAGTTACAAAATCGGATCCATTCCAAGCTACAACTGCTTTTGCACCAGCAGAAATTGTTACACCTGTAGTAGCTGAGCCTTTAACAACAACCGCCGCATCGGACTGGTTAATAACAACATAGGCTTTAGATTGGCTTGGAGCAACAACATTTCTTGATGTACCCGGTGTTCCCGTAGGAATTAAAATGGCGCATCGTGCTTCATTAGTTGCACCAGATCCGGTTGTAGAAAGTGTCCAATCCCCTGAAGTGACAGAAGCGGTGGCAGTCGCCGCAATCGAATCTTCTACCAGTTCAGTAATGTTTTGGTTAACTACATCCCCCCAAGTACCGTCAAGCTCCCCGGTAGTTGGTAGTGCAAAACCTAAAAGACTTGTGTATTGTGTCGCCATAATTTCACCTCTATGCCGCTATGGGTACCCAAATAGGGTCTTGAGAATCATTTATACTCTGCCAATTTGGGTTTTGGTTATCATTTATACTCTGCCAATTTGGGTTTTGGTTATCATTTATTGCCCCCCAAACAAGCACATTACCAACTGAACCTACTGCACTAACTCCAACAACTACAACATTTATGTTTGCAACTACTTGAACTTGGACGCTACCAACAGCCGTAGTTGCTACAAAACCTGTGACATCAACATCAGATCCTGCATTGGCTGTAACTTCACCAACTTCAGCAGTGCCTTCAACTCCGGTAACAAAAACGCTGGAATTAGCCGCAACATTTACAAATCCTACCTCCGATGTGGCTTCTACGCCCTCTAAATAAACATCGGCATTTGCGGCAATTGTAACTGATCCAACCGCTCCTGTGGCTTCAAGCCCCGTAACATCTACATCTGTTTCTGTATCGACAACAACCGTTCCTACACTTGCTGTAGCCTGAACTCCAGTAACAGAAACATCAACACTAGATCCAACATCAACAGATCCAACGCTTGCTGTAGCTGTAACACCCGTTAGCTCTACATCTACATTGACTGCGACATTGACACTTCCAATCTCACCAGTAGCTTGAACACCTGTTGGTAAAACATCAGCCGTACCTACAATCTGAACAGAGCCTACAGAAGTTGTGGCTGATAGACCTGTAACATCTGCATCTGATGAGGCTGTAACTTGAACTGAACCAACACTCGCTGTAGCGGCAACACCCGTAAGCGTGATACTTGCGGAACCTGTAACTTGTACAGAACCGACGGCTCCAGTAGCAGGTATATCAAGACCGAGGCTTTGACCCCACGGATCTTCACCCCAAGCAACACCGGAAGCGCCCCAGCCTTGGAAGGCTACACGAGCGTCAGCCATTTAATCCTCTTAGGCGATACGAATGATCGCGGTTGAAGCGTCTGCGGTTGGGAAGATGATAGTGAAAGTACCGTTGGTTGAGGTCTTTGCACCGCCAAAATCCAAAACACAAACCGTAGGATTAGTGTATGTATGCGTGGGAGTCGAGTTGTAAATCAGGGCACCGTAGGCTGTAATCGTCGCTGAAGTAAACGAAAGATCATCAAAGTCTGTATACGCCGTTGTGCTAGAAGTTGTTGGGTTTACATTGGTCAGCGTACCACCACCAGCCGCATAAGTACCCGAATTACCAACTTCATTTGTAGCCGTATAAGCAGTCGTAGCGGCAGTAAATGAGGCACTGTTGTCGTATAAAGCCAACTTAAAAGTATCTCCACCGGAAGCACGAAAATCGTGGACAGCTTCAAGTATTTCTTGTTTAAAGCTGGTGCAAAGAAAGTTACCGGAAAAGGCCATTTTATTTCTCCAAAATATGAACGAGGTCGGGGTATCCCGCATCTCGCAAGCGGTTAGCAATAGTGACCCGATCTTGGATCACGGCTTCTTTCAAGTAGAAAGCAACTACATTTGCAATCTGTTCCTTGAACGCTCGCGCCTGTTCTCTAATAACAGGGTGTGATTGGTCACCGACCGAAATAATTTTATCCGCAACCCGTTGGGCGAGTTCTTCTGGCAAAAATCCACGATTTTCTGTGGTTGCTACTTGAATTTTATCTAAATATGCCAGCATTTACGACACCTTTATTTTTGGCTGACCATCACGGTACATATCCTGACGCAATTTACCATCACTGAGGTTCTTCAACAAGGTGATGGATTGGAGGTACAGTTTCTCATAATTAGCAATAATGTCAGGCTCACCCTTCATAAAGCGAATGGCCTCGATCAGGGCACCGTTCAGGAGGGCAGAATCAAAGTTATCACCAAGCCAAGTTGTACCTGCGGTCACGATAGACTCAGGGTAAGCACTGTAGTGGATCTCTACTGTATACGCACTATCCGGCGTAGGCCCAACAATCATTGTGTCTTTGTCAAAAATAGCGTAGTGCTGGGGGCGTCCCTCATAAGTAGCGGAAGGGTAGGCTTCCCGAATAAAGTTCACATCTTTGTTAAGCAGATAGTAATAGTCACCACTGTCAATGACAGCCAACGAATAGGTGTACAACATACCAGACGGCATAGCCAAGTATTTATTAGATGCAGTTAAGTTACCCGTACTGTTAAACCGCTGTGCAGGCAAGTCAATTGACGAATAAATCTTTTGCTCTGCCTGTTCCGTAAACAGGGCCAATTGATCTGCGTCAAACTCGTTTTCGCAGATCTCTTGTATGTTGGCTTTTAGTTCCGTGTAGTTCACGGTTTACCCCAATTTTTTAGAAGACTTCGTGCCCTTCGTCGCTGAACCCGTGCCACGGGTCTTAACAGTTTGAGTATTAGGGACATTATTGGGATAGCCTGCGGTGTTAGGTACGGGTACTTTTTGGGGTTGTTTGTATTGCATCATAAAACTCCTAAGAAGTTGTTACGGTTACATTACCCACCCCACCCTGTGCTTCTAAGTTATCAGGTATGGGTAATTGAAGAACATTGTTGAATCCTACCGGATTCCAGCCCCATTGAATACCACGAGACGGTGAATTTGGATACATTAACAAGTCAGGGCGTGGATCTCGTAACGCTTGTGGGTCATACACCGGGTACATACCCTGCATATTTTGTGGATGGTCAGGTTCCCAACACTGGGGGCACACCATGATATTGGTGATTTTCGTGCGAATCACCAATGCTTTAAGTTTCTTTAACTGGAACTGTTGCCCACAGCGATCACAGTCTGCAATCGCTATTTTGCCGGAGGTGAACTTATTTCCCATGCTAATTCGGTGTGTAGATGCGGGGGACAAACCGCTCGGAGGCTTTTTCTCTGTCCTCGCCAGCGGCTAAATTAAATTGTTCGTCGTACACAGCCTTAAGCATTTGTATACGCTCAGCCAGTTCCGGCACTTTCATGGCAATGTAGTACGCCAATCCAGCAACAAGACAGGGATAAAAACGAAACGGCATGTCTGCTGTGCTAATACCATCACCCGTATTCTGAATACGGCGCATACGCCAGTAAACAAAGGTGTAAAAGTTGTCTTGATCGGGTACAGGCCACAAAGTTACCCGTGGATTTGCCGTATCAGAAGGCTCATATCCGCTTGTAGCTGGATAAGTTTGCCCAGAAAGTCGTTGCATCCAGACTTGAATCGGCCTACCCGGTGCATTCTTTGTAGGAATCGTTGCGTAGTTGGCAACAGAAATTCGTGAAATAGAAAGATCTTGCTGGTTCTCTCCAGTACCTGTCCTGACAACATGTTCTAGCAAGTCAATGGTATCAAGCGGAAGATCGTAAGTGGCTTGCCCGTTGTTAAGTGCAATCGAGCCTTCCTCAATTGTCCACATGTTGATGCCACGGTTTGCCCATTCAATGGTCAATAAATTCATCGACCGCCGTGCAGTTCGTAGGTCATAGCCAGAACGCATCTCACGCCCAGCACGCTCCCACGCCTCTTCGGCGATCTCGGTAAATTCCATGTTAAAGCTAGTGGAGCCGCTCGTCGTCATCGAAACCTCGCTGTTTTCTTTGCAATTCGCGTAGGTTGGGCGACGAACTGCTTACCCTTAGCTTTACGATCCCGTTTTGCCCTTGTAGTAGCCGCATATTCGGCGGCAGATAGCGAGTTAATGGCTGATTCTGGTAAATAACGCTCACCAGTAGCCTTCGGTCCCTGTGTAGATGGCTTTCCACTTTTAGTTCGCCATTTTTGTTGGGTCCATGCCTTTAAACTCTGCTGGGGCTTCTTCATTTCATCTTTTTAAGCGTTTGAGCAAGACGGGCACGCTGGCCCATTTTGCCCGGTTTTTTAGCGGCAGAGGCTAATTTCTTAGCTGGAATCTTTTGGCCCTCTTTAACACCAAGTGATTTTCGTAGCGCACCGGGTTTCTTGATTGCGCTGGAGATCCAATTGGATTTAGGTACCAGTCTAGCCACGATAACCACCGCCTTTCTTCTTATACTGCAACGCCAACATCTGTGCTTTACGGGCTGACCACTGCCCCGGGTTGCCGCCTTTTCCACCCGCTTTGATTTTCTCAAACAGGCTTTTGCGCATACCCGGCTTGGTGTAATTTCCCGCTTCGTTCACACGCGACTTAACCTTGCCACCTGCTTTCATGCCAATGGCTTTAAGTACTTTAGGGTTCACAGCCCCCATGCCGCGAGAGGAACGCATTTAGCAGGCCTTTCCACCCATAGCCATCTTGACCGTCTTGCCTTTGGGTTTAACCATCTTTTTAGTTTTACTCTTAGAAGCAACCTTTTGCATCGTGGCTCGGGCCATGTTTTTGCCCATTTTCTTCTCCATCTTTTCCTCAGAAGGAGACTCAACCTTTTCATGCTTCTTCATAGCAGTTTTAGATTTGTACTTCTCCATACCGCCGTATTCCGAAATACCACCCTTTTGGTACTTTTTCATTGTAAATTCCTTTCCGACTTTTTGAGGAACGCCTACCTTTTGTGCAAAAGCTGGGCTATTAGCTACTGCCTGCATAAATCTTTTCTGTTTGTCAGAAACGGCAGGCATTAGACCATCCGTCCTTTAGTACGACCTTTTTTGGCAATACCATCGCAACTGCTACGAGACTTAGTTTTCTTTGCAGTCTTCACCATACCGCCTTTTTTGTACGGCCCCATGGGGGGTGCGCCTTCTTCAGCTTCGTAACGCTTAACAGGCTCGGGAATCTTACGCATCATTTCTTTACCCTGTGCCTCGTCATCACGAGCCATCTTCCGCATAACGGGAGATATTTTTGAGAAGATGTCTTCACGACCTTCCATACCACCACGAGTCATTTCACGAGCCTTTTTAATGCGCCTGCGTTGCTCCTCGGTGGGCTTTTTGTACATTGGACTCTGCTTCATTTCCATTTTTATTTCCTTTGCGCCAGTAAATCAATCTTGGCTTCCAACCGCTTGAAGCCGTCGTCAAAATGCTCACGGATCTTATCCAGATCCTGTCTTACTTCAGCACGGGTAATGTGATCCCGGGCAACTTCTTCTCGTGTCTTGTTTAACAAGATGCTAATGCGGTTGAGTTCATCGAACTTACCTTTAAGAAGAAAGCCCATAACACCCACTATTGCGCTTAGCACAATATTCCACAGCATCATTTCCATTTAGCACTTCCACCGTTTTCTAGCCTGTCGAAGACGGCTGTTAGGATCTTTTGCGGCTTCTGGAAACTGCTTCATCTGCCCAGCAGATCGAGCGCAAAAAGACTTGCGTCGAGCGGCACGCTTGCCTGTAGGTTTATCTTCGGTAACCGCAGTTTGAAGTTTGGAACCGGGGTTGGCTTTACGATAGGCGGCAACGCCCTTTTTTGTCATGCCAGCCCCCTGCTTGGTCGGGCGAAAATTGCCCGACTTCACAGAAGTTTTTATTCCCATGCCCTTAGCTTTAGCCATGATCTATCCCACATAAAGAACAACAACACTCGTTATATTGGTGTTGTCACTAAATGTGACATGCATGTCTGTTTCAAACACGATACCGTTATCAGGTATTAGCAAATCATAGGCACCAGCGGCGGCAGGTGTGTTATAGGTCAGTTTTACAGTGCCAGTGGCACCGCCATCCCTAAAAGTTAAAGTACCCGCTGTAGCGGTAGCAATAACATTAACACCAGCTAACCGTGAACGCCTTGCGACTGCCGTACCCGTATCTGTCAGGGTGGTAGCCTGAATATCACTTGCGAAGCTCATAAAAGCCTCCTAATTAAGCAGGCGTGATGGATGTCGTACCGTCAGAAGCAACCCAGTCAGAATCTGCGTCTACGCCAGTGGCAACATAGATAAGGCCATCGGAAAGATCAACAACAGCTTTACCGATAACTTTTCCAGTGGTGTTAATGGCATCACCAATATCACCAAGTTCTGCGGCTGTGGAAGTGGGGAGAACGAGAACAGAGGCGGTAACTTCACCAGAAATATCGCCTGTTACATCACCGATAAAACCGTTAGTGGAAGTAACTGGACCAGAGAAGGTCGTTGAGGCCATTGTAGGCTCCTTTCGTGTTGTAGCACATTCTCATACCGTCTCTACAAAGTCTGCTAGGTCAGTCGGTACGAGTAAAAATCCTAGACAATTAATTTTACTGCAAAAAGGGGGGCTTGTGACCCCCCTTTTCTCTACTGCTTAGGATGCACCGGGCGAGCCGTAAACACCCAGAGGATCAGAAACGCCGAAGGAATAACGCTCGCGTGCTTTGTAGCGAACATTACCCGTATCGAAGTCCCCGTCCATGGAGGTGTTCATGGGCATACGAACAAAGTGCTTCAGACCGTTAGGCACATCCGTGGTGAGGAACCATGCATTGGTGTCCGTCAGGAAGTTGTTAACGGTGTAGCCTTCAGGCACAACACCATTTGATTTAATGGCGTTGAGATCGTTGTCAGCCGTACCAACACGAAGCTCAGTCTCAAGGAGACGGGTAGCAACGAACTGGAGTGCGGGAGGAACGATCAGCTTGCGGGGCTTAGCGGCGATCAAGAGACCACGCTCATCCGTCCAGCCAGCAATCTGAATAACGGCGGCTTCAAGAGAAGTCTCGTTAAGGTCAGCACCAGTCGAAGGACGGTTGGAGTTGGTACCACCCGAAACCAAGGGGTGATCGGTAGCAAACAAAACTTTGCCGTCACCGTAGGTGGGGTTGCCAGTACCAGTGAAACCCTTGTTCAGGATAGTAGCGGCTTTGATTTGCTTGGTGTAAGCCATAGCACGGGCCAGAGCCTTGGTATAACGAGACGACAAGCTGTCGTACAAGTTATCTTCCATCGCCTCTTCAGTGATGGAGAAGCCCATGGCGATGGTCTCGTGTGTGTAACGAGCCGTCCATGCTTCCTGAGCGTTGTCATAAGCAATAGCGGCACCTTCGGATTTAACCGGGGCGGCACCAAAGCCAGACAACTTGGTTTCTTCTTCAAACGAACGATCAGAGGATTCGGTCTCAAAGATTTCCTTATGCTCTTCGCCGTAACGCTTGTACTCCATACCAAACAGGGCGTTTAGTCCCGGCAGGAGTTCTTTAAGTAGTTGGGAACGAGAAATAGCCATGATTCAGACTCCTTAAACGCCAGTAGCGGATTGGTACGAGTGGGCACCCTCATTGAACTTAACGATCAAATCAGGATAGCTATCCGTTGCAGTTTCACCAACCACATCGACAATACGCATCGCCAAAGTAGCTGTGTTAGCAAGGGAACCACCATTTGCACCAACAACGAGGTTGATTGTAGAAAGGCCAGTGGTGGCATTACCACCAAAGTTGCCCAGAGCGGCGTTCTTACCAACTGCGCCA
>Ga0070749_10001454_pt1 | contig 16042 bp, 28 predicted proteins | sample VirMetDEL_Nov_18_FD_75180 | JGI IMG/M metagenome (GOLD analysis project Ga0070749, IMG submission 75180) | Aqueous microbial communities from the Delaware River and Bay under freshwater to marine salinity gradient to study organic matter... | ecosystem: Environmental > Aquatic > Marine >...
CACGGCAATTCTTGACCCACCCCATCGTGGCCCCATCTCGTACGATCATGTCGTGAACTGGGACGAAATCCGAGATGCTGTGACTGGCTATGTGGACTCCGTCGAGGCTGGGCGAACAATCGCGGGGCGCTGGATATACGCTGCGTGCCGTCGCTTCCGTCTGGATATGCAGCGGGCCGACATCTACATGGACTGGCAGGAGGTGGCCGCGCTACAGGCCCATTTCGGAGGGCTTACGCTGGTCGGTGATGACAGCGGCAAGGCGTTCGAGCTGCGCCCGTGGCAATTGTGGGTGATGGCCAACCTGTGGGGCTGGCGCTGGCGCGCGGATGGGCGGCGGCGCATCAAGATCGGCATCCTCCAAGTTGCGCGCGGCAACGGCAAGACCACGCTGGCGGCGGGCCTCGCGCTGTACGACATGCTGTCCGGCACCGGGCGGCGCGTCCACTGCATCGCCAACAATGAGGAGCAGGCCGCTATCTGCCTCGACACCGCGCGCACGATGCTGCGCAGACAGCAGCGCGACGGCGTGCGCGTCCTGTGGGACCGCATTGAGATCCCCGCCAGCGACTGCGTGATGACGGGACTGCCCGCGCAGGAGCGTGCGCTCGACGGTCTGAATCCGTCGTTCTGGATCGCGGACGAGGCAGCCGAATTCAAGGGTCGTTTCCTCACGAAACTGCTGACCACTGGCAGCAAGCGCAAGGAATCGCTGGGCCTGATCATCACCACGCCGGGCAGCAACCCCGAGAACATCTACGGAGAGATGGTCGGCAACGCCGAGGCCATCCTGCGGGGCGAGGTCGAGGATGACACCGTCTTTGCCGCGCTGTACGGGATCGACCCCGCCGACACCCCAGACGATGAGGCGGCGTGGCCGAAGGCCAACCCCGGCATGGAATTCGAGCAACCAGATCGCGCCAGCGTCCGCCGCAGCTGGAACACGATGAAGCGCAGCCCGATGGGGCGCGCGGAGTTTGTGCGCTACCACTGCGCGCGCACCGACGAGAACACGGGCGGCTGGCTGGACATGGAGATCTGGCCGGGCAAAGAGAACCCCGACATGGAGGCGCTGCGGGGTCGGCCCGCGTGGCTGGGGCTCGACTTGTCGAAGTCGCTCGACATGACGGCGCTGATGCTGGCGGTGCCGATGGACGATGGGCGCGTGGCGCTGAAGGGCCACTACTGGTGGCCCGCCGACAATGTGCGGCAGCGTGAACTGGATTACCGCATGCCCGTGCGTACCTGGGCTGCGGAACGGCGCATCACGCTCACGCCTGGGCGCGAGATCGACTACGAGAGCGTTCGCGTGAAGATCAACGAACTGCGTGAGCAGTTCGATCTGCGCGCCGTGGGCTACGACTCGTGGGGTTCCAAGTACTTAGTTGAGTGCTTAGAGGCCGATGGGGTGCCGATGACGGCGTACAGGATGGGCATTAGCACCTTCGCCCCCGGGTGCCAGTTGTTCCAGAACCTGTGGGCGGGCGGGAAACTGATAGTGGGAGATGACCCAATCCTCCGCCGGGCGTGCGCCGAGGCGCGCGCGCAGCAGGACAGAAACGGCAATGTGAGACCCGTGAAAAGCAGGGAGAACTGCATCATCGACCCGCTGGTCAGCGCCATCATCGCCGTTCACTGCTGGGGCGGCAAGCGGGCCAGCTGCTATGAACTGGACTGAAAATCAGGTTTAGAAGCGGACCTAACTTGCACGCACGGTGAAACTAACACCGTGCTCCGCGGACTGCTCCAGCGCCTCTTCGTCGGCCCCTACAGCGCCACGCTGCTGTCGGAGGGCAGCGGCCCCATGCCTTTCATCGGCCCGAGCAACGCGATCAGGTACACGCCCGTGTACCGCGCGATCACGCTGATCTCCAACGATGTCGCGCGCGTGGACCTCGAGGTCTCCGCATCCGGCGCTGACTCGCTGCTGAAATCGCCCTCGCGGTGGATGTCGGCCTTCGAGTTCCGCCGCGCGATGACGATGCAGCTACTCATGTGGGGCAACGCATTCGCCGCGATCAACCGCACGCGCGGCGGGGAACTGCTGGAGCTGATCCTCCTCGAAGCCGACAGCGTCACGCTGGATGTGAGCACCGGAGCGATGGTCTACAAGACCCGCATGTACGGCGACCTGACCGCCGATCAGGTGTTCCACCTCAAGGCACCGAATGTCACGGGCATCTGGGGCGAGTCGCCCATCAATCTGTGCAAGACCAGCATTCAGCTGTTGGCCGCGCAGGAAGACATGGCGCTGAAGGCCTACAGCAACGCGGGCAACCCCAAAATTGCGCTGGTGCACCCCGGTCCGCTCTCGCTTGAGGCGCGCCAGCGCATCATGCAGGACTACGAGCAGAAGCACGCGGGCACGGCCAACACGGGCAAGCCGCTGGTGCTGGCCGAGGGCATGCGCATCGAGCGCATCTCCTCCACGCTCGACGATGCGGGCCTTCAGGCCGCGCGCCAGTACAGCGTGGGCGATGTCTCGCGCCTCTTCGGCGTGCCCGCGTCGTATCTGTCGGAAGCAGTCGGCCCGACCTACGGCACGCTTGAATGGTTGTCGCGCATGTATGTGGATGCGTGCCTGTCGGCGTGGCTTCAGGTCTGGCGCAGCGAGATCCTCACGAAACTCGCCACGCCGTTCGACAGCGTCACCTTCGACACCGATGCGCTGGTCAAGCCCGGCGTGGCCGAGCAGATGGCAGCGCTGCGCACGGGCGTGGAGGGCGGATTCCTCACGAGGAACGAAGCGCGCGACATGCTCGACATGCAACCGCTCGAAGGGCTGGACGACCCAATCGTGGCCTTGAACATGGGCACGGGCGGCGGCAGCACCAACCTGGGCACCGACACCAGCGCGCAGGAGGGCACACCTAATGATTTCTAGGCGCAGCGTCGAGGCCACCGAGCAGTCGGTGACGGGTCGCACCCTCGCGGGCTATGCCGCCGTCTACGGGCAGGACTCGCGCGAGATCGTGGAGAACGGTCGGAAGTTCACCGAGCGCATCGCGCCGGGCGCGTTCAACGAGACGCTGTCGAGCGGAGGCGATGTGAAACTCTTCATCAATCACCGCACCGACGAGATCCCGCTGGCGCGCACGCGCGCGGGCACCCTCACGCTCAAGTCGGATCGCAACGGCCTCGCGTTCACCGCCGATCTGCCCGAGACCGTGCGTGGCGAAGAGTTGCGCGTGGCGCTGGAGCGCGGCGACCTGTCCGGCGAGATGTCGTTCGGATTCTTCGTGGTCGAAGACAGCTGGAACAAAGACAGGACGCAGCGCCTCGTGAAGCGCGCGCAACTAGTCGAGATCAGCGCCGTCACCGACGCGGCGTACCCCCAGACCAGTTCGAGCCTGCGGAGCGTCTCCGCGGCCTACTCCGATGCCGCGCATCTGCGGCTCGCACTTCATTTCAGAAGGATGGCAGAGCATGTCTGACAGCAACGAGCTGCACGAGCTGCAGCAGATCACGCACCAGTACCGCAACTCCCTCGCGGCCTACGAGGCCCGCACCGGGCGCGCGGGCAGCACCGTCGATGCGAAGGGCAGCGGCGAGGAGAAGCAGTTGTTCGCCCGCATGGATGCGGACCTGACCGCCATCGAACTGCGCGCGCAGTTGAAGGCGACCGAGGAGCGCCTCGCCAAGCTCGAGTCGCAGCCCACGCTAGAGTCGCGCATCTCCGGCAAGGGCAGCGCCGAGGCCGACGAGTACTCGAAGCGCTGGATCAACGCGCTGGTGACGGGCGATGCGATGGCGATGCGCACGCTGACCGCGGGCGCGAGCGGAGTCGGCCTGACCGCCGCGACCACCGTGCCGACCGACATGGAGCGCCGCATCGTGGAGCGCATGCGCACCGCGAATGTGATGCGCCAGCTGGGCCGCGTCTCCACCATCGACAGCAAGCGGACGATTCCCGTCGAGAACGCGCTGCCGAGCACCTCGCTGGTTGCGGAGAACGGATCGATCACCCCGGCTGACCCGAGTTTCGCCACCAGCATCTCCGTGGTGCCCTACAAGCTGGTCACTGCGGTGACGATGACGCAGGAATACATCGAGGATGCCATCGGCGCGGGCGGCATCGGCGGCGGGCTTCAGTATGTGGCCGACAAGTGCGGCCTCAGCATCGGTCTGAAGCAGGAGGAGTACATGACCATCGGCTCGGGCAGCTCCGAGCCCGAGGGCATCGAAACCGCCAACATCACGCAGACCGTCAACATCGGCGCGGGCGGCGCTGGCAACGCGGCTGACACCGACCTGACCGGAGACATGATCATCAACGCGGTGCACGCGGTCCCGCCGCAGTACCGCACCGGGCCGAAGTTCGCGTGGGTGCTGCACGACAGCATGGTGGCGACGATCCGCAAGCTGAAGGCGGGCGGCGCGAGTGGCGAGTACCTGTGGCGTCCGGCTGAGGCGGCAAGCCTCAGCGGCGGCGCGCCCGGCGCGATCTACGGCGTTCCGTACTACATCAACCAGTACATGAACACCGCGACCGACACCACCAACGGCGCGGTGGTCGCCGTGGTCGGCAACTTCGACTACTTCGAGATCTTCGACCGCACGGGCATCACCAGCATGATCGACCCGTACAGCGGCGCGGGCAACCACCGCACCACGCTGTACATCTACACGCGTTTCGACTCGCATGTGATGCTGCCCGAGGCGTTCGCCAGCATCGTCGTCTGAGCCCCCATCTCCTTGGTCCCCGCCCCCGAAAGGGGGTGCGGGGCTTTTGCCATGTCGGTACCACTCTCCACAATCAAGTCGGCGCTCAAGATCGACTACGACGATGACGATGCGGACCTGATCCGCCTCCGTGAAGTCGCGCAGTCGGTCGTGGAGCGCCGCACGCAGCTGAAACTCCAGCCGGGCACGGAGTCGCTGTACCTCGCTGAGTGGAAGAGCACGCTGATCCCGGCATTCCCGTTCAACGGCATTACGCATGTGAGGTACCAGAACACCTCGAATGTGCAGACCACGATGCCGAGCGGCGACTACTGGATCGACAACAGCGACGGTCCCATGCCCGTCATCCGGTTCCTGGAATCGCCAGCGATCTACGAGGGCACGGCGATCACGGTGACCTACACCGCCGGATACAGCAGCATTCCCGATCCGCTGGTGCACTGCATCATCTCTCTGGTCGGTGCCTACTACAACAACCCCGAGGCCATCCAGCCCATCGCACTCGCATCGGTGCCGCTGTCGGTCGAGTTCATCCTCGACCACTGGTCCACGAATTCGAGGCTGCGGTGATCAGCGGTGGCCGACTCATGCACACGGCGGTGCGCTGGACTCCCAACGCCACCATCGACGCGCTGGGCATGCGTTCCGGCGTGTGGGAGGAGGGCGGCACCTTCCGCTGCGACATGCGCACGGACGCGGCCACCGAGCAGCAGTACGCCGATGGCGTGGCCATCGTCAAAAACATAGAGGTGCGCACGCGCTGGCCGAATGTCGCGCGCGTGGGCCTCACGGAACTGGATCGCCTGGTGGTGCGCGGGCGCACGCTCAAGATCAACGGCATCCGCAACCTGGACGAAGCCGACCGGGTGGCCGTGATCGACTGCACGGAGGTGGTGTGATGGCGAGCATCGAAACCGCGGTTCGTGCCATGCTGACCAGCGCCACGGGCGGCGACATCGCCGCGCTGCCGGATGCGCGCATCACCCACGGTTTCCGTCTGCAGGAGACCACGCTGCCCGCGATCACATTCGAGGTCGAGCGCACCGAGTACATCACGATCAGCGCGACCCCGCTCCAGATGGCGAATGTGGAGCTGCGCGTGATCGCAGAAACGACCACGGGCGCACTGGCCTTCGAGGATGACATCAAGGGCGCGGTGCGCGTCGGAACCTTCGACACGATCCCGTTCAAGGCCGTCGATTTCTCCGGGCGGCAAGTCGAGCCACCGAGCGTGGCGGATGGCGACGAAGCCGAGCCCGCGCAACTGGTCTGCTACTTCACGATCTACTACTAGGAGTCGCCATGGCGATCAATTCCGCCCTTTCGAGTTTCTCATTCAACGGCGCAGTGGTGGCCGACTGCGGCACGGCGACCGTTTCGCTACAGCGGCCAGCGCTCGAACTGACCAGCATCGGTGACGCTGCGCAGCGGTTCCTCGCTGGAGTCGGCGGCGCGACCGCGAATCTCGAGATCTTCCACGACCTCGACAACGCGCCGCATAAGGCGATGGCCGATCAGCTGAACGACGCATCGGCGGCGGTGCCTGTGGTCATCACGCTTGAGACCGGAGAGACCTTTAGCGGCAGCGGTTTCTGCACGGGCTACGAGGTCACCGCGCAGGCCGGAAGCCTCGTCCGCGCGAATGTCACCATCCAGTTCACCAGCGCATCCGGCTCGACCAGCAAGCCCGTCACGATTGCGAATGTCTAAATGGCCGCAAACGCACGCATCGCCTCGCTGTCCGTCAAGATCGGGTCCACATGGACCACGGTCTCCGAGGTCGGCACGGCCACGATCTCCGTAGAGCGCGGCGCGCAGGAAGTGACCGAGTGGAACAACAACGACGCGCAGTACCTCCGCGGCGTGTCGCGCACAACGGTGCAGTTCGAGTGCTACTGGGATGTGACGGTCACCACGCACACGAAGTTCGAACAGGATGTGATCACCGCCGCCGAGACCGAAATCAGGTTCTCGCTGGCATATCCGCCCACGCCGACCGTGCGCGTATATGAGGGGAAATGCGTGATCACCGGGTACGAGATCACCGCGCGCAACGGCGATCTGGTGCGCGCCAACATAACGGTGCAGATGGCGACGGGGATGACCGTTTCATGAGCAGCATCCGAGACATCATCAAGTTGAAGAATGTGCCCAGCATCGTGGAGGGCGCGCCCGTGGCGCTGCGGCGACCGAGCGCGCTCGACTTGCTGGAGGCGCTGCAATTCGCGGAGAAGCAGCCGCAGCAGATGCTGGCGTGGTTCTGCTGGAGGCATCTGCTGGACGAGGCGGGCAATCCTGTATTCGATTCGATGGAGGCCGCGCTGGCGGCGGATGCGTCCGTCATCATGCGCGCGGGCCAGCAGATCGAAGCGCTGTACGGAGAAGGCCGGGACTAACGGAGGGCCAGCGCACGGTGCTGCGCTGCGCCCTGAAGCATTCGAGCACCGACATGGACCTCCTATCAGTGGCGGTGATCAATGTTGAACTTGATATCCCGGATTGGGAGGCCATCCGTCGTACCATCGATGCCCGGAAAAAGCACCGGGAAGGGGTCGGGGTACATCACGGCCACGGTGGACAAGTCATCGCTGGCCAAGTTGACGCGGCAGCTCGAATCGGTGGACAAGAAGGTCCGCGACAAGGTCGCAAAAAAGGCCTTGCGCGATTGGGGTAAACAGGTCCGCCGGGTGACCAAGGCCGCTGCGTGGAAGCGCGCCGAGCGCACGAAGAAGCAGATCACATTCAAGGTCAAGGTCTACAAGCGCGCCATATGGGCGGGTGTCGGCGTGAAGACGGAGCGCATCCGCAAGGGCCAGAAGGCCGAGCGCCCCGGTCGCTACAGCGCGTATGTCGGCTGGAAGGCCCACTTTATGGAGGTCGGCTGGCACGCTTGGCCCAAGGGCAAGAGCGGCAATAAGGAACGGGTGCAGCAGATCCTGCGCAACGCCGATATCGACGCTGGCCGGGCGCGCATCATCACCTACAAGCGCACGCTCAACGGCAAGGTGATCGTGCAGGCGACCCGTGAGCGCGCGCGCGCGGTGTCCAAGAGCACCCTGCGCGGCGGCGGCGGGCGCGGCTGGAAAAAGGGCTTGCGCGGATACAAGGGCGTGTTCCAATCCCAGTACGCCCGGCACTACATGTGGAAGGGCTGGCAGCACGGAAAGCGCATCGCGCCGAGTCTCGTGGTGCAAGGCATCGAGGAGGGGCTGCGCGATGCACCAAGGCAGCATGACCGCGATCACACCGCTGAAGATCCCGATCACGGTCAACACCACGCAAGTCGCCCCCGCGATGAAGTCGGTGGAGAAGACCGTCGCCAACAGCGCCCAGCGCATCTCGCAGATCCGAGGCGCGATCACCCCGGCGCTGGGCGGTCTGGGCCTTGGGCAAGGCGGATCGATGCTGGGCGGCCTCACGCAACTTGGAGGCGGAATGGGCGCGGGCGCTGCCGTAGGCGGCGCATTCGCCATCGGCATGGCCGCGCCGTTCGCCGCATCGCAGAAGTACTTTCAGGCGATGGCATCATCCAGCCAAGGCGCATCGGATGCGCTCACGAAGTTCCACGAGACCGGGCAGCAGACCTACGCCGCGAACAGCGCGCTGCTGACGCAGTACGCAAGCCTTGAACAGCGCGTGAAGGGGTTGGCCGGGGATCAGACCAGCATCACGGGCAATTTCCTTGCGGGCGCGGCTGGTGGTGAGGCCACATCGTGGCTGGACCGCGAGATGGCCGTGATCTCCGAGGGATGGAAGGGCATCGGCGCATTCCTTGGCACGCTTGCCGGGGGCGGCAGCTTCAAACAGGCCAGCCTTCAGGAGCAACTTACGGGCACTATGTCGGAATCGGAGGCGATGCGCCTTCAGACGGAAATCGCCAAGGCGCGGCAGGCCGGAGGCATGGGCGCGGTTGATGTGCTGGTGCCGATTCTGGGCACGCTCAAGGCGATCAAGGATTACCTATGAATGTCGGCGCGATCTACACCTCGTACAAGACCGGATACACCGTCCGTGTTGGCGAACTGGGCCAGCCATCGACCATCACGGAGGAAATCACGATCAAGAAAAACGATGACACTCCGATCACCCCTGATCGGGAGTGGGATGCCATCGTGCAGGAGAGCGGACATATCCCCGAGATAAACGGTGCGTATTTCGGCACCGTGCCTGCGGGCGCGACATGGGAGCAGTTCCTCCGGTGCCGTTCCCACGCGTGGCGCAGCGGCCCGCGCGGCATCCTGATCGTCAGCGTGGAGTACTCCACGCTGTACATGCTGGATCCCGGGCAGGAGAACACCACCTACGCGTTGCCTTCGAGCGTGGACTACAGCAGCCGCGCGCGATCCGTCACCATGTACCGCACATCTTGGACGGTCGCCCCGCCCACTGGTGCGACCAACATCACCGCCGACATCGGCGGCAACGCCATCGGCGGCGGCTTCGTCGGCAAGCCTGATCAGGTGAATCAGGTGGCCATCCGGGTGCGCACCACGCTGGATGCCAGCGCCGAGGATATGTCCACGATCTACGCGAACCGCTACAGCATCGTGGGCAAGCGGAACACCGACGCAGTGGGCGGATTTCCCGCGTACTCGCTGGTCTGCGAGGGTGTGAGCGCGGCAAAGACCGGAAGCGGCTTCGAGTTCTACGAGGTCATCTTCGATCTCGTCTGGGACCGCTGGTACCACTTCGAGCAGGTGCCGACCATCGCCGAGGCGGGCCTGCCGAAGCAGAACAGCAGTTTCGGCCCCGAAGAGGTCAAGTGGCAGCGGCTCGAACTGCCCACCGCCGCGTTCCTGCCCGTGATGTTCCCGGCCGACCCCGGCCCCGGAACCGACACCGTCTGGGCCAATCGCACCCTAAAGGGATGGTGGCTTTAGTGGCGTTTCTCACGGACATCCGCCGTCAGCAGCTCGACCTCCAGCGCGTAGCGTCGAGGTCGCCGCAGTACCCGTCGATGGGACAGGGAATGGTGCTGATGAAGGTGATCGGCAGCACGCTGATCACGGGCAGCGACAAGCGGTACCTCTACACCTTGCGGGAGGCGGTGGTGGCCGCACCTCCGAACTACAGCCCGACTCAATCGGTGAACACGCCGCAGTACTACGGCCTGTCCGTGTCGGAACTGTCCAACGCCGGGCCGACCTACGCGTACGGCATCACGGCGGGCAATGTGCCCGCAGGGTTCAACGCCGTGGCGATCCCGAACGACTCGTACTGCGCCGCGTTCCCGCACTACACCACCACGGGTGATGTGGTGTTCCTGATCGTCAACACCCAAGCCATCGACGGAGCGTGCAACCCCTAATGGCACACCCAACAGACAACCCCCAGCGCGACATCATCATTGAGAGCGGCAGCACCTTCACGATGACGGTGCACCGCGATGTGAACATGTCCGGCTACGCCTTCGCGATGAAGGGGAGGCAGTCGCACGGCGCGACCACGCCCGTCGTGTTCGACCTTTCGAGCCTCAACGGCGACATCGTCGCGGCGGTGTCGGGGGGACACACCGATATCACCGTCACCATCGCCGCGACTGCGACCGCCGCGTTCACCGCACCCCAGTACGGGGTGTACGATCTGGAAGCAACCCTGTCCGGTGTCACGACCCGCATTGCGGAAGGCACCTACTACATCACCCCCAACGCCACGAGGTAACCCGATGAGTTTCAAGTTCTGCCGACCGCTTGTCGGCACCACTTTCACCGCCCTTGACAACATCAGCGGACAGGTTGAGTGCGCCATCTCCAACGCCTCAGGCATTACCGTGCGTTTCGTCGGCCCTGCAGCAGATGCGGCGGCGGCGCTTGCGCTCGAAAGCGCTGGCGTCTACATGGACATGCCGAGCACCAGCACCGCAGTCTGGACCGAGATGTCCTGCGATCCCAGCCGCACTTGGGTCCGCGTCACCTCCGGCGGCGGCAACATCAGCGCGCACTTCTACTGGTGATTTCATGGATGTCGCCACGCTTGCCGGAGCACTTGGAATCATCGCGTCCGTGGTCACCACGACGATGGTCGTCGTCGGCAAGTTGACGCGCGTGGAGGTGATGCTGGCCGAGTTGCGGGCCACGATGGCGCACTACGAAAGCCGCATTGCGGCACTGGAGCGGAATCGCAATGAAAGGCAACCGTAAGACAACCTTCGCGGGCATCGCGGCGATCCTGACGGCGGCGGCTGGCATCCTGAACGGCTGGCCCGAGGCCGTGGACTGGACCGCGGCCATTTCCGCGATCATCGCGGGTGTCGGCCTGATCCTCGCCAAGGATGCCGAGAAAAGTGTTTGAGCGCATCCTCACCAACATCGCCATCGCCATCCTCGCGCACTACGCGCGCCGTCCGCGTGCCGTCGATGCCGACGATGATCCTCGCCGCGCTAGGGCTGCTATGGCTGTGCGCGAGTGGCTGCGGCGAAACGGTGCTGGTGAGGCGGGGCACCCCGGTGAGGATCGCTGAACCCGTGCATGTCTACACCCTCGAGGGTGGCGAGTGGGTGCGCAGCGTGAATCGCGTCGATGTGCGCGGCTGGTACGCCGTGTCGCCGGAGGAGGTCGAGTGAGCAACCTTTACAAGTGGTGCTGCTGCGGTGAACAGGGCGATCCGTGCGCGCCAGCGTGCAACTGCGACACCTCCTACATCATCTCCGCGATCAGCGGCCAGATCTCCTACGAGGCATCGACCACGAATGTCGCGCCGTGCACCACCCTGTGCGACCAGTACGACGGCGGGAACATCCAGACCTACACGGGCCTCAACATCACGCTGTTCCAAGGCAACACGCAGGCGCTGGCGAAGCCCAAGGGCAAGTGCTGCTACCAGGCGTACGGCGAGTTCAACGGCAGCTACAACTTCAATCTGACGCAACGGTGGTTCTGCTGCGGCATCGGACAAGGCACCGTCTGCACGCACACCGAGAATGCAAGCGGCAGCATCACGCTGCCTTTCTGCTATACGGTTTACTGCGATCCGCTGGCGTGGAACAACGGCCCCGGCTGGATTCACACGCTGACCATCTGCGGCTTCTGCCACGGAAACATCCAAGTCGTTGTCGCGCCGCCGACGCTACAGGAGTGCATCGACGGAATCAGCTGCGACGAGATGCCGCTGGCCCGGTACGGCCTGTGCTTCGGAGGCGCGACCTACGAGTGGCGCACGCCGCTGAAGTGCCTCGACATCATCAACAGGAACACCGAGGTTCGCTATGTCGGCCCGTGCATCCAGCCCGGACCTTGCGCCGTGGCCGATGGTGACGGCCCGTGCATACCTACGGCGGTGCAACAGTCCCTGCTGAACGGCCCGTTCAGCCCGTATGTCGTGGCCGAGTTCACGGGCGGAAACCCGAAGCCCGACCCCTGCGACGAGACCAGCATCGGCACCTTCCCCAACAGCACCGGGCCGTGGACCGTGGCGCTGAACTGCGCAAGCCACAAGGATCTCTGCACGGGCGGGTACGACTACACCTCCGACTGCTGCCGCGCGGAACTTTCCTATGGGTTCAACTTCCCCGTCATCGTGTGACTACATGCGGGACGGGCGGTGCACCAACCGCCTCGCGCTGCCCCTGTACGGCCCGCGACCGTCCAAGGGTGTCTGCGGCCAGTGCCAGCATCGGAACGGCCTACGGGGGCTGGGCGATGCCCTAGCGTGGCTGCTGTCGTGGACCCCGGCGGTACGGCTTCAGCGGCGGGGCTGCAAAGCGTGCAAGCGCCGACAGACCGCCATGAATGCGGCGGTGCCGTTCCAGCCGCGCGCGAATCAACGAAAATGTGGAAGTTGCGCTCAAGCGCGGCCCGTTGATTAGCCGAATGATTATCGTGGGGGCATGGCAAGCAACCCCTACAAGCGTTTCGGCGTGGCAATGACCGAGGACACCTATCAGAAGACGGCGCGACTTGCGCACGATCTTGCTATGCCGATGTCCCGAGTCGTGGCCGAGGCAATCAACCACTTCGTCCTGATTAAGTTCGGCACGGAACTGCAAGAGGAGACCCGCCCATGGAAACCGTCGCGTTCGCAGCCCTCGTCATCTTCCTCGCCATCTGCACCGTCTGGCCCCTGTTCGATGACCGGGAGGCCCGATGAGCAGCACTGACATCATGCGCGCCCAGCCGCAGGAGGCCAAGCCGATCCTCGCGCTCGAACCGCTGCGGGAGCAAGTGCAGATCGTGCGCGCGCTGGCCCCGCAGATCATGTCGCGCTACACCGTCCAGCTCCAAGGCAAGGCGTATGTCCAAGTCGCCGGGGCCACCTTGCTGGCGAACGGCATGGGCTACACCGTGCGCGAGGTCGAGGTAAAGCGCGTCGATTTCGGCGGCGGCGTGACGGGCTGGGAGGCCACTTGCGAGATCCTCGACATCGAAACCAACACCGTCATCGGTCGCGGCAGCGGCATCGTCACCGACGATGAGCAGCCGTGGGGCAAGCGTCCTCAGTTCGCCCGGCGGGCGATGGCATCGACGCGGGCGGCTGGCCGCGCGCTGCGGCTATCGCTGGGGCACCTCTTTGCATACCTGGGCGACAAGGTCGCCACGGTGACGCTCGAAGAGATGCCAGAAGACACCAAGTGATCTCTTCTCTGGCCCCCCGCGCGGTTCACCCGGCTGCGCGGGGGGCTTTCTCTACAACCGGGTGACATCAAGGAGATGGCATGGAACAGTTGAAGAAAGTCGAGGTGGCCCTGCGGGCTGCGGGGTACCGTTTCTCCTACACGCGCCTTCAGGACGCGATGAAGGATGGCAAGATCACGGTTGGCTACGGCGAGGGCGGCATCCATGTTGACCGCGATAGCGCCTTCCGGTGGGCCGAGGAGCATTGCTCCAAGGGCAAGCGCCGCGATCAGACCGCCAGCGCCCCGCTGTTCGATCAGGACAACCTCGCGCGCATCGCCAAGGCGCTGGAGGAGATCTCCACGCACCTCGCCAAGTGGAATTCGTGAATCCCCCTCTTCCCCCCCTGCACCCCCCCTTGCACCCCCTTGACAGGGGAGTTACGCTGTGCAGCAGCTGCGGCTAACAGCCGCTGTCTGTCTGTCCAGCGTAAACCCCCCTGCTCAAGTGGGGCTGCGGAGGAAAGACAATGGACGAACACGCAATCCGGAGATGGCACGCGCGCCGGGAAGACCTCTTCCCGACGAAGTTGCCGTACAGCGCAGTGACGAACATCAACGCCCAGCTTCCGAAGCTGGAAGAGGGGAGATCCATGAAGGCACTGGAGAAGTACGCCGCGCAGAAGCCGTACAAGGGCTTCTACATGCTCAAGTACATGGTGTGGTACGAACGCTGCGGGTCGGACGAACACCGTCCGCCGTTCTCGCGGACAGACAGCGCCCCGAAGGGCGCTGCTGCCGCTGCGACGAACGATGAGGGGGATTTCATCGACTCCGAACGCCGTGAGCGCGAGGCGTACGATGCGCTGCCCGACGACTACCGCGAGGCGTGCCGGGCGCGCTACGCCGACTGGGGTTGGCCGGAGGCCAGCCGCGCGTGGCGGATCATCTGCCTTGACGCGTATGTCGGTCGGCCCGTGGACCAGTACCGCATCGGCACCAACATATTCACCCGCGACCGCGACCGCGAAGCCGACTTCAAGGCGAAGCAGGAGTACATGGAGCGCACCGGGTATGTGGCGCTCATCGCCGCGCTGCGCGCACAGGTGCGCGAACTGGGAGGGAATGTCGATGTCGTCGCGTGAACGAGAGGATCCCGACGAGAGGCACCGTGAGCCGATGTGGTCGGAGAATCAGGCCGCTATCGTCGAGGCCATGCAGTGCCGTCGTGGCGAGGTTGGCGACCATTTCTCGCTGTACATGCGCACGCTGTCGGAGTTGAACCGGGCCAGCGCCCGACTGAACGAGATACGCGTTTCCGCCGACTTCCTCGCGCGGTATACCCTCCAGATCACGGAGGGTCCGTGCCCCAAGGCGCATGGCACCTATCAGGAGTGCGCGCATTGCGCCGCGAGGCGAATGGCGCGGCATATCGTGGATCTCGTGAGGGCTGGAACATGAGCGATGACATCGTGGCGCGGCTGCGCGACATCAATCAGGAGATCGACCGTGAAGACTGAAGGAAACAACAGCACTGGAGAGATCCTCATCGTCCTCGACACGACGGACGCAGGCGATTCCTGCACGGGAATCCAGAACGACCTGAAGGTCTGGCTCGGCGGAAACAGCATGGGCGAGGACAACGAGCCGACCGTCTGGCTTGTCGTCAACGACGCACGAGACCGCCATCAGCGCGTCACGGATGGCGCATCGGATTGCATGTTCTCCGTGTCTACCAAGCGCCTGCGCCACATCTGCGACATGATCGACGCGATGCACAAGGTCGGCAATGACCAATGGGAGGCGCAATGAGCGATGACATCGTGGCGCGCCTTCGCAATTGCGATTGCATCCCGCATTGCCTATGCGGAGAAGCCGCCGCCGAGATCGAGCGGCTGCGAAACGAACTTGCCGCGCGTTGCGGCGACCACGGGCCCGGTGCACATACCGCCGGGCCCGTGGAACACTTCATACCGGAGGCGCTGTGATGCATGCCGAGCACGCCGAACTGATCTCCGCGCTGCGCGCTGAGAACGAACGGCTCACGATCAAGGTGGCCGAACTGTCGCAGCTCCAGACCGTGATCGATGCGCAGGACAAGGTGCTTGCAGCGGCCCAGCGCACCATGCGCGATCAAGGCAAGGTCATCGATAGGCTGGTGACCGAATTGCGCTCCTACACCGAGGCCGCGCCTTGAACAGCAGGAGGAAGGGCAAGGCCGGGGAACTCGAAGCCGCGCACCTGATGATGCGGCTGGGGTTCCATGCGCGCAGGAGCGTGCAGTACAACGGGCAAGCCGGAGATGCCGACCTCGCAACCAACCTTCGAGGCGTGCATGTCGAGGTGAAATACACCGAGCGCCTGTCCCCGTATGCGTTCATCGATCAGGCAGTGCGCGACTCGCGTGGGCGCGCGCTGCCTGTCGTTCTCATGCGCTCGACGCGCCGACCTTGGCTGGTGTGCTGCCGGGCGGATGACCTGTGGAGTCTCATCGATGCAGCCATTCAGGCACGATCCACCATTCAGCAGGACGATGCACAAGGGCAACAGGCTCAAGGGCCAGTCGTGGACCAACCTACGCCGTAGGTGGTTGATGCACCACCCGTACTGCGCGCGATGCGGCGTGCCGGGTGAAGAGGTGCACCACATCGTGCCCCGCGCTGTCGCGCCGATGCGCACACTCGACCCAACGAACCTCGAAACCCTGTGCAGAGCGTGCCATTTGGCCACGCATCATCATGCGTAAGGTGTCGGTTAGGGTCGCCAGAAAAACCGCGTTTTTGGCTCAAAAATGAGGGTGCCCGGGGGGG
>Ga0070749_10001455_pt1 | contig 16041 bp, 11 predicted proteins | sample VirMetDEL_Nov_18_FD_75180 | JGI IMG/M metagenome (GOLD analysis project Ga0070749, IMG submission 75180) | Aqueous microbial communities from the Delaware River and Bay under freshwater to marine salinity gradient to study organic matter... | ecosystem: Environmental > Aquatic > Marine >...
AGGAAAATCAATTTCTCTCTTCCCGCTCTCAACGAAACATCAGCTGGTTTCTCATCTCGTGATGGTTTCCCCGTTATCAAATTTACCATTGGTGCCCAAGTTGGAATTCTCGAGACTTCGTCGATGAGATTGACTGGAAGATTTTCAGTTAAGTCAGATTCGGCAACAACAGTTACACCCAGTTCAGTGACCTATACTAATATTCATCTAAATGCAGATGGTGGAAATTTGATTCAGCCATGTACCAAAGTAACCATTTCGCCATTTGCTGGTGTTAAAACATGTATTGACAAAGTCGTTGTTCTTAGTAAAAAGGTTTCGAAGGAACTATCAACTGATATTAACTATGGCCAATACGTAGCACTTCGTGAGTCAAGATTTGGCAACAAACAGGATTTCAGAAACTCTCTTCCTTCGAGATCATTTTCACTTGGTCAGAATGCTATTACTGCTCAGCGTCGACTTATGATTTCACAAACTCAAACTGCTATTAATCCAAAACTTCAGGGGCAGGAATTCAGCATCAAACTCGATATTCCAATGTTTCAGAATAACGATTTGGCCCTCGATGAAGGTCATCTCGGAGGTTTGATGATTTCGATTTATCTTTCCCCAGATTCTTCTTTCTTTGCTACTTTCATGAATGGTGTGGCTACGGCTCCAGACGCTGACAATCAGATTGATTCATATCGTTACGTTCTTCAGGATCTTAGACTTGAAGGTAGGATTCAGATTCCAACTGCTCAGGAAATGTCATCTTATCAGAATGTTTTCCCAATGGACAATCAGATTAATCTCGTTACCGACGTTCAATCTTCTTCAAGTTCCAACACTCTCACACCTTCGGTTTCGCAGGTAAAAGCATTCGTCAATTTGTTCCTCAATCAAACCCAGACTAACAATCTTAGTCAATCTCAGTTTTCATTTTCGATGCCTCCTGGTTTGAGAAGTCAGGTTCAGGCTAAGAATTCGGTTCGATTCCCTCTCAAATATCCAGTTCAAGCAACGCCAAATTATTATCAATCAACTGGTGTCGACATCGCGGATCTCACTTACAAATCACTTCAAACTAACATTGCCGAAACTAGACTCCAGTTTGAGAGATCTCTACTGGATGGTAACCTTCCAGCTTATACCTCAGCTGACATGGTTCTTACTGAAGAGGCTGATCGTTCTCGATATCTCGCCACGACTGGTGCTGCTCCTCTTACCTCATCAAATCTCAGTGTTGACTCAGTTGGTATTGGTACCGATTACACTTTCAAACTTCAGCTTGCTCAGAACTATCTCGGCTCCGATTATAACCTGGTTCTTGAATCTGGTATCCAAACTGGAAATAGTAAGCTTCTTTCTACCTACAATTCGACGTCAATGCTTCAGCAGGTATTCGTTAGAAATACTGCATTTTTTGATACGATCAATCTTGTAAAAAGTCAGTAAGGACCTTAAATATAATAAGTGACTAAAATGTCAACACCATATTGGGAGCGGGATCAAGCTCTTCACGATACCGCTTACGAAATAGTTGAACGAATGATACGTGAAAAATTTAAGGAACCAGACTACTATGTATACAATGTTAATCTCGATTATGTGACAAGCATCGATTTTTCTGATCAATCATACATCATAGGATATGTTGAGTATTTGAAAGAGATATGTCAATGGCAAGTACCTGAGGGTTCAACTTTGCCACTACATCTCGAAATCAAACACATCCTCAAATGTAAAGAAAACAAGATACTTTCCATAATGAAAACAGCCGTATTCAAAACGAACTGATATTTAACTTTCTAGAAAGTTAAATATATTATAAATTTCTATTAAAAGAATGGACAACGAATACATTATTAATGCTTCACGATTACGTTCAATTAGTAATAATGATATTAATAACAATTCTTGGACTTATAAGTTGAATGATGGGCTTAAAATCTCAGCAGGTTCTACGATTCAAGTTTCCAATTGCTTCATCAACAAACAAGGAATCACTTCAGATTCTATCGAATTTAATCAGGATATTATAGAATCATTTGAGATTGGTTTCACTGTTCCTCAAACTAGCATGTTTATGGTTAAACCAGAAAGAACAGCGAAAGATGATAGATTACTCACTGCTTCACTAGAAGATCCAGAAGGATCTCTTGGACTTCAAACATCTCAAATTTCAACTCCTCTTACAAATTATTTTGATATCATGGTTCAACACAATATTGTAAAAGGTGATGGTTTAAGTTTATTCGATGTTGCAACGGAAATTCTCAGTCTTGGTGTCAATGGAACTACAGGTATAGATATCTTCGTTTATGGCAATCGATCAGCAGATTTCCAAGTTGGAATGCCTATGTACGTTCAAGGATTGGTTCAACAAGACTCACTTGGAAATCCTCAACCAGATGGAAGGTTGAATAAGATTTGTGGATATTATATGGTGATATCAGCTGTAACATATAACGGAGTTGATGGAACTTCTATATTAACGGAAACAGGTTATTCAAGATTTATCGATCAACCGGATTTCACTCTTTTCAACTATGATCAGATTTCTCCAAATGCTTTAACTTTTCCAACTATGAATACACCAGATCTCTACACAGGAAATTATGGATCACTATTTGGGGTAGCTATGATTAACTCTCTCTCATCAACTCTCCCAGGTGGTGAAACTCTTTACAAACAAACTAAACTCGAATCCACTCCATTTGCATGGGAAAATCCAGATCCTGTCCCAATGCTTGAAGGTCAAATCGATAACATCAATTATCAAGCAGGAATTGATTCTCAAGTTGTCGCAGAAGAATTTAGATCTCAAACAGCAGATAATAGTCGTGAGACGGTTTGGAATGCAAATCAAAAAGCTGTTACTTCTTACGAATTCGATAAGGGTTCTTACTCATTCCTTCTTGGTCCATCCCTCAATACTTTTGAAATAAATCAAGTTGTTTTCAATCCTCTTATTTCTGGTTTCGATTGGTCTTTCAATAATCAACGACCAGGATTGATGGGTCATTCAATTAGAATGAACTGTAACAACATGATGATTGGAAGGACTGGTGACTCTCCTCGTCAATCTTGGTATTCAGATAGAGATGGAACCCAGAAAAATTTCTTTCCATTTATTGATGCCCCAAATCACACTGAGTACCCAGAAAGAAAAGATCTCAGCATTCCTAGACCAGCCCAACCAGCCAAATATAAAGATAAATTTTCACCACAAGTTGATTATCTTCGAAATGGTTTTTCATATGACGGATTCTGTTCAAGAGTTGAGTTATTCACAGCTTACCAAACAGAAATGATTAGTTACGATGGTGAGAATTCACCAGTTCAACCAAACATTTATCAAGCGAGAGAAAATCAAACTATTACTCCTAATACGTTGAAAACTCTTCCACAAGCATCATTTCTTGATCGAGTTGTTCTTAGTCAAACAATGATTGGAGGTTTGATGAATAGATTTGACTCTCATCCTTATGTCAAACGAACTTACTCATTCCCAGTTATGGATCTTCATATCAACGTTTACGAATATTGTAGAGTTGGAAAAGTTCTTATTGGCTCATGTGATTTGACATCTCAATCTCAAGAAATTAAAGATCGACTTCTACCTCAGCGAGTTTTCAGAAATGAATTAGATCCCTCAACTATAACAACTCGTCAAGAATATCTATCTACAAATTTGGAAGTTAGATTCATGATCAAGGCTATGGCGAATGAAGGAGCAACTAATGCATCAATCACAGATGTTCACGCTCTCACGAATCTCAGAATTGCTGGATTAACATTTCAAAATTTCCGAGTTGTAGTAAATAAGAAGATCGAACCGTATACTGGAACTTCTGGGGCTTCAGCTATCTCATTCCAAAATGCTCCAGCATATGAGGAAATACTTATTGATCCATCCCAAATGACTATTTCAATTGATAGTGAAGATTTCGAAAATCAAAATCCTCAATACATCCCAATTTTCACAGCGAAGGGAGCATTTTCAGAGTTGAGGGGAAATACCGATTCATGTAACATGTCAACTGAAAATGATATTGACCTAGGAGCTACATCTTGTAAGTTTAACTATTTCATGGATTCCAATCACAATCAAACCTATCTTAATTACGAGAAGATGGTTGGTGAGGATTATCTTCTTAATCCTAACATCACAGATAATGCCAATGATTTCACAGGATTGAGATTATATCGTGTTGCTTCTCATAGTGCTTTTAATATGCTTGGAACCAATGCTGGGGAAAGAGAAGCAGATTCAGCCAATAAAAGAATTTTCATTCAGCAACGGGCAAACGCTCCGTCGTGTGGGATTCATCCTATGAGAGGATTTACTACACCAGATGGAGATGGTTTAACTTCATTCACTTCAAATCTTCCAAACGTTCAATCAGCTAATTATCTTTTTGGTTCAACTTCTCATTGCTCGATGGGATCTATGAGGCCTCCTGTGGATAAAGATTTCAGCGAAGGTGCACCAGTGATGAAGGTTCCCGTCGTTACAAATGTTCCAACGCCAAGTGATAACGGTTTGACTTCGTTGGCTGATGACCTAGAATCATTTGACCCAGACGCCACCGACAACGTAATAAAGATGAAGATGACAGAAGAGCGAGTGGCTCATACAACTATTCTAGGTATTCGACCTCTCCGTCCTGTAACTGGTGGAATCCCAGCTGTCGTTCAAGAGCAACCGTTGGGAATTAAAGATGACAATTGCAAACCTAACTGCGCTTCAGCTTTGGGTGATTATGAAGGATATCCATATTCAATTCCATCAGCAGATATGATGGATACTGGAGGTTCTGGTGATGATTTATGTCTCGTGAAGCTAATGGCTCTCGTCTCTGAAATAGACCAGAATTACGGGGATTACGTTCTTGTTCCTCTAACATCAACAATAAATATTGAAATCCCAAAGGGAGTTTATTCAATCTCTGGTTTTCTGGATTTGTTCAACAACCAAATTAAAGATCTCAACAAAGATGATGAGGAGGAGATGGCTAGAATTGATAACTACAAAACGGTGACTAAATTTACTCCACTAGGAGGTAATGCTCTTACTGGAGGTCAAGTTACTCTACTAAACGATTTCCTACCATCAACTCATCAGAGAACAAATCCAGATGATCCTTCTGGTCTTTATGAAACAGATCCAATTGTCATAGCAGTTACAGTTCAAACATACAATGACATAGTGAGAGGTTGGCAATTGGCAGGAGGAGATCCTATCAAGTTTTCGTATTACATGGCACCAAATGATACTTTTGAAAATTGTTATTACACAGAAGCCAGAAACATCACAATTGGTGGTGGTTCTTATGTTTGGAAAAATTTCAGAGACAAGCAGTATTGGTGTGAATTTGTTGATAAGTATTCAGATAACATTCAGGATCTAATCGGAGAAACTGAAACTGACGACATTCAAAACTATGATCTTCAATTCTATTTCGCTCAGCATAGGAATTTAGATGATGGAGTTGGAGCACCAAATACGTATGGTTGTCAGACTGTTCTAGGAATTGGAGATGGCGGAGTTGAACCTGTTGGAAATCCATCAACAGAATCTCAATATTCCGTTAGTGGTGATACTGTACCACAAATTGATAAAGTTAACAAATACAATTCAGTAAACAAAGGAATTTATGTTGGATCTCCAGATTTTCAGTTAACATATGATTCTGATAATCGATTATTTGCTCTAGATGGTTTACATTATGCTTTTAGAAATCCAACTGTAGATCTTACTGGTGAGTCAGCATATTCTCCTTCATCAATTGGTCAACCAACTGTTCTATATAGAAGCTTGTCAGATTTGATTCAAGGTGATTACGAAATCAATGGTGTTTCAGCTAAACTACCAGATTACATTCAATCAGCTCTCGAAAAGCCAATCGATCAAATATCCGGAGTTTTCATCTATAATATGTCATCGATAGTTTCTCAGGCTGAAGGAGATTTCATAAACAACGCATCTTCAAACATCGGTAGAACTTATAACGATTATTTTTCGTCAAATGAGAACGCTAAGATTGCATGGTCTAAAACGTTATGGGCTAGATTAGGATTCGATTATGAAACATTCAACACTAGGACGAATAATGATTTGGCGTCTTATTATTTGAACCCAGTTGATGTGGTAGCTGGTAATCAAGTTTCGAATTATTTGACCGACCAAACATCATATCTCATTTCTCAAACTTTAGATTCAGTTCAATCTGTCAAATATAGACCTAGGCAAGTTCTTATTCAAGACCCAACGAATGGTGATTCGTTCAATGATGTCGGTCGAAATTTTGAAGATAACTATTTGCCAGGAGTTAAAACCTCAGCTAATTTTGACATTAGAACAATCCCAACTATTGCTTCTTTACCTGGTGTGAATGAAACGAATTCTGAGCTTGTTAGGTTGTTCAATAACTCTTCAATCTCAACTATTAAATCTATGAGTGGAGGTTACGTATACCACCCCATGAAACTTTGCTCTCCCAATTCATTCGATATTATTACAAATTATACAGCACAAAATATCTCAACTCCGCAAGAAGGTTACATATTTCAAGGACCTCTTCAAGGAAATACAGTTATAACTGGCAAGTCTGGTGTAGTAGTCCCACCGAATTCACAATTACTTTATCTACGACCATATCAGTTTTTAGATACCCAAGTTCCAGGATACAATCCAACATCTTGGTATTCAAAGACGTATGCTCAAGCTGTTAGTGGTACTAACTTTCCAGTTGCTTACGATATGTTGAATGTTGCGTTTCAAGAAAACTCAGGATTTCAATTTTCACATCTTTCACAATTCAACATTTCGAATGGAGTGTTCAGAGATCGAACTTTCAATCTCAATGGGTCGATGTTTCTAGCCTCGCAATCAACTTCTATCACAAGTGAATCGAATGCAATCGAAGCTCTCAAATTACCCATTCTAACAACTGAAGGACATTACCTAATCACTAGTGATTTGATCTCGAAGAATGATAGCATCAATGGCAGTGATCAATTGTCGGTGATGTCAATAGTCCCGATCTCATCTCTTTCATCTCAAGATTTCATAACATCATTCGGTGATATCTCGCATACAGTTGATCAAGATATAATTTTGAATTCTATTAAAGTTGAGATATTAAATCCTGATTTGTCATCTCCATTCCTAGAACCAAATTCGACAATCATATTCAAGGTTATGTCACCAAACGCTCCACCTCAACCAATTGAACCAATGGATAAGAAAGTTGAGAAGCAACAATTGGCAGATGAAGATTTCGTTAAGAAGTAAGTGAATCTTAGAAATATTATTTACTAAATAATATTCTCAATTATGCTTAAGGAAGTTATTTCCTTTAGACATATTAGGTATTAAGTGGTTAAGAGCCCTTAATGTAGTATACTTTACATATATCAGTATACTTTACATATATTATGTACTTTTTATATACATCACGCTATATTATAAAACGTTTTATATCCTACAATGATGTATATTAAATGTGGATAATATATAGAAAATGGATAATATATGTAAAGTATACTACATTAAGGGCTCTTAATCTCTTAATATAGACTATGTTTAAGAGAATTAAGTTATTTAAGCATAAATAACTTGATTAAATATTTAACCATTCCATAAAATTCTTACGCTGTGATAGTTCGGAGATAGAGGATCTTTCCAAGTTAGATTTCCTTGTTTGTTTTTTATTCCTTTAGCCCTGGCCAAATACCTATCCCTTCTTTTTTCATCTTTATGATCTTTTGATTTCCATATCCCAGTTTTGTCAAAATATTGTTCTGAATTTACATCTCCGAAATGAATCGTCTTGTTCCCAACTTTCGTTGATAACTTTTTTCCTTTTCGATTAGACTTCTCATATTCATAAGAACCAATCTTCATCTTTTTAATAATCTTATTTAGATTATTAAATTAACTTCTTAAGCTGACCCATCGTAGTGATAGTCTTCGTGCTCCTCATAACTTTCATTCGAAGTTTTGCCTGAGTTGACTTATCAGAACTGTTATCAGCGAAATACTTCTTCAAAAGCTCCTTCTCCTTTTCATCCATCTTTCGCATTCCACCTCCCTTCTTCTTCGGCATCTCTCCAACTGGGGCTTCAACTTTTTCTTTCTTAACTGCCTTCTTCTTCTTCGGCATCTCTTCAATCTCCTCAACAACTTCAACATCTGGCATCTCTTCCTTCATCTCCTTGGGAGGCATTTTATAATTGAAATAAAAATAAAATTATTTAAAATGAATTCAGTTGAAGAGAGGTTGAGTAAAATGTCTTTGAATGATAAGAAGAAGATGGGATTAATACCACCGATTGATTACTTAGTTAAGAAAGAAGGTGCACCAGATTCTACAATGAAAGAGATAAGGATGAAAGAGAAACAGAAAGTCAACGTGAATAAGATTTTTGTTTTTTCGAAGAAGAAAAAATAATTTATTAAAATGGCAAGCATCGAATCGTTGCTCGATTATTCGGTCAGTGAAACTCCTTCTATTCTTGAAGTTAGAACTGATACAGTTGTCCCCATCAGTTCTGACATTCCCAATCGTAAATACATTTTCCGTCTCGAACCAATTGGGGTTTTGGATAGCAATACTTTGCTTCAATTTAAACTTTCTAAGTCAGCATCAGCAGATGGTAAGGATACTGAACTTCGTGTTAACTGTTTCAATGGAATTCTTGGAAGTGTTAAGAATGTGATTTTTAGAGTTGGCGATTTTGAGTTAAATAATACAAACATGGTTAACAAATGGTCAACGCTTACTAACATGGTGAAACGTCGAAGAGTTGATCTCAACAAATATGATTCGTTCTATCTTGGGAATCAATTTCATTCTAAAATCGATGAAACCGAAGGAGAGGATTATGGTCAATACATAGTCGATGATGTACTTTCAGGATATGATTTTTCAACTAGAACTGCTAATTCACTTCATGTTCAAGTAGGAGAAGATGTTTGCTGGAAATATGGTATCCCTCTTGGAAAGTTGGTTCCTGCTTTGATGGGGAAAGAAATTCCTCTTTTCCTTTTCGATCAATATCGAATCAATCTTGAAATTGAATTCCATCCTCCATCTGTTTATATGAATGCCAGAAGATCTTTTCAGGGTACAGCAGTTGCTACAGATAAAGCTGTAAATATCACTCAGGTTCAACTTCTCGTCGATTATTTGATCTATCCCTCATCAATTCTTGAAAAAGATAGGGCTTCAACTTTGGCAGAGGGAGGTTTGGTTCTTGATTTCTATAATGTGGTAAATGTTCAACGTCAGCTTGTCGTTCCAGCTGCAGTTGATCCTGGAAGTGGAACAGCGGGTCTCGTCGATAGTAACGCTCTTTATCTTGCAAATGGTGCCATTCAACCAGCAGTAACTTCTCTCGAATATCGAATTGGTCAGGAGAACCGAGAGGTTCATCAAATCTTCATGACTAAAACTTTACAGGGTAAGGTTGTTGATGCTGATGGTGCTGTTCCAGATAATAGAGCGTCTCTCATGCTTGAACAACGTATAGATGGTATCTCTCAGGAATCCATTCAATGGAGGATAAATGGGGTTGACGTTTATCCTGAACCAAAATCAGCTACCTCATCGCAATACGATCAAATGTATTATGCGTTGGGTTATTCTGATCTTCAGGTTGAACGACCTATGTTTTATTGTGATGCGAACTCTATTTCGGCTGGTACAACTGCTTGGGATTCTGGTCTCCAAGGTACCTATAAGCCAATTGGTTATGACGCTAAGGTTTCGTCAGCCATAATCGGAGGCGGAACAATGTGTGGTCAGTACCCAATCGTTCTCCGTTATGAATGTCAGCCAGCGTGGACTCTTGACTCTATTGGAAGTGGAGATACTGGAAACAAAACTTGCACAGCACAAAATGGAACTTATGATGTTGATTTTTTCATCACTACTAGTAGACGAGCTATTATTAAATCTTCTCCTAAGGGAATGGTTGTTTCTGTCAGCTTCTAAATATAAAATAAATTACCTTTTCAATAAAAAGGTAAAATGAGCTATCTTAACTCTCTTCAGAAATATCGAGATATGATGGAATATGGACGCGGTGAATTACCAGAAAGTGTAAGTACTTTAACTCAACTTCCTCCAGATCAAAGTCAGAATATTTTCAATTACACACAAGGAAAGGAACAAGCTGAAATTGGTATGCAGGCAGTAGCACCGTTTGCTGCTGTTGCAGGTACTGATCTTCTTCGTCGAGGAGCTAAATTCATTCCAGCTATTAAAGATCTTCAAACTGCTCTTGGTCAGGGAGGCGAATTTGCTGATAAAGTTGCATCGATTGTGGGTAAAGAAAACATCGCCAATTTTTTGAAAGATCCAGAGGGATCAATTTCAAAATTGGCTAGTGATAACCAGGAGAAGATTTTGCAAGCTATCGCTGATCGATTCGGTACTGGGGCTGCTCAAGTTGGAGAAGGTGCTGCTCAAGTTGGTCAAAAATTGTCTGGTCTGGCTGAGTCTATCCCTTCAGCTGAAGATCTTGGAAGTATGGCCGGTAGATTTGCTCAAGGTTTGACTGGGGCCATTGGTCAAGGTATTTCTCAATCTGTTTTTGGGCCACCAGCTCCAACTGCTCCACCGACTGGGATGGTTGATGCTGCTGGAAAACCTATCCTTCCCACTCCCCCAGAAATGTATGGAAGACAGGCTGGAGTTGCAGAACCTTATGAATTTGACAGTGGGATGAGACAACCGTTCGCGTCTGAAGAGGATTTCGATCGAGCTTTTCAGGCTGATTTGGGAGCTCCGGTTTCTTCTCATCCAGCTCAGGCTGGACAAGTTGAAACAGAAGGACAGGGGGTAAGTGATCTTTTTGGAGATGATGCGGATCTTCGAGAACTTGCTCAAATTACTGCTAGCAATCGAGCTATGATGGCCAATATCCTTTATCAACAAGGAGTAGATCAACCTCCAGATATTATGCCAAGTGAGGGAGAGGGAGAAGTTGGAGATATTGCCACTCTTAGAAATCAAACTGCAGATACTCAAGAAATGTTGAATACTTCGAAGAAGATGGCTGACTCTCTTAAGTATGACATGTATGATGATGAAACTGGTGGAGATTTCGTTCCTGGAGCTGAACCTGAGGCTGAAACTTTCGCTGAACCTGAAACTGCCGCTGAAGATTTGGAGGCCAAAATCGGAGCTCAAAAAGTTGAAAGTTCCGCTCTCGAATCGGCAATCCAAAAAGGAGCCTCTGGCTCTGCTGATTTTGGTGCCGATGGTTTGGCTAAAACGCTAGCCAAAGTTGGAGGTGATGAAGCCCCAGAACTGTCAGCAGGACTTGGAGTTGGTGATTTCATTCCTGGATTAGGACTCGCTTTTGATGCAGCGTCAATCGGAGGTATTATTGGTGCGGCCGTCGATTACTATAATGAGAAAGCCAAACAAGAGAAAGCCGAAGAAGAGGAAAGCCAGCGAGAAGATGCTATTCAACAAGATATCGCTCAGGAACAAAATGAGCTGGTTGGAGAAGGTAGGAATGCTTCCGTTGTTCAAGCAACTTCTAATGAACGACAGCAGCAATCCTCACTCCCACTTCCAATTTCTCAATCTGGAACTGATTAAATTCTTATTTATTTTACCCTTATTTATAAAAGGGTAAAATGGAGATCCAAGTCGTTAGTCCAAAAGGAGTTGGTTCATCTAGATTTAAGAAGTTTTTTGACGAAGATATTGTTATTGAGAAGAACAGTAAAATTTATCTCAATCATGCTATTTTGACAAAAAGTGAAGGAGTATCTTTTGTAACTGATCAAACTTTTTCTCTCGTATTTACTCAAGCTGATGTTTTCGGAGATTTGGATTTGACAAATATTTCGTTATCTTTTACGATTCCAGAAGGTTCTTATACTTACAATGCGTTGAAAACAACTATTGTTGCCAATCTTGAAACAATGGCGAGATTTAATAATCTCCCTACGCCAGTTGCTATCACCAATTTCTCAGCATATTCTGGTCAAGAAATGATCAATACCGAGAATGAGAAGGGGTATATTGGTTTCATCACTAACAACGATGAATACGTGGTTGATGCTACTAATTTCGCTCTAGCCCCAATTTCAATCGGAATCACAAGAACTGATGATAGGATAGCGAGTAATCTTCCAGATGATGTTAATTTTAATGCATTTTATATGCATAATGATCCATATTTCTTCAATACCTATTTGAATGATAAATCAGATGAAAACATAATAGAACTTCCCCAAATAGTTTTCGCTCTTTACGCTGGAACTACAAAAGTCAGTTGCGGAGATTTCATAGCTGATCCAGGTGGTAAATGTGCTTTTGGTTTTTATGGAAGGGAATATGCAGATGAAGCATCTGTTGGAACTGGAACAAGAACTGATTCTGCAGCTATTGTGAACGTTCCAGGTGATGCTGGAACGGGAGATTATCCAACCATGTTTTTCGAATGTTCTGTTGAACATGGTACAAATGCATTAGGTGCTGATACTTGTTTCTTAAATATTTTTGGTTGCTATTCAACTGTTAGAGGAGTTATTAGGAATTGGAATAAACAGCAATATGAAATTAATGAAATGAAGTTAATCACTAGGATAGATCTTGTTGATACAGTTTTTATTTCTAGAGATGAACCTTTGAGTTTTGGATTGGGAACTTATGTTTCATCTAAGAAATCCCCTTCATATCGAGTTTATCCATTCGTTACTATGTTGACTCATTCAGGAAATCATGTTCTTTTTAATGGTTTTGATGTTGGGGTTTATCTCAACTCAAATTTTTTCAATGGTTTGGGAACTTCTACTTCAATAATCAAACTTAGTCAAAGAGCTTTTCATCCATGTTTTTCAACAAATAGACAGAATCTTGGATGTCGATTTTATGGTAATGTTCCACTTTTAGCTGATGATAGCGTAATCATTAGAAGGTTGAGATATTCGGCTACTGATGATTTAGCTAAAACACTAGGATTTTATGATTCAAGTTCAACGACTGGATCATCAACTTCTAGCCTTTTTCTTCCAAATGCTATTCCAACAGACATAACAGAATTGAATGCTTTGCCTAGTGTTTTCGAAGATTTCTATCGACTTCAAAGTTATGTTATCAAGATCAACAATCTCCCAATTCAAAGTTACAAAACGACAGAGGTTGAAGAAAATAAGGGTTACAAGCAATCAATTTTAGCAACTATTCCAACTCCATTTCAAAACACGGCATTTGAGAATAGAATAAATCTTTCTGGAAATGATTATATTAGCACAACATTCAACTCATATTATCCCCTGATCAAAGAAATGAGGAATCAGAGAATCACGACAAATTTTTTCGATTTTGAAATCGTAAGATTGAGTGATGACAAATTGGCCACAGATCTTGATCAGATAGCTATCAATTTCACGATTATGCCTGAAGTATAATTTATCTCATATGAGATAAATTAAGCGATCATATCCTGAAATCCCAATCTACAAGAAGTCACCGTATTGTTAGCATCAGTTTCGACTGTTATGAAAAAAACTTCTTTTTCTGATAAAGAAATAGGAATAAGATTATTAATGTTTATATTATTTTCAATTGAAGTATCGACTCGAACTTTCTTAATTTGATATCTGGTTTCAGTTACTCTCGAATATGAATATACTCTAAACGTAACAACAGGATTTGAACCACTAGGTTTCAAAACACTAATACCAAAATCTGCAACGAAAACTTTCCTTCCTACTGCCGTGTGATATAGACATTGCTGGGTTACTGAAGTTCCCAGTGGAATACTAGCCTGTGTGGATCCGGTTGATGTATCTACAATAGTTATAACGTCCCCATTGAAACCATCTCCTCCGTTTGAAAAAACAACTACTCGATTGATTCCCAAACCTGAAAAAGTTGTGACGTCAGATCCCGTATTTTGGAGTGAGTGATAAGCCGTTTGATATTCGAAATTTTCATCAAGATATGAAAACAAAAGTGAGAGAGCTCCAGTTGTTCCGAATCCATCAGTTGCTATATTGTATGTTATAGTATAGGTTGATGGTGTGGTTTGAATATCTGACAATGAGAATGTTCCCCAAGGTGCAACGAGTTCTTCTGCTCCAGTGTGAACATCATCATTAGTTCCCCATTTAATAAGATTGAAACAATCAGCGACTGATCCCAAACTCATTCTAGTTGAAAAATCCACATACGTGTTATCTTGAATAGTTGAAAGAGTTGTGTTTTGTGTTGTGTCTTCCACCAGAATTTCATCGAGAGTAGATCGAATTGAGTCATCAGAAGATAGAGTAACTGACAATGCCTCGTTGGAAAGTTGAGTTCCAGATCTCATTGGGATAGATTTCCTATTCACCGTATCGAGCATCAAAACCTGTGTACCTTGCCTAATAGCCATCTTTACCTTTTATAAAAAAAGATAATATATCTTATTTATTTTCAGGTTCCCAAAGTTTATCCTTAAAATTGCGATATGCTGTTAGATTCCCTGTATTTAGAAACAAAAAATCGTAATCTTTTTTACGAGATTTTTTCACTAGTTCCTTAAATTTCTTCTCGGTTCCTCCGAAATATGACAGACCTTGAGAGAGAGCTTTCAATTCTGACTCTGAGTTTGAGCCACAGATAATGTACCCAGAGCAATTATTTCTCAACGTTGGGGTGAGATACATGAAACTTTGAACAGCCACGAACATAGAAAGTTTTCCTTCTCCATTTTCATTTCCGATGTGACGATATTTGGTGGCGATCTCAGAAACAACATCTAACTTACCAGATTTTGGCTGAGGAAGTGATCCAACGATATCATCTAGAATGATGATCCATTTCATGTCAGAATCATCTTCTTCGATATCTTTGAAAACTGATCTAATAGCTTCCTCGTCAACTTCGTCAATAACATAATCAAAAATCTTGACCAAATGAGTATTAACTTCATCTGAATGAGCAGTTGGAGAGATAATAACTTTCATATCGAAATGATCTCCATAGAAATCTGGGTTGAGATAGAGATTGTTATATACCGTTGTTTTACCGGCTTTAACGTGACCTGTACATAGGATGAGATGGGGAATGCATGGAAGAATTGGCCCACATTTAATCTCACCAAGTCTCTTCTTATCCACTTTAACTGGATGAATGGTTAGGTCTTTCGATGGCATCCTTTATTTTATAATATATATGTTTTTATTTCTTAGCCAAAATCCTATTTCCTGATAGGTATGGTTCCTCTCCTTTGTATCTAATGAAATTCATACCTGCCCGAATTGCCGAATCTCTAGTTTTGTATGAAGTTTTAACATATACTTTTTTCATTATGTTGTATAGCTTCCATTTTCCATCAACGTTCTTAATTAGGAAGGGCATTTTATTTTTATATACTTAAAAATATGTCTGAATATGATATCCTACCTATCAACAACGTTTATATCGTTCAACTATCTCACAAATATAGTCCCCCAGTTGACGAAGATTTTGGCGAGCGAAGATCTTGGCTATTGGAATTTAGGTTCTCTAAGAGAAAAATTATGGGTACTATTATCACGAGGCAAATTGATCTTTGCCCTAAGTATGAGCTATTTGTTAACTGTGAAAGTGATTACTGCTGTAATTATAATTGTAAGGATCTTATTCATCCTACGTTTGATGATGCTCTTAATGCAATGATAGAAATATTAGATATTTTGAGAGATAATGAAGTATTTCTAGGTAATGGATACAGAGAAATGAGGTTGCTAATTAGAGAGGAGTTTCCTAATGATGTATATTTTTAAACATTCACCTCTTCGATTCTAAGGAAAATGAATTTCTTAGTTTGGAGTTTAAAATCCATCATGAGTTCGCTAGCAACCCATAATGGCAAGACTGAGAGCGTTTCGTAATTGTCAGTATCTAAATGAGTTTCGTGAACATCACAAACTTGTCCGATAAGTTTCTTATTAATCATGTCAATATCGTAATCAAATTGTGATTGAATTGAAAGAATCAATCTAGTTTTTGGTCTATATACGATATTATAAACTCCTTGATCGTCCTCGTTAGTCAT
>Ga0070749_10001457_pt1 | contig 16037 bp, 11 predicted proteins | sample VirMetDEL_Nov_18_FD_75180 | JGI IMG/M metagenome (GOLD analysis project Ga0070749, IMG submission 75180) | Aqueous microbial communities from the Delaware River and Bay under freshwater to marine salinity gradient to study organic matter... | ecosystem: Environmental > Aquatic > Marine >...
TCTAAAGCTTGCAGCAATAGACTTAAATGTTAATTCACCTCTAATTAGCTCGTCATTCATATCCATAAAGAAGTCTGTAAAGTTAGATTTTACAATACCAGCTATTTGATCATCTAGTTGACGAAGAATATTTTTCTGCTCCATCAAAGCTTCAATTTCAGCAGCAGCTTTAGCGTCGATCAGCCTTAGTGCTTCGAGGAACTGTTCACGATTTTTGTCTTTTAAAATTTCTAGTTGTGAGATTTCTCTATCTTTAAGATCAATTGATGACTGAATTGCTGTTAGTTCAGCTTGAGTCTTACCTTCAATGTTAGCCAAAGAGTTTTGTAAGATAGCTCTTTCGTCTTCTCTTTTCTGGATAAGCGCATCTTGTTGAGCTATTAGATCCATATAAGAATTTACTTCTTGTTGCTCTCTGATGCCAGCTAACTGATTAATTCTATCAATCTCTGCAAGTGTTGTAGAGTCAATCTTTTCCTTAACTGTATTAAGTCTGTCAATAGCACTAGAAAAATCAGGAACAGCTTTCTCAGAAGATAACTTTTGTAAAGCATCTAAATTAAGTGGAGCTTCTCCTTGTTTTTCTCTTTCTCTATTAATAGCATCAAGAATAGGAAGAAGAGTAGTAGCTAACTCTTTAATAAATTCATTGTTAGCTTTAATTTGGTCTTGTAAAAGAGTTCTTCTTTCAATCAACTCATCGATGATAAATTTCTGTTCTTCGCCTTTTAAACGAGCTCTCTCTTTATTAGCTTCATCAGTGCGTTGTGCTAATCCAGCTTCTCTTACTAAATTATCTTTTTCATCTTGAATTTTTTGTTTTTGGAGGGCAGTTTCAGCGTCAAACTGAGTAAGCTGTCTAACAGCATCTTCTTTTAAGAACGCTATCTCAGCTTCTAAAGCAGTTTTTCTGATTTCAAGAGTGTCACGTTCAATACCTAATTTTTTACTGGTCAACTCTTCTTCAGCTTTTTGAGCTTCACGTCTTTCAATTAAAAGAGCTTTTTCTTTTTCTGAGCGTAAGTTAATTAATTCTTTTTGAGCGTCAATTTGAGCATCAATAGTAAACAAGTTAGGATAACGATTAATATCTTCTACTACTCTTTGAGCTGCTTCAATTTGAGGATTGAAACGTGTTTCAATTAATGTCTCATTCAAGTCTGATAAGTTTTGGATTTGCTGACGCTCAGCATCTAATTGAGCAATTCTGTTTTCATTAAATTTAACTGAAACATCAAAACCTTGCTTACGAAGATCAAATAATGATTTTTCAAGATCAGCTTGAGTTTTTAATGCTTCAATAGCTCTTTGTTCACTATCTCTAGCACGTTTAGCGTCTGCTGAAGCAGCATCAATCTTTGCTTTTTCTACAGCAAGATCACGATCAATTTGAGCTAAAGTTAAAGCTTTTTCAGCTTGTTGAAGACGTTTATCAGCAGCTTGATTGAACTCTTCTGCTGCTTTATTAAGTCTTTGTTGTTCAATAACGGTTTTCTGAAGAGATCCTAGCAGAACATTCTGAGCTAGGTTAGCACCTTGAACTGCTACTTGCTGATCACCTGTTAACAAAGCTACTTCAGCAGTTCCATCAATAATGCTATCTAAAAGCTTTCTTTGATCTTTAGTTAAGACAAGAGTTGAAGTACGTGTTTTTAGCTCTTCTTTACCTTCATCAGAAGATAGTCTTAAAATTTTAGCTATTTCTCGTTCTTGAAAGCCTTGATCTTTAAGAGTTTTGTTAAGAACATCTTGTTGAGCAAGAGCGCCTTCACCCTTCTTAAATGCTTCAAGTACTAAGTCAAGATTAGCTCTTCTAATATCTTTTTCATCTCTAATAAAGTTGCCATTTTTGTCAATAATAGTTTGAAACTTTTCAGCCGCTTTAATTTCAGCAGAGAAGGTTTGTCTGATTTTTTCTTGAAGAACTAAGTTTGCTCTTTGAGCTTCAGATATGTTTTCTAAAACACCTAATTCTTCTGTCAGTCTCTCTACGTTACTATCGATTTCATTTCCAATTTCTTTCAAATTTACAATACGTTCTTTAAGAGCTTCAATTTGAGCAAGAGTTTGGTCTACAATTGCTTGACCAGCAACTTTAGCATCTCCAGATAATTCATTGTTTCTTTGTGTTTGTTCAGCTGCTTTTATCTGTAAGCTTATCAAAGCATTTTCTGATGCTTCAATAGCTGCTAAAGACCTTACTCTTTGTGTTAAAGCATTTTGAATACCAGTTTCTATAGCAGCAATACCTTGTTCATACTGCTGAAGATTTGTAAGACCTACATTTATAGCGTTTCGTAACTTATCAGCATTTACCACTGAAATAGCTAAAAATCCATTTGCCTTTTCAACAGCAGCTGCTAATTCTAAAATTTGTCTCTGTACAGAAAAGAAAGTACCTTGAAGTTCTTGTGCGTTTTTTAAGGTATCTTGGAGTTGGATATATTGTTCTACACCCCTACTATTTGGAGCTAAACCTCTCTGAATAAGAGTATCAATATTACCAGGTAACTCTTTTTGTTTAACTTTTATTGCTTTTTCTATTTTGTTAGTAAATTCATCAAAATCTACCAGTATATCATCAAATAATTTTCTAAAAGCTTTTGGATTTAAAATAGATATAGCAAAATTACTAATGTTTTCTGATTCAAGTTTTGTAACAAAACCGGTAACAACTGCTGAGGTTTCTTTGAAAGAGTCTTGGATTGCAACAGCCTGTAATCCACTTACTTTTTGTAAATTAGCAATAGCTTCAAAAGCATCTTTTTGTTGAAATAGAGTTCTTAAAATTTGAACCTGTGTTTGAAAATATAATTCACCCTCAAAAGTTAATCTATCTGTTGATTTCTCTAACTCAACTAAAGCAGAGCCAAAATTAATTTCATCGGATGGATCAATTCCTCTAAAAGCTTCAGCAAATCTTACTTTTAAGGGTTCTAATACTTCTTCAGAAATTCTATCGCCACCCTCTCTAGTAAAGTACTCTACAAGCAGACCAACACCTACAGCACCCGCAAAACCAATAGCAGCACCAACAGGTCCACCAATGGCGAGTCCTAGTGCTGCTCCAGCAGCTCTACCACCAGCTACAAGCGCTCCTCTAGCTAAAAATCCTGAAACTAGACCAGCACCAGCAGACTGCACTGTTGTTCTGGCCTCTTGTGTAGCAGCTAAAAACACGTCACTAACCTCTCGTACAAGGTCTTCTTTAGTTTTCGTAATCTCAATATTGACACCTAAAAACTTATCTCTGAACGTAAAATTATCTAGCTCTGCTAATTCTGGATTTAAACTTTGAATATTAGAGAGAGCAATGGAACCTGCGGTTAAAACACTTTCTTGAGATTTTCTAAAGTCATCTCCAAACCCAAGTAACTTTTGAACAGATTTTGTTAGCTTGTTAACAAAAGCAGCAAACTGTTCTCCCTGTCCAGTTAAGGTAGCAAGCCCAGTTCCTATAAGAGTTACAATACTACCAATCGAAATCAATCCAGCAGCAAAACCAACAATAGATCGTGCTGTTGCTGCTGCATATCTACCTGCTGCCACAGCACCAATAGCAAACTTTTCAGAAAGCACACCAATACCAAAAGCAGCTTTACCACTAGCAGCAGTAACAGCATCTAACGCTGTGCGATTAGTTGCTAGCTGAGACGTAAGATTTTTAAGATTAGCGTTTGCTTTATTATAAGCATTAGAACTTTTATCAAGAGTTTTAATTTCTGATTTTTGTGTAGCTATCTTAGCAATAAGACTTTTATTTTGGAGTTCTAAGACATTTTTAGATTCTCTAATTTGCGCGTTACTTATCGTACCAGCTGCTGCTGAATCTCTTAGGACTTTAATTTGATCATTTAAAGCTCTCGACCCAGCATTAACAGCTTTAGTATTTGAAATAGCTTCTACAGCAGCTGCTTTGGTTTCTCTTGTGCCCAACGATAACGATTCAGCAAACTCACCAACTACCCTACCAGCACTAGTAATGCGTTTTTCTAAGCCGGTGAAACCACCAATTAATACTTCAACACCTTTAGAAGCAGCAGTAGACGCTAATACGCCTAATAAAGCAAATGCTGCTCCTAAATTATTTGCTATGGCATCTGCTAAAGGACTTACAATATCAGCAATAAACGTGCCTAATTTAGTAATAATATTAATAATAGTAGCACCAAGCTTTTCAATTTTTTCTGCTGATGTTGGAATCAACGTGTTGATATTACCAAACTTACGCTCACCTTCAGCAATAATTTCATTAACAAAAGCTTGCTGTTTTTCAAAACGAGATAAAGAGGATGCTACTTTGCCAGTAGCAGCAGCATATGCCTGAACAGCTGGTTCAATTCTAGTTAAAATACCTAATTCGTCCAAAAGTTCTGGTTCAAGCTTAGCAGCACCACGAGTTAAACGGTTAAATGCGTCTGTCAAGTCTCTGCCAAGAGCTCTCGAAGCTTTAAGAGATACATTAGCTAGACGCTCAATTTGTTCTGAGTTAAAACTAGACGACAAAGCCAAGTTAGCAGAAGTTGCGGCTTCTACTAAACTAAGTTGTCCTTTTGTGATTTTTTGGAGATTATTAAGAATTATGTCGCCACTCTCACCAATATCAGAAGCCAATGTTCTGATACCTGCGAGAGTTTGTTCAGCTTTAGCAGCTCTAGATAAGGCTGTAAAAGCAGCTGTCACAGCAAAGATGTTAGCAGCAATACCAGCATAAGCGGCAACTAAACCACCTAATCCATTTGCTTGAGCAGCAAATTGACGACTAGCAGAAGCAGAAGCCTGTCCAAGTCTGGTTTGAGCACGACCTATACTTTCGGTATCTTTAATGACGTTTTTAGCGCCTTTAGTACCGAATTCTGTTTCAATTCTTTGTTTAATTACGCCGCCTGCCAAATTATGCTCTCTTTGCTCGGCTCATTTGTTGAGCTTGTTTTTGTTTTTCAGAATAGTAAGTTTGAAGTTCTGACTCTGCTAATTGTAACAGTTCAAAAACTTCTCGTCTATTATCAATTTCGTAAATATCCATAATAGCCGATAAACCTGCATAGTCTTTCCCTAACCAGGTTCCATTCATGCCATCCCAATTATCAGGCAGAGACCTTAAAACTAGTAAAGCAGCTTGTGCTTCATATGTAAGCTCAGATGGGTCTTTTGGAAGTTGCTTCATATCAATTTCCCAACCCATCTGCTCACACATAGCTATATATTGGTCAGCAGTCATACCTCCAGCGTGTAATTGATGCCGAAGGTAATCTGTTAGTTTTTTGCTGCGTCTTCTGCTTTTTTCTTAGAAAACTGCTCAAAATCATTCATACAGTCCGTAATGAACTGATCAAAGATTGAAGAGTTTTTGAGAAGTTCAATAGCATCATCTTCAGTGTAGTCTACATCTTCATTAGGATCCATATCAGAAATATCTACAGGAACTAATACAGGAAGATGCTTGGCTTTTAAACCTTTCCATCCAACGATAGACTTTTCAGCATAATGTTCAAGAAATTTGTCATTATCAATTTCTTCTTCACGCTGACGAGTACGTTTATTGAATTTAAAAGTTAAAGATGCGTTGCGAACTTTCATTAGGTCTTCGCGGGTGAGATAGCGAATATTTACTTCAAAACCATCAATGTCTGGGAATGCGACCCAGGCAGTGGTTTCTTTGGCAATAAGATTTTTGATTTTACTCATGATTTCCCCTCATAAAGCGAGTGCCCATCACGAATCTGCTTGTCAAAGGTGAGGGGGAACCTTGATTCGCAAGTGACGGGCACTCTTCTGGTAAAAATGTTAATGTTCCCCCTCAGAAACATTATATTTTATTTAGCTCTTTTGAGCAAAGATGGTGACTTCACCACCTGCGCCTTTATTGGCAGTTGTTTCTTGAGCCACAAAGTTGACTGACATTGAAATAACATCTTCAACAGCCAGTACTGGGAACTCAAATTGACATGCATCAAGCTGGAATGCTACGTAAGGAGCAGTTGTTCCACCGATGATAAGGTTTGCGTTTGATGTTTGTGCGGATGCTGTACGTGAATCATTCGCAATGTTACGCAAGAATTGAGCTGACTCAGTATCTCCAGCACGAAGATACATTGTAGCAGAACCAGTTACGGCACGAGTACCGGTGAACTGACCAATAGGCTCATTAAGAGCAGCAAGTTCTTCTGGTGTTAAGTAAGTGATATTGTTGTTGTAATCAAAGCTCAAAGCTGTGACTGGGAATGTATATTTAACATCTGCACCAGCAGCTGTTGGCTTGTGATGGAATTCAATAGCACTCAAACGATTCTTAATGAATGAGTTAGTTGCAATTGAGCCAGCAACATTCATCTGATTAAATGGATGATAAGCAGCTGTTACTGTAGCTTCACTAACATTAGAGTTAGCATCAACAGAAGTACCACTGTTAAGAACACCACCAAATACTGACACAGCATTGTCACGTGGACTACCTGTCAGTTCTTTAAGAGTTGTACCGAACCCGGTCCATGTTACTGTAGCAATTTCTTCAATACCAGCGTCAACAGTTGCCTGATTGACTGTAGCATTAGAAACCTGATAGAATACATTGTCTAATTTAAAGTACATGTGGTTTTCTTGCGCAGTAGCAAAATTAGAACGAGTTGAGTGCGAACCTGTAGCAGCTGCTACATTGGTAGTTTCAAGCTTACCTGTATTCCAAACAGATTGTTCATTTGTGCCAGAAGCTGGTGCGGTATTAGATACCAGGGCTTGCCACATAAACCAGTCAGCAACTGGTTTAGCATTACCTGTTTGAGTAGTGCCAGCGCTTGATCCATCTGCGGCGGCGCCAGTGATTACACCAGTTGGGCGAAGGTAAACCTGAAGGTTCCAATCAACTGGATTAATAGCAGTATTAAAACGCTGCTGTGAGCGATCAGGGTTTGTACCTGATTCAAGGCTAGTAATGTCCTGTGTTGCAGCTGATGATGAAGCAGCAAAACCTGCCAGCACCTCTAATTTCCAAGTATTTTGTGGAGTCATAGCGGTAACGGCAGCACCGTTTACTAAATCAACGGTGGACAAGAATACCTCTGAATTTCTTTGCAAATTAAGAGATGCCATCTTTTTTTCTCCTTAGTTTTCTAGTCTGTATGAGACTGTAGTTTGAACCTCTGCTAATCCGTAAGGAATTGCTAATCCTTCATCAGTTGAAATATTATCTATAGTTATATCTAATATTCCCTTATCAGGATTATCCCCTAAAGAATAGATGATATGTTCAATATCTTGAATTAAATCATCTGCGAGGCTTTGAGAATTATCTTCTCCGAATACGTATGCTCTTATGGTAACGTCTAATGTTGCTACCGTCAAACTTTTAGAATTAAAATCTCGAATTTCGGTACCAGCGCTAAGATAGAGTGATGGAAAATCGTTTACCTCATCCAAAAACTTTAATTTTCTAAATACGTTGTTAAATAAATTAGTATTATAAGTGTAACCAGCATCGTAACTAGACACGGTACCATCTATCTCTTTTAGTCTAGTAACTAAAAAATCAACTATTTCAGTTCTTCTAGATGTTGCCATTATCTGCCTCGTACAATATTAAATTTTTGTGAGAATAAAGTTTGAACTACTTCACGGGTAGCTGTCTCAACTTGTTGATCAGGTTGATACCCGTATTGCTCATTAGCACGATAAAGTGGGTTATAATAAAATCTCATAACGCTGCGTCTATAATCAGCAATAATCTGAACACTTCGTCTAAAACGTCCTGTACGTTCTTTAAAATCAGGAGGAGTAGCTAAACCAGCTTTTTCCATGGTCTCACCAAGTCTTTTTTGAACTAATTGTGTTAATTGTACACTAGAAATAAAAGTTTGTAAAGGCGTTTTGGGTTTTCCCTTTTTAGGTTGTCTTACAGTAAATGTACCTCCGTCTTCATTTGTTATTTTTGTTGGTATATTTACATCAGTATTAACTTTAAAAGGTTTTTTATCAAACTGTTCAGCAAATGCTACAACAAAAGAAAGATAATCATTAAAATACTCAGGTTTTACTTTTCTTCTGCCCTCAACTATCCTCTTAGCAACATAACCTACAAAACCTTCACCAAAAGTTTTTCCGCCAATAGCATCAAGTTGAGCTTTTTGAACTATAGAGGTAATATCAGTACCAGCTTTTTTCATATCCTTAGCAAAAGCTGCTTTAGCCTTTATAATTACGCGAAATACATTACCTCCACTACCCTCTCTTGCTTTAAATCGAAATTCAAAGTATTTTGTAAGTATCGCATCTTTATTTAAATCTAAATTACCAATTGGATTAGGAACAAATAACACATTTAAACCAGGATTTCCGTCAATATCAATATCGCTTATTAGAGTTAAGTTTTCAAGTTTATTTCTAGTTGCTAAAAGCAATCTTTTTTTTACATCTGAAAACTGCTTTGTATTAATTAATTTTAAAGCATCAGCCCCTGATAAACCTGTTCTACCTTTAAGAGTTCTCTGTACAGCCTGTATTTTTGCTCTATCTGCTGAACCAATCTGAACACTAGTGATATCAATATCATCAGAAGTTCCTAATCCTGTATATTTTGCTTCAGAAGTACCTACTCTTCTTGCTTTATCTCTAATAACTCTACTTTGTGAGATTTCAAGCTTGATTCCAACAGCTCTACCTGCTGCTTCAAAATCATCTAAATCAAGAAAACTATCTGGAGAAGGATCACCTTTTTCAGCTCCAATAGCTCTTTTAAAAGCGCCTTTTTGAGAGCTACTTAAAGCACCACCATAACCACCTTTTTCTAGTTCTTCAGAAATAAAGTTAGAAACGTCATCTTGAACAATACCTCTAATTTTACTTAAGGCTCTTGCTTCTTTGCTCCTTAGTCCTAAATCATTTCTTATTTTACCGTCTGGGAAATTTTGCTTAAGAATTTGAGCATACTTAGTCACTACTCAATTACCCTATATAAATCTAAAATTCTTCGAATATGTGGAGGAAAATTGCCTGCTAGAGGGTAGTTGTCTCCTCGTTCACCTTCAAATGAAAAACCTTTCTTTTCTTGATCTTGCTTATAAACAAGTTTAATCATATCAAGAGTAGCCATTTGTAAATCTTGAGGGACTTCGTTAGATTCATAACCAGCCCTATAATCAACCTTTACACCTGATGGAAAAGGTTGAAAAGCATTCGGACCGCTCAGGGTTAAAGATGGGTACGAATTTCTTATCGTTGGGAAAGTGCCTCTTACTCCTACAGACCCGATATCTCTTGTAACTTCTCCCATGTCTCTTGAAAAGTTAAAATCATTAGGCTCAGCATGAACATCTTTTGCTACAGTGCTGCCATTTTTCTCATCAAAATGAATTAATAAAACAGTATCATTATCTGGTCGGTGTCTGTGTGTAGGAGCAGTAAAATTGGAAGAATATCTTGCTTTGTTAGAGACTCTGATCTCATCTATGTAACCTTTAAACGTAGTTCCAATTTCTATATTAGAGGTGTGTGTATGGTTAGAGACAGTATAAGAAGCATCAGCTATCACATTACCATTATAATGTAAATATAGTTTTTCATTTTCTAAATCACGTGATACTGCTACATGAGCCCAACGACGTTTAGCAAACTGCTGAGACTCAATAGAAGTATTAGCTCCTTGAACTGTTGTTGCTGTTCCTGAAACGTTAGCTTCAAAAGCTAATCCATATTGATTAGCTAATCTTAATTGAGCGTAATTTGACGAATCCGAGTTCATAGAAAAAATCACATTATCTTGTAAAGTCGCTTCATCAACACGAATAAACATCTCAAGCGTAAAATCACCTTCTTCAAATTTTAATTGTTCAGGCACATTACCAGAAACTACATAATCATCAATCGCTAATTCTAACGATGATTTTCCAAATTTTTTAATTTTATCATTGTTATGGGCATTATTTTTATAAGTAAGAGTTAAATCATCATTTTCTGTAGATACAGGACTTCCAATAGTAGTAGGATCGCTTAGAATAACATGTTCTACTCCGTTATACTCAGTAACTTGATATACGTTAGATAAAGGTAGTCGTGAAATCATGACAGACGTTTTACCGCCGTCAAAAATTTCAGAGTAGTTATTAGCTAAAATCTCTTGTCCAATGTAATGTTCTACAACACCTGTAGCATAGTTAATAATATTTGATAACCTAGCATCCGATGTAGTAGAGTTAATGCTTAAGTAATCTTTTACTTGAGCCAATGTTACAAATGGGTATTTTCCTAAGTTTTCTTCTAATCGATCAACCATTTTGTCACCTATTCTTCGTCTTCTTCAGAGTCTTCGTCTTCCTCTTCGTATTCCCATTCATCTTCTTCGTCTTCTTCCCACTCTTCCACTTCAGGTTCGGGAGAAGCTTCTAAAACTTCTTCTACAGGAAGGGGGTTTCCAGACCATTCAGCTACCATACCTTCTGTAGCTTCTACACTGTAACCATTTACACGGCACCAGTGACGAGCATCTTCAATTTTCAAAATATCGCTAGGAATATTAGCCATTTATGTCTCCTTAATAATTATAATAAAAAGGGAGGCGATGACCGCCTCCCCCTGTTAGACTCACTGATGTAATCTTTACGATTAACCAGCAGCAATAGTAACAGCGTAGCTGTACTTAGAGCTGTCAAGAGCTGCGCTCGAATTGGTTGTCAGAGCTTTAAAGTCAAAGCGTGTGCTCATGTACATCGCTGTGACCTGCTGACGTGGTTCGTATTCGCTCTCGATTTCAATACCACGACGTTCTGCGATCATAAAGCCAGGCTTATAAAGCAGTACGCCAAGGTGGTTACCGGTTGAACCTACGTTATCCAGGAACTCAGAGATAGCTACTGGGATACCGTATACAGCACCAACAGAACCTGTCAGATATGTCGCATTTGGACCAAACTTATCGACTGTGCGGAAGTCTGATGTCTGAACGAGGTTGTTGTAACCTTCGATTGAAGTAACAAACACAAGGTCATTACCCAACTGAAGACCGTACTTACCAAGTGAAGTACGAGCAGATGCGATGTCTGAAGGATCAGCTTTATCGTTGGCAGAACCTGTTGAAACTTCCAAAGAAGCATCAGATGTCAGGTTAGTAATACCTTCGATAACAGAAGCATAACCAGTACCAGCGCTGATAGCATTGGTTGGTGAAGCTGTGAATCCTGTCAAAGCACCTGTACCACGAAGGATTGACTTATCAATCGCACGTGCGAGGCGGCGAGTAGCAGCGGCACGCAAGAAGTCGAGCAGAGGAAGAACTGTATCTTCTTCTTCATCCTTAGCGAGGTGAGTTGTTGCCATAAACTTATGTGGAGTAAAGTCCACTGAGCTAATGGAGTTTTGGTTTGAAGTTGGTACGTTAGAGGTGTCACCAATGCCAGTAGCGAATGTACCGCTCTTGAACATTGCAACATCACCGTCAGTATCTTCGTCAGCGACTGGTACGCGGAATGTCTTCGCGTCTACTGCCATGCGGTTAAACATAGGAGCAATTACCAACTGCTGTTCCATCTCTGTATAAATGTTTTCAGAGAAGTTGCTCAGGAATTGATCAACAGATGTGACAGCTTTCATACGTGCGCCGTATTTAGTGTCAAAAACGTCACGCTTACCAAGAGCTTTAGAAAGAATAACAGCGTTAGCCATTTCTTTTTCTGAGAACTGCTCTTTACGTGAAGCTTCCTGGTACTGCATTTTAGAATGCTGCAGGGCTTTGATTTCGTCCTGGTATTTAGCCATCTGAGCTTTTAACTCAGCTAACTCTTCGCTTGCGCGAGTATCAGATTTTTCAAAATCTTGATTGTCTGACTCTTTTAAAATAGCTTCACCGGTCTTTTTAACCAGATCTGCAACTTGAGGCTCAGACACTTGAGCTACAGGAGTAGCTTCTTTTTTAACTTCGATATCTGCTTCTTTAGCAACAGATTCGATGTCGATTGTATCTACGACTTGATCAGCCATTTCGTCGTTCTCCTTTGTAGAATCTTCGTGAAGCTCTTTAGTCAGACTTTCGTTAGAAACCGTGTCTTCACTGTTTTGATTTTTTGTGACTTGTGAAAGTTCATCTGCATTCACATTAACAACATTATCACAGTCATTTCCTTCAGCGTCAACCTCTAAAAATTTAAAGATTGGCGATTGGGCGGTAGCGATCTTTGCTACCCTATACATTTTTTCTTGGTAATTTACTAAATCACCATTTTGAAGTTCGCTTGCGTCTGCGGAAAGCAAGTTAACAAACGGGATTGAATCATCAGGATTTCTAGCATACATGCCGTCTTCCTCATCTTCATCCTTTTCCATTTCGTCTTCATTAGCTTCCTCGGCCTCAGCTTTGACTTCAACTTCTTCAGTTTCAGCTTTTTCTTCAGTTGTTTCTTCTGACTTAGCTTCCGTTGTTTCTTCAACAACTTCAGTTACTTCTTCAGAAACTTCCTCAGATTTAGCCTCTACTTCAAGCTCCGTTACTTCTACTTCAGCTTCATCAGCTTTAGCTTCAATAACTTCTTCTTGTTTAGAGTTACTCATTGCTTCCTCCTCGGTTGGAGACATTGGACGTTCGTTGACAACTTCGCCCTCCTCCATATCTTGAACGGGAATCCCCATCATTGTAATATCGTGTGTATGACCTTCGGCCTCCAACACAACACCAGCAACAATCTTATGAGCGTGATTTTTCATGTGAGATGCGTAGGTTGTTACACCATTTCCACTTTCATCCATTTCAACGGTATGATAGTGTCCATCGCTCATATCTGTGATTCCTGCTTTAATTTTACGCATCATCTTGATTTCTTCTTCACTTGCTTCTTTTAATGACTTTTTAAATGTATTAAATTCATCTTCAGAATCAAATGATTTGCGAATAGAAAATAGAGAGTCTTGGTTACAAGGAACAGAAACTACAGAAATTTCAAGAAGTTCTACATCAGTAATTAACATAGAATCATCTTCACGATTGTACTTTCCGTCTTTTACTCTGAATCCAACAGAAAAGCTTTTTAAAGCTCCATCTTTAATGAGAGTTTGAACCCCAAGATTCTTTTCAGCAGCATCGCTTACTAGTCCTTCGACAAAAATTCCTTTTTTATCAACTGTAACTTTTTCAAACTTACCAATAGGACAGTCATGTTTGTGTTGATAAAGCATGACAGGATTTTTAAGAAAGTTTTTAACTCCCTTAGCCCATGCTTCGGCTGTTACTACATCACCAGCGCGATCTTTAGTAATTGTGTTGGCATAGCCAGCAATTTTAAGACCACGTGTCTTTTTAGAAACGCCTTTTGTCTCGAAAGAACTGTTTAAGTAAAATGTTTTATTCATCAGTTACTTCCTCTATAGAATCTGATTCCTCTTGCGAGGGTCTTCCACCTTGGGTTGCGTCAGTTGCGCTACCTGTGATGTTTTGTGGTACTCTTATAGTATCATTTCCTTCTAATTTTGGAAATCTTAATCCTTCACGAGCTTCATTTGGGGTAATAATTCCTGTATTTACCAGAGTAGAGTAGTAAACTGCCTGAGTTCTATTATCTGGTTGTAAAGCTGGGACCGCAAGACGTTCAGGACGAATTGTTACTCCGCTATTAAAGAAATGTGAAAAAGCACTACAAAACTGATTTAAAAGAGGAATTACTGTGTGTAAGTAGAATAGTTTTTGATTAGCATCGATATTAGCATTATTGCCTGATTTTAAAAGCACATAAGGAACACCAAGTGCTTTTGCCATATCTTGTTGAATACGTTCAATAGAGTTTTCAAAATCTAATTGGTCAAAAGACTTTGTTGAGAACTCATCAATTTTTAAACCACCATCTAAAATAGCTGGGTTACGAGCGCCATCAAAAATAGTTGTATATGTAGAACGCCATGCCTCTAATAAACGTTCTTTAACACGCTTAGAAAGAATATTATCAGTAGTTAAAACAAAACCTGGCAAAGCATTGTTTTTAAAGAATTGCCTTTGAAAATTAATCATATAGTAGTAGACTTCAATCAAACGTAAAACAGGTTTAATCTTTGAGGTGCCTCTAAAGATAGAATTTTCATTCTCATTCATAACATGAATAATTTCATGAGGTTCAAACTGAATTGCTTCAGCCTTACGAGATTGTTTTGAATAACCAAAAAAGTCTGATGATTGCTGGTTTGAAACTAGATAGTTGTAGTGAGATACGAAAGTTTTTGCATCAGGAACTACCTCAACATCATTAGCCGGAAGTAGGTATAGTCCTTCACCATCATAGTAGAAAAAAGCATTTCCATCTAAATGAAAATCTAGAAACGCCCTTCTAAATGGTCTAGCACGGTCTTCAAACGGGTTTGGGCGAATATTAAGAAGTTTATTGATCTTTTTAGCTGGACCTGTTCCTTCAACAACTAAAGGAATTTCACACATAGCATTAATTACCATCTCAATTGAGCGATGAATAACCTCAATCTCACGATAGGCTTGCTCAAAATCAACAATAGTTTCAGGAGATGCATAAGGCTCAAGAGAAGCAATAGAAGGTTGAGCGGGATTTAATTTCTCAGCGACCCATTGTCTCCAAGCTGGAACTTCTTTAACTGCCATGTTTATCCTTTTGTATGTCTAACCAATTTTTAATCTTTGGTGCCAGATGATTAGAATATCTTTGTCCATAAATTGTATGAAGTCTTTGGTGATGAGACTTGCATAAAGTAAATAGGTTGTGATGGTCCAAACTTTCTTTACAGTCTATAGCAAATTTTTCACGAAGGGAAGTAATTTTTTCAACACTATCGATTTCTGTCACTTTATTTTTAGTACACCAGTCATTAAAAAGTTGACTTACAGAAAACAAATGATGTAACTCAAGTTTTTCTTTTGAGCCACAAATATAACACTCATCACGTAGTTTGTAATCTTTTTTAATATAATCTCTTATATATTTAATTGGAAATCTTTTTAATTCAGACATTCTTGAAGTACCTCCCAACGCTTAGTAAAGTGAGAGGGGTCTTTATTTAATCCTACGTCTCCTTCTGGGAGAGAAATCACATCAGCTTTAATAGTTCGTCTCCAAGCACCTAAATGTTTTTTCATTAAGTAACTTAGTATAATGTCGTCGCCACGTTCTGGATATCCCCAAACGTCTAACTCATCTTTAATCACATCCAAAGACTCTTGTCTAACAAGAATACCAGAACCAACTAAAAAATCACATTCATAATTTTCGCACCAGTGATCTTTTAAACCTAAGTAAGAAGAAGCTGTTTTAACTCCGCTTTTACCATAAATCCCTACTATATGCTGTCTTGCTCTTCTCATGCGAGCTATGCTTTTAGGACTTACAATTAGATCATCATCTAATACAAACTTAAATGGTTCAGGAAATTCATAACATCTTTTCCACCGCTCCATACACATTCTATTTTCTTTATTATTTATGATATCAATAGGTAAATTTGTTTCAAAGGATGTGTCAGGATTGTTATTAATAACTGTAATAGGAAAAATCCCATGATAAGCTTTAATAATTTTATTTACATTTTCGGGTCTTTTATAGTTTAGAACTATAACTCTAATTTGATCAAGCATAAATAGAAATATTACTCATTTTTTGATGTGTATAAATCGCATACCTAATAGCATCACAAGGGTGAGAAGCCCAATCATGAATAGGTTTAGGTGTTTCTGTATTCGGATTCCATTTATAGGAGCTCATAGCAGAGAAAGTATGCCTGCCACCTTCAGTATCAAAATAAAGTCGATCTTGTTCAATTAATACTTGTAATGAATTGATACCATCATTAACAGATTTAATAGCATTTTCACAATAAATATCATAATCGTAAGCAAAATCAGCTTTAACCTGTTGAGCTGCTGAATCGATATAAATCTGATCTATATTCCACTCATCAATCTTTTCTTGGATAGCTGATGCTAGTTCAGATGTAGTAGATTCTTTAGATACAAACTCGTCTATCACAAAATAATTTGAACCATCAGTACCAACAACTACAAAAACGTTTTCATCACGGTAACCTACATCAAGTCCTGCTATAACTTCAGA
>Ga0070749_10001460_pt1 | contig 16033 bp, 20 predicted proteins | sample VirMetDEL_Nov_18_FD_75180 | JGI IMG/M metagenome (GOLD analysis project Ga0070749, IMG submission 75180) | Aqueous microbial communities from the Delaware River and Bay under freshwater to marine salinity gradient to study organic matter... | ecosystem: Environmental > Aquatic > Marine >...
ATCTAGATAGGGGCCACCAAGACATGGTATTTCATCTAACTCGGCTTTAACTAAACCAAACACTTCAGCTTGTATTTCAGTTGGGAAGCTATTGAGCAGTCTGATGATGTCGTCCTTTGGAAATGACTTCAATGCGTTACAAAGTATTATCTTAAGGCTAAAGTCAAGCGACAGGTTCTTAAGAAGTGCTGATAGGCATCCCTTTAATAGGTCTATCAGTCCTGGCATCTTAATTTTGCCAAGAAGCTTATCCCATAGAATCTTTAAATCAGGAGAGTCGAAATTTAGTTTATTGAACTCTAGTAGAATCTGATCTATTATTATCTCAATATCAGGGAATTCAGGTATATCAAGATTGTTTTTAAATTTACCAAGCTTGCCCATATTAAGTTTTGGATCAAACTCTAAATCAAGATTAGGGTTCAAGTCTAAAGAAAGGCCAGCATTTTTTAGATTAATATCTCTTATTTCTAGACCAAACTTGCCGATTGTCGGCTTCTTGAATGCCTTAGCTATTGCCAATGAGAGATCAAAGTCTGGATCTATTGGATCAAACCCAGGTAGGTTTCCGTCAAACTGTAAGTTCTTCATAAAATCAATGTCTCCAAGTTCTAGCTTGAAGTCATCGAGGCCTTTTAGTTTTACTGACGGGAAGGCATACTTGAAAGAAAAATCAAGCCAACTCATTGGAACTCTAGCTTTTAAATCAAAATTAATATCTTTAATATTGAATAAAAAGTTATTTAAGGTTGGCATTGAGAAGCTCGGCCTTCTCAAGAGAAAATCAATATCTTTACCAGAAAATGACATATTTGGTATCTCTGGATTTAAGGACTTAATCTTAAATCCATGGAGTTTCATATCTGGATCGAAAGCAAAAAGTATATTTCCAATATCAAAATCTAAATTTATAGACTTGGGCTCAAAGAAGGCCTTAAGATCAGGATAGATAGATAACACTGGTGCTTCTATCCCCGGAAGCTTTCCTATGAACTTATCAAAATCAAAAGGTTTGCCTGAGATATCAAAATATAGACCTTTTAGGTTTATCTTCTTAAAAGCAGCATATTTTTTTCTATGAAGCTTGAAACCACGAAACATAACATCCAATGATGCTTGAAGTTTTTTAGGTTCTATTTCTAAGAATCTTAGCTCTGGTAAACTAAAGTCAGTATTAAATACTCTACCAAGCTCAAGTTCTTTAAAGGATGGTAAATCAAGTGAGAAGAGTATTTCTAGATTTGAGCCTTTTCTTGGCTTTAAGTATACAGAGTCAAGTTTTAAGTTAAGCTTTAAATTCTCTAGATTAAGCTCGTTCTCTATAGTGCCAAAATGAATAGAAAAAGTCTCTATTGCAAGATCTAAAAACTCTAATCTTAATCTGTCTAAGTCGCCATCAAAACTAAAATATGGAGTTGGCAACTTAAGAAGATAAAGGTCTCTCTTTGGGTCAAATGTTGGTAAAAAAAAGTCTAAATCAAAAAAATTAATTTTTGGAAAATCGCTGTTCAATCCTTTTGGTTTTGGTAAACCTAGGTCAACTCTACAGTTTGATTTTTCTGACATTAGTTGGCACTCACATTTTTGCTACAAATATAATTTGAACCTATTGGCTCTAGATAGTTAACAGCCCATAGGACCTTATTTGCCCTGACCTGAAGCATCGAATTAACAACCTTTTGTATAGTCATGGCGGAAGTTGTAGCGCCCGCTGTTGGTAGCACCGGCACTCCTGTCAAACTTAAAACCCCAGGATCAAGACCTACTGCTGTAGAAAAAGCAGTCAGCATTAGTCCTAGGTTCATCACAGAGCCAGCTATCTGTTCAACTAACTCACCAAGTTCTTTTATTGCTTCTGTTGTGTTGTCTCCAAGAACGACTGGCTGTAGATTGGTACTATCATTCCCGGCAATAAACTCAATCTTTGGAGCTACTTCTTTGATCTCTCCTCCAAGTGAGTTTGTTTCCCCTTTATCTCCAAAACCACCTACATTCATCCCTCTGCCTGTGACAATCTTTACGCCCTCTCTACCAATCACTCTAACAGCGTCAGCCTTAATTCCAATAGCAGACCTACCAACAGATCTTTCTATATTTGATTCCGTTATGGCAAAGTTTTTGTCAATGTCGGTCATTTGAGAGATATAAATTCTAGCAGCATCACTGAAGAAGTTGTTTGTCAATAGTTCGCCATTCTTTGGTCCAAGACCATCAGACTTAGAAGAGGCTCTTCCTACAACTAAATCTATTGTTGAGGCTTTTGACGAGCCTTTTCCTCCGTAACCACTTTGTATGCCTTCAGGCATATCAGCACCTAAAACAATAAATGAATTATTTTTATTTATTACGTGTGAATTAGTTGGCGCATCAAAAGAAAAATTAGGTGAATCGACAGGTGAGTTGTAAAGCCCTGAGCCATTGGGAAGTGAATTACCTGTTTGTAAAACCTTCTCAACTGCTTCTTTCTTCTTTATTTGTCCTTCAGAAAGAACATCAGGTGAATCAGATATAATTTTTGCCATTATCTACCGTCCGCGCTCCAATGCCATGGTTCTTTATTCCAGTTCAATATATTACCATAATTAGGGTTATTGTGAACATTGGCCAACATCCATTGATAAGTTCTAGAGTTTCTTGCTACTGAGCCTTCAGCCTGAGCACCGCTGAGGCTTGGTTGTAGAAGGATTCCGCCGAAGTCAACCGCTAGCCCAAGATTATGTCTTGAACTGCCAGGAGGGGCTGTTGGCGGATTACACTTAGAAGAACTGGCTGTTGTTATGAATGTATAATCTGTCGAACCACAATTATTAAGCCTTAACTCAACTTGAGTCTTGATGCTTCTAAGATGAGAGCCAACATAAAACTCTTCTCCGAAGTTTTGTGCTGTAACATCATTATATATTTTTTCTATAATAGCATAAAACTTAGGATGTAGGGTTACACTATACCCTCCTATTTTACCAGACTTACAATCTTCGATTGGATAGCCGAGCCCTGGATTTCCACATTTGCCATCAGGCGGTATCTTGTCTGGGTTTTCTTTTGCCAGTCTTGCTGTTATCTGCTCAGCAAGTCCTCCATCTTCTCCCATTGGGTATTCTTCGCCATTAGCATAAGAGCCAAGTTCTTGACCACCTGCTCCAGCAAACTGCTCTAGAAAAGGGGCACAGGAGGCTTCCTTACCTCCACCAGTATTATCTAAACCGCCTTGAACTTCTTGAAACTTTCCTACATAAACACCTTGGGAAAGATCAAACTCGTCATCATCTTTTCTTTTAAGTTCAACATAGACCAAATCGCCTATATTTGGCTTTTCTAAAGATGTGGTTTCACTAATAAAGCTAGTATGAGCATGTATTAAACTTAAAGCGAGCCCAGTTGCATCAGAACTAGTTGTTTCTGCTGCTTCACATGGATCAGTAAGAAAATCATGTGGTGAGTCTTCATCAACAATTCTAGCTTTAAATATTTGCTTTTCATCTGGGGGGAACAAGGCACTTGAGATACTCTCAAATACTCCGGTAGTGCCGCCAGAAGCAACCATATTACCAATTAATTCAGGTTTAACATTTACTGGCTGTGTGAGTACTTTCGCAAGGAATCTTTTCTTGCCCTTGAGTTTACTACCAGAAAAAAGCTTTCTAATGGCCTGCCCATAGAGGTCACTAGATGTAACGGAATCATTAACATCATTTATGTCAAGAATCTTGTCACTCATTCACCTGTTTACCTTGAATCATATCAAATAGCTCATCTTTATCAGCAAGGCTAAGTCCCTGCTCTTTGGTCTCTTTCTGTTTTATACCAATAATCTTTACAAGCTGTTCGTTAGACCTCTGAAGGGTTTCGATATGCTTTGCTGCCACAGGAGATAGGTTCCTGTTTGATTCAGGATCTACGGCTATCAAGTTAGCTATTTCGTTTAGAAACTCTCTAGCGAGCTTCCTGTCGCCTCTAATGTTGTCTAGAGCTTCATCCACTAACTTGTCTACATCTTTAGCCATCTATCCATCCCTCTTTAAATTCACAGTATCTTTCTCTAAATTTATTCAAAGAGTTAACCACTTGTTTTGTGTTTAGTCCAGTCAACTCTCTAAGGTATAAGTAAATAGCTTTTTTGTTAAAAATTTCAATCTCGTCTTTGCTCTCAAAGAGAACCAAAATAGCTTTATACACCTTTTGATCATTCTCTTTCATATCAGAGACATCCCAGCCTTTTATCTCTTTATAAAAGGCCTCCCAGAACTCTTTCTCTATTTGATCTTCTATGAGTGTCTGTTCAGTAGAAAGATACTCTTGTTCTAAAGATTTAGCGACATTATCATAATCTACTTCTCTTTGGTTCTTTTTTTGTTGCTTCTTGACTTTATGAATAAACCAGTTTTTAGTAATAACAGAAAAATAAGAGAACGCTTTTGATCCCTTATCTTTATTGTATTTATCAAGAATGGTGACAAGCCAAATCTTACACTCGTCTCTGAGCATATCTATATTTGGTAATGTCGTAAACTTAAAAGTAAAAACTATCTTATCAACCATCTCATTGAGAGCAGGAGCTATTAATAAGTTATAAAGCTCTGACTTTCTTCTAGGACAAGAAGAGGCAACATACTCAAGGATAGCATCTTCATGGACTTGAGTAAAATAGTTATTCTTGGTCTTCTTCCGACGCTTCCTCTTCGGGACTTCGTTCATCTATGTTTTCCTCTTCTTCACTTAGTTCGTAAATATATTCAAATGTGTCTAATTGCTCTTTGTAAGAACGAGCGTGTTCCATTAGTCCCTGTAAGGTTTCATCTCCGTAGAACATCTCAAGAGAATAAACAGAAGAGACATGACCAACAAAAGCGCCGGTCATATCTCTTAAGTCACTCATCTCTTCTGAGAAAGAAAGAAGTCTTGATAAAGCGGCTCTAAGCCATACATAGAGGCCGATATTTGTTGCTATTGATATTACAGACACACAAATTAATACTATTTCAAGACGGCTCATATGTTTCCTTGCTGCTTTCTTCTTTCATATCTTTCAATAGTTCCCTGTTGGCCTCAATGTATTCTCTTGTCTTACTGCCTGTCTTCTCTTCTTTTTCTACACTTTCACTTCTTGTGAAGGTAGGCCGAGAAACACAACGCTTATAAGACTCTTGATTACATTGAGGACAAAAATCTATTGTCTCCGAGAAACCATGGAAATGAACTTGAGTGTGACTACACTCAAGACATTCGTAAGGGTATCTAGGCATTACTTTACCATATTAAGTAGGTCTTGTTCAGTAATCTTCTTTTCATTTGAAACTCTGACGGTTGGTGGATTAGATACCATTAGACCATCAGTTGTCTCAACAAGTTCAAAGCCACGAAGAATTGGAACAATATCCAACTCATTTAGTAGCGACTCTTGTAAGGCCATCATAATTGAACCAAGTGCTTGGTTTGATAGCTTAAATGTTCCGTTACTCATAATTACTCCTTATTCAACGGTTACGTTTTTAGCAAGGTTCTTGAGACCCTGCTTAACTGTGTTGTACTCTACTTTGTCGGCTACTGAGCCGAAGATTCCGCACATAATTTTTCACCATTTAAAATTGTTTTTATAATAAGATACTATCTTCTCAATTTCTTGATCAAAAATCTTAACCGGCTTCCAACCGAGTTCTTTTAGTTTTGAATCATCTAGAGAATATCTAATATCTTGTCCTTTTCTCTTATGCTGTAAATTAAAAAAATTATCTAATTCTGCTGGGGATAGCTTTTTATTATAAAAAACTTCTAAGATTTTTGAAGCTGTCTCATAATTTGTTCTTTCTAAATTTCCTGACACATTATAAATTTCATTAACTTTGCCAGAAATAATAATCTCTATTACTGCCGAAGCAGTATCTTCTGCATGAAGCCAAGTTCTAACTGGTTTCCCTTCGTCATGAAGATTAATTTTTCTATCAATACTTAGTAGTTTTACTGATAAAGGTATCAATTTTTCACAGTACTGGCCTATTCCGTAATTATTCGTTGGACGCAGAATAATGTACTCCAGATCATAAGTTCTAGACCAAGCCAGTACTAACATATCTGCTGCCGCCTTAGAGGCTGAATAGGGATTACTCGGCTTTAAAATGTCGTTCTCGGTGTGAGATCCACTCTTAATGTCGCCGTAGACCTCATCTGTACTAAAGTGAAAAAATACTGGTCTCTTGAATACATTATTATGTTTATTTTTGATAATGTTTAATAAATTCTTTACACCTAAAACATTTGTTTTCATAAATACATCTGATTCTATGATTGAATTTTCTACATGAGATTCTGCCGCGATGTTAATCACATAATCACAGTCTGGGATACTGTCTAAATCACAAATATCTTTTTCTAAAAAAGTAAAATTTTGGTGATTTAAAAATTCTTTTAGTGCCCACTCGTTAGCGGCATAAGTTTTTTTATCAATACCATATACTTTCCAACCTTGCATCAAGCACTTTCTAGTAACGTAATTACCTATTAAGCCTAAACACCCAGTTATAACAACCAGTTTCATTTGACCACCTCAATATCTTTAAATAATTTGAACTCTCTCAAATCACGATAAAAGGGTTCTTCTGGTAAATCTTCAGTGTGTTCTGGGTAGTTTTGCATCAGCATTAAACCTCTGGCTGCTTGCTCTGGTGTCATGTAGGCATTCCACCCATTTATCTCAATATTATCTTCATGATACATAACTTCACCTCGTCCTTCATATCTTCCTTTTCTAAACCAAGCAGCAGCTTCAGCGTCATCAGTCAAAATCATTCCGCCTTTGCCAATTTTAAGATGTTTTTTGATATGAAAAGATAGGCACATAAAAGAACCGGGAATATACATGTTACTTGTGAATCTCTTGGCAGCGTCCCAAATCGGATAGGGTTCAAGCTGATAAATACCTTTCCATCTGTAATCTTTAAATTTTACAGTACCGCCAGCGTGAATAACAGATTGTGGAACTGATAAATAAGTTCTAGCTGGGATTGTCACATCTTTGACTTGCAGATATTCACAGCAAAGTAGAATAGCATCAGTACAATTATCAGTGGAAACAGCGTATTTTGAGCCGCAATAATCGGCCACCGTCTCTTCAAACATTTTTACAATCTTATATGGATTATGTCTCATTCAAACTCCTTTAGCCAAGCCAAACCCTTCAAGACCATAGCGGTTGCCATTATAGAGCATATAGGTTTCAGCTTTATGTTCAAAAACATATGGATAGCATACCATATCGCTATCCCAACCGTTTACTGAAACGTTTAAATTACTTTTTTTTACTTTCCAAACATTTCCAGTTTTACTATAAGCATAACCAATTCTGTAAGGTGTCCCAATCCCATCTCTATATGAATACCACATTCGATAACCATCTTTATTTTTTAAAACACAAGGCTTTGAAAAAGCTTGGGCCACGCCTATTTCATAAGGTATTATACAGCCTTTGTGATCCCAAGTTTTCATATTTTTTGTTGTAGCTTCTTTAATAATGTGAATCATTTCTCCATTTGGAGAATCCCAGCTTATAGTTGAGCCATACCACATTCTATAAATCCCGTTTTCATACGAGATGTGTGGATAGGAAAGACTAATTGGATCTTCTTCACTAGTGCCCATCAACAAGGTTATTTTTCCAGTGTTTAAATTAAATTTACCAATGTCTCCTCTCCAGTGGCATCCTTCTTTTTGTTGCCACCCCATAAAGCCAACAAAAATTTCGTCATTTTCATACCAATAATTGCCTATCGTTATACCGTGAGAGTAAAAAGTATTAATCTTTGGAGATATAATTGGAATCCTGTGATCGTATACAATTTCTTCCTTTAGTAAATCATAATCTAAATAAGATACTGATGAACGATTATCTGAATCTCTCCCAGAGTAAAAGATCCTATACACATCATCGTTTAAATGAAGTGCCAAGGGGTTTGAGGCATGAGTAAGCAAAAAACTATTGCTATTATTGACTTGATAAATTAAGCCTTTCTTATTCCATTGAAATTCTTTCATAATTATAATTTAAAAGTATTGCTCTTTCTTTCAAGCTTGACGCTTTTTGCCGGTACATATACAGAGCCGGGTTCTGTGTTTTTTGTTATTGTTGAGCCTGCTCCCACAAGAGTCTCACTACCTATTATAACCTCGTGCCCAATAGTGCTATTAACACCGATAAAACAATTTGATTCAACAGTACATTGCCCTGAAACAACAACATGAGAACTAATAAAATTATGTGATTTAATTACACTATGATGCCCTATGTGGTTGCCGCTCCACAATATCACGTTATCCTCAATCTTTACGAATGGTTGTATAGTATTATCTTCAAAAATGAAACAATTTTCACCAATAGGATATTTTGTTAGTATATTACACTTTGAGCTTATATAGGATGGTAAATTATACCCTTTCTTCTTTGCTTCATGAAAGATTCTTTCTCTCAAATGATTAAGTTCAGTATAACTTACGGCAATATGCATATCAAATTGATCTGGTGGGTAACTATCTTGTATTTTTGAGAACTCAACCATTGGGAGACCAAGATAGGTATTTGAATCTATGTAATCATCGTCTTTAGTAAAGCACACAACTTCGTACTCAGAGTCATCAGTAAAATATTGATGAGCTATTTCTGTATAAAGCCCTTGTCCAAATATAATTAATTTTTTCATTTTTTCCTAATTAAAATAATTTTTTGATTCAAAACCTAGATTGAAAAACATGTCCAAGATGCTGACTTTATGTTCAAAGTCATCCCATTGCTGTTCATATCTAGGAAAACCATCTAAATCATAATAACTTAATTTGACACCGTTGTTAAGGAATAAATCTTCTTCAATGTAATTCTTGGCTGCGGAGCCTGTAAAGTATTCATCAGCTTCCAAATCTTTACACACATTAATAAGTTTTTCAGTTTTCCCCCCTCTCAGATTAAAATTTCTAGAATCCATAATTTTGATTTCTATTTCCAGCAATTCAATACATTTTTCTAAAATTGCTCTATTAATATCAGTAAGATTTTCTAGATGCCTCAATTTATCCAAATACAGTTCTTCAAAATGACCTGATAATTCTTTAAAGCATGGAGCCTTTTTGTAATTCTGATAGATTTTATTCCAGTGATCTGTTGTCCAACTTGGATCACTAACCTTGGCTTGATTTATTTTTTGATGGTATTTTCCTTTAACATCTATTGGTATTGAAAGCCACCTCAATCCATTGGGGGTAACTATTTTATTTCTATTTCTCCAATCTCTTTTTGTATATTGTGCATCATCATAGATAACAAAATGAGTTGCCTTTCTCATTGTTGTAAAATATCCCTTCCAAGGAATATAATTTGACTGAGTTATAATAACTTTATTGTTCATTTAACATCCTGTTTAAACGATAATTTCTAAAATCTTTAACATCAAAAAATTCTCTACTTTTAAATCCTAAAAACTGATTTAATTTTTGATCATTTGTGGGCTTTAAAATATTTGAATAATTTATCTGTTGTTTAATAAAAGGCAGCGTAAACATATTATTTATTCCAAACCTATCTCTTGAAGATGTATTACTGCCTGCCTTATGAAACAACATCGAATCAAACAAAATAACCGAACCTGACTTAATTTTTGGTGTTATTTGTTCTCCTTCATTTATAAAATATTCTTTTTTATGACTACCAATCATGAAAGTTGTTCCTCCATTTTTGATATCATAATCATCTAAACAATAATAAATGTTAATAGAAATTGGCTTAGAAGTAGTAAAATTTTGATAAATCAAGTCTCTATGAAAAAATGATTGATGATGTTCTGTGTTACTTCTTAAAACTATACCATTCTGTAAACTAAGGATTGCAAACTTTCCTAGAATACTTGTTACAAGATTGTTTACAAAATCATTGTAAAATATATTAATAAACGAAGAGTCGTATAAGAAAGGAGATCTTACCATATTTTCTTCATCTATCAAGCTTAAATTATCAAGTCCAAATTCGTCAATTTGTTGATCGTAAACTTTAGACAAACGTTCTTTATAAGATTTTGTCTCTTCTTCTGTTAAGACATTTTCAAAAATTTGAAATCCCAAATTATAAAAAGAGTCATACATTTTATTTCCTAAAAACTATATTCTACTTCAGGTTCACGAATCCAAGATAATAAAGAATCATTTGAGATACAATTCATTTTATTAAATTTGTCTTTCTCATAGACACAATACTGATAGAATCTATTATAGCTCTCATCTAGCATGTTTTGTCTTGGTGTGTGTCTTTTTTTGACAACTCCTAATCCGCCACCATTTTCTTGCAATGTACAAATATCCAAGTCTTCTCTACTTTTTAAACAATATTCTATAACTTTCCAAGCATCTTGGCATGTAGCCATTCTATTACCAACATGCCACTCTATCGTCATATCATATGACCAAGGCAAAGAATCATGAAGAAAAATAACTCCATCATCATTCAAATGTTCTACAGCATTACACAAATCTTCATAAACTTGAAAGGCCAAATGATTTCCATCAATAAAAATAACATCCCATTTGTAATCTGGTTTAAAATGTGTCTCGCCATTATTTAATTTATGAAAAAAAACATCCGAAGACATACAGAAATCTGGGCTTGTATCTGGATTCATATCAATTGAAGACTTGTTTTCAATTTGAATCAGCCTGTATGGTGCTTTTGGGTTTTTGCTTAAACCAATCTCCAAATAACTTTTATAGCCCATTTTTTCAATAACATTCTTTATAAATGTCCCTCTACATTGTATCATTACCACCTTTCTCCTTCTGATAATCTTACTACCAAATCATAAATATTTTCAAAATTTTTATCTAGATCCCAAATCTGTTTTGCGGTCTCTCTTACTTCTTCTGGTTTCAAATCTTTCTCTTCTATTCTTTTAGAAAATTGAGATAATTCTGTCAAATTATTTGCTATAAAACCCGTTTTACCATGAATAACATTACATTGTGCGCCGCTATCCGTAGTTGTTAGAACTGGAGTGCCCAAAGCACATGCTTCCCAAATTCCCATACCTCCCGCATCTGCTCTGCTAGGATAAAATAGAGCTTTTGAGCTTCCAACAAATTCACAAAACTTACTATGTTCTTTGATCTCTCCAATCCATTCTGGTAAATCCTTCGAATACCCAAATAAATCTGGTCCTGCAAAAACAATTTTAACCCCAGCCAGTTTTGCTGCTTCGAGTGCTATATCGAATCCTTTTCTTTTTTCTAACTTGCCACAAAAAGAAAAATAGTTTTTCTTCTTTTCAAAATCAAATAAGGAATAATTTTTAAATCTTATTCCAGTTGTAAATACTTTTCCTTGTGGGTATTTTATCTTTTGTCTGTCATTTCCGAGAAGAGTATTTGGAGGCATGTAAGGACACTCTTCATCATGAATAAAATTAAGAATTGGAAAATCATTATTACAAATCGTAGAGAGTCTTTTATGATGAGTATTATCAATTATTACATCAAATTTTTCTTTCTTCATAAATTCTAAAATTGAAAAAACAGAAGCATGTTCATCATGAAAACCGTATTTCTTAATGTTATCCCACTCAAATTTAGAATTTGGGTGAGCAATTACCGAAACATTATCTCCATTTTCAACAAATTTAGAAATAAAATCATATACATGTCTGCCAAGCCCATTCGATCCTACGTTCAAAGTAGGAGCACGAGGTGTACTGATAAATAAAACTTTCACCTTTTTATTCCATTAAAAAAATCTGTTCTTTTTGTACCGACAAACAATCAACAAACTTCTCATACATCTCATCAGCAGAGAATCTCTCTATAAGATTGCCATTATTCCAAATAACTGTTCCAGAGTTCACATTATCATAACAAAGCCTCATTTGCTCTTTGGCAGATGTCTCTCTTGGATAGGCCCACATTGACTCTTCAATCAAAACTCCCTTCCAAACAACCTCTTTTTGTACTGGTTGTAGATCAAAAGCTACATTATAGAACCGGCTTCTACCTTCTTCGTCTACAAGGAAATCAAGCTGCCCTGACCAACCTGTAGCAACCACAGGAAGGCCGCTGTAAGCCGCCTCAAAGATTGGCAGACCGAAACCCTCACCATGGGGTAGGGCAAGGAAAGCGTTCACTTTAGGATGTTTGTAGAGGGCATGAATTTCTTCATCTGTCATATCACCATGAAGAAGATAAACCTTACAGCGTCGTTCGCCAAGACTTCTCAACATCTGAGTTAGCTGGCCCTGTAGGTGCTCTCTATCCATGAGGCTATTCTTAGCAATATTGGCTTTAACAATTAAACCAACATCGTCATTTCTAAATTCTTCAACAAACCACTTAATCGTGTTAGGAAGATTCTTTCTTGGACCGAACTGAGCTACAGCTAAAAAATTAAAGCTTGTGTCAACATTAATCTCTATCTCAGGTAAAGAGTCGAAGGTCTTTACTGGGTAATTGACAGCCTCAATTGGCTTCTCAAGCTTAAGCTGGACTTCTTGTCCGGTTGTTTGATTGACCGCTTGATAAACTGTATTCAAGAATACATCCTTAGAATGATTAGAAACGACGATAATCTTGTCCATCTCGTTACACTTCATAATCCATTCATGGGCCACCTTTGTGGTCTCAATTCCAGCAGTATAGCCAATATTGACTGGCGCTATCCGCTGGAACTCATTTGGGATAGTAACTTGTAAAGAGATATCAAACTGCCCACCTTGCTGGATATGATGGATTGTTTTTTCAATTGCTTGATCGATCCAGGCTCGCTCTTCTGTATCTTCATGAACCCATGAGGTAGAGCCCCACTTTAATGGTTGAATATAGATATCAAATAGATCTTCTCTGCTTCGGAGAGACCGTAAGGCAAATCTTGCCTGCTCTCCATATCCACTACGAGTCAATAGTGGGCCTCTTAATAGAATCTTTTTCTTCATACTATTTCCTTTAGGTGCCATCGTTTGTAGTTCTTCCTGGTTTCCCAAGAGCCGTGTTCTTCCACAACTCTATCCATAACCTCAATCCAGCTTTTCTCAAAAGCATCGAAGCTATAATTCTGTTTAACATGAACTTTACCTAATGTCACCATTTTTTTATAAGTTTTTGTTCTAATGTTTAGTGCTGATGTCAAAGTCTTCTCAAAGTCTTTTTGAGACATTCTGTCCTCATAGATATAAGGAACCTGTAGAGAGCCAATAATTGACTTAGCTGCTGGCTCAATACCGAAGCCAAACCAGTTCTTACCGTCTGTAACCTGTTCTTGTAGACCCCCTGTCATATTGACAATGATCGGAGTTCCACATGAGAGGGATTCTAGAGTTGCTAGGCCAAATCCTTCAGCGTCTGAGATGTTGACCGTGAAATCAGCAACCCTGTACAGATTAGCTAGTTCCTGTTGAGAGACTTTGCTAGTTGACAGAAGGACTTGTCCCTTCTCAAGGCCGAGCTTATTAATGATATGTGGCAAGTCTTGACCATGAGGGTCTTTAGCATCAGTGTGCATCAAAAGCATGGCCTTATCGTGACCGACCTTATCAAGCCATTCCTTGAACCACCAAATAATTGTGCCGCTCTGCTTCCTACGAGCATTTCTGTTGTTCCAGAAAAAGATCTTTCTGTTATCCTTCTCAAGCCCAGAAGCAGCAAGTATCTGCTTTCGTAGTCCTTGTACTTGAGCCTCCTCTTCCTCTGTCTTTGCTGGCCTGAAGATTTCAGAATTAACAGCATGAGGTAGATAACAAGAAGAAACTTCAGGGCTCACATCTTGTAGAATTTGGTGAGTAACCTTGGAGATACAGACCACCTCATCAGTTGACCGATAAAACCTTCCGTTAAATACAGGAGACGGGAAGTTATCCCAAACATGATAGTAAACCATTGGAATATTAGCTCTAATCTCATTTTCAATCTCCCATAGCCATTCATAGAATCTTGGGTCTGTCATAAACCAAAGAACATCTGGCTTTTCTTTTTGGATGATTGACCGAATCATTTCTGGATTACCATAACCATCAACAGGGAAAACTCTCCAAGAATCTCCCCACGGCTCAATCTTTACTGGTGTGTAATCTTGATGCTTGATAGCACCACCCAAGCTCACAAACTCATACCTACCAGTCTTTAGAAGAGCTTCGATGAAGTACTTTGTTTGTGTACCAACACCAGATGGAGATAGCGGGTGGTCACTTAATGTTAAAATCTTTTTCTTTTTCATAGTTTCCTTTTAGGGGCAATGTGTTGTACCCTTAAACATGCATTTATCACATGAGAGTCGATTCTTAATATACCGCTTGTTTGTGATATTGTAAAGGGCTGTATTCAATAATTTAAGAGCATTTTGGACTTTTTTTGGCCCACTCGTAATTCGAAAGAAATCTACCTTCTTAGTCTTTGCTGTCCTCTTAAGCAGAGCAAAATGTGTTTCTACATTCTTTGGATCAATCCCGTGCTTGATACAGTAGAAATGCTTATACAAAGTCAACTGATAATTGACAAGAGCGTCTGCTTTCTTTCTGGCATTCCAGCCCCATGAGCAAGTTTTCCAGTCAAAGATGTGAATCTTTCCGTCAGCAGTTTTTACGATACCGTCAATAAATCCTTTAAAATTGTACTCGGTTCCATCAATTGGAACCATCAGATCTTCCTCAGCATTTAGGACTTCAAAGTCTTTGAAATAATCGTTAAGAGCAGGCTCGATATGTGGAAGTATCTCAATACCCTGGCCCTTCATGTCAGACACCATCTTATCGTTTGGGATGAAGTCAGGAATGTTTCTTACGATTCTCTCAAAGTCCTCCAAAAAGACCTGCTTAGGGTCATGCTCTTCCTTTAGAAGAGTCTTCTCACACACATTGTGAATAGCATTACCAAATGCTGTGTACTCGTTGCCGACGAATCCTTCGTCAACCTTATCTACTCTAGTCAGTTTGTGAAACCAAGCACAAAAGGCCCAGTCTTTTAGCTCCGAATATGAAATATGGGGCATGATTTTCTCCTTACCCCATAGTATAGCACGCTCAGAGAATCAGTCAAGGTTCTCTGGATCTTGTAGCAATTTTATTTTGTTGTACAACTCTGGTGAGACTTTCTTAAAGAAGTTGTGGTTGCTATCGAGATAGAATTCTGTGAACCCAACTCCAAAGTATTCTCTAAGATCTGTGGCAGCATAAGGAGAGATAAAGACACCAGCTATAAAAGTTGAAAGTTTATCATAACCAACTGTTTTATAGAGAAACTCATCAAACTCTTGGTCAAACTCAACATTCATAAACATATCTTTATGAGCCTTGTGGCCCATCTTCCAGAGAATATTATACAAGTGCTCTCTTTTTCTCAAGAACTCGTTTCTGATTCGAGCATCACCATAAATAAACTCTCCATGTGATTCTTCGACTGAGTGTGCTATTTCGTGTATAACATCATCATAAAGGTCGTCATTGTCATCTTGGTCAGGAGAAATGTATAGGGCACTATCTTTATAGAAAGCATTAATACCTCTCTCTTCGAATTCGTCAAAATGTCCTATTATAATCATCTCCACATTAGACAGAAGATGTTCAGGAATTCTGTTTTCAACTTTATTTACAACTCTTTCCACATCTACTCTACGATCAGTTAATTGATCTTTAAAATAGACATGAATTCCAGAAGGTGTGTAAAAGTTACTCTGTTGTTCCATCAGTTGCTTCTGCTTCTGCATTACATAGCTTTGCATCTTCTAATCCTTGTTTATATCCATTAAGATAATTTTCTTCAGCCATAATCATGACAAATTCTGGGAATTCATGCGCCAATGTTTCAACAATCATCTGTACAGTGACCTCGATTTCTCCATTTTGTTCATCAGTTACATGCTTATTTCCTACATATTCTACAAGCATATTTTTAAGAGGGTTTTCTTTAGCTACAACAACCTCAGCAAGCTCATTTATACTCATATTTCTTCCTCGTTTTCATAATATAATCGGCTAATGGATGGACCACACACCAATTTTGATTTTGATCTTTGCCCATATGATGATCGTAATGC
>Ga0070749_10001462_pt1 | contig 16018 bp, 14 predicted proteins | sample VirMetDEL_Nov_18_FD_75180 | JGI IMG/M metagenome (GOLD analysis project Ga0070749, IMG submission 75180) | Aqueous microbial communities from the Delaware River and Bay under freshwater to marine salinity gradient to study organic matter... | ecosystem: Environmental > Aquatic > Marine >...
TTCTTCCTCAGTTTCAGCTTCAGGATTCAAGAATTTCTCTAAAATGCTCTTAAGATCTTCAAATGTATTTTTCTTTTGAAGCTCTAAAACATTAGGCTGTTCAGATAGCCAAGACTTGATTTCATTTTTATCTGTACCAAGTGGAGATGTTTTTGGTTTAACACGAATTGAACACTTGATACCTTGACGACCACCAATATCACCCATTACAGCTTCAACTGTAAAGTCACGGCCGTCATTGATGTCTGTGAAATCTCCATAATCCTCGTCCTCAGCGATGCCGAGCAATTGCATATAGATTTCTTTACCAAATTCCCAAAGGCGAACACCTTTATCTTCTTCACCACGTACAACTACAGGAGCGAAAACTCGCATTTTAGGATCTAATTTCTTAGCCAATTGCCAATTTTCTTTCTCGCTTGTGTTACGAAGCTGTTTAGCAAATTCAACAATAGGATCTTTTTCACTCCAATTTGTTAATGCATAAATAGGGAATTTAGACAATCCATAGTGTACATACACTTCTTGAAATGGATTTTCTTTGTTAATAGCTGAAGGGACAATTCGGATTTGAAATTTACCTTCTTGTTTTGGTTTCCAATAGTACTTGGAATAATCGACCTTTTCTTTTTTCTGTCCGGACGACTGTAGAGAATTCAATCTCTGTTTAATTGCATTGATGTCCATAATTTAACTTGGTTTTATTTATTTGTTATTAATATACTACATTTTTTTACAGGGCCAAATTATACTGCCTCTTTTATTCGTAGTGTTTTTCCTTAACTTGTTCTAACCTAAATGACACCGTTGTGTCTATGATAAATATTTACAATTCTATAATCTTAAACACTTTTGTGTTAAGTTGTTTTAACTCATTATGTTGAGTTAATAGAATGCTGTTTTTATAGTGTTGCCAATCTACTCTATAATTTACATCAACTACTCCTTCGTTTAATTTTTTAATTAACTCATTTAGAGCATTTATTGTATAAAGTGTGTTAGTTTCTTTTTTACGATGTACTAAAATAGTATTTTCAGGGATATCATTAATGTTACCTTGATCAACATTGTAAGTGACAACATATTCATTTGTACTTTTAACAAATAAAACAAACATTTTATTATACATGATAGTATAAGCCTGTGAGATATCTCCTACAAGAATGTCTAATCCATCAGCACTAGTGAATGTGCAAAATAACTTATTGTTTAACATATGATCAAAAGGACTATAGTCATAATCCATTTTATACATATTATCAATTATATTCATAGTCATAGTTTATTTATGTATTCTTCTTTTATGTAAGGTATAATAACATTTTTATACTCATTACATATTAAATCACTAAAAGTATTATATTTATTTTTATTATATTTAGAATCTACTATTTGTAAATTGTCTAAACTCCATATAATACTTATAGGTGTGTTTTCTTTAAACCAGGTTTTAGGTACTTTATGATCAATGTGCTCATTAATTTTAGGAGTACCTATTTTACTAATAAACTCACTATAATCATATCCTAATAATTCTTTAGTTTTTGTATTTTTGTTCCTTTTAAAAAAGCTCTAATTTGGTTATCAAGTATTTTTTTGGTTTTATACTCAATATCAGTATGATATTTCTTTTTTTGATTTAATTTTTGGTAAGATGAAATATATTCTTTATATTTTTCTTTATTTTTATCTCTCCATTCCTTATAATAACCAGGATTAAGTTTATGGTAAGATGGTTTTTGTTTTTGTTTTTTAAGAATTTCTTCTTTATTTGTTAAATAATATTCTTTAGTTTGTTTTTTTATCTTATCTTTTTCTTTACTATATCTATTTTTATTCCTGTTTTTACAACAATTTCTACATCTATTATTTAAACCATCTTTACTATTTTTATTTTTAGCAAAATTATCTAATGTTTTATCTATATTACATTCACAGCATTTTTTCATTTTATTATAAATATGTACAAAAGAGTTTATAGTTTAAAAATCATAGTTCCTCCCTCGATTAATCTTTATCGCTAGTTTAAATTCTTTAAATATATTTTTTATTTGTTCTAATTCTTGTTCCTCATCCTCATCCCAATCTAGCAAGAATGAATCATAAGTATATAATACAATTTTAGTGTTTTTACCAGCTAGTATTTTATGTATTTTAAGTAATATCTGAATGTTAGTAGATGTTTCTAGGTTTTGCAAGATATAGTTAAAGAGTTTTTGTGGATTCATATTCTCCAACTTATCCTTCTCAAATCTATAACCTGATATAGGAGCATCAAGGTATCCTTGAGATTGAAATAACTCCCAGTTATTATTAGTATACTCAGTTACCTTTTGGAAAAATTCTAAATGTTGGTACTCTTTAAAAACACCTCCATTAAATTGTTTAAATGTTAACTCTTTAGCTGTCTTATAATCTACATTATATAGAGCAGCAAACTCAGAATGAATATCAGAGTTACTAAATTTATAACCCACCAATTGTCCTGCAAGTGTGGGATGGTATGCTGAAATATCGATTTCAATAAGTTCATTGTTTGAAGCTATAAAGCTTGATCTTGAATGATTATCCTTTTTTAAAGCTGCGAAGTTAATGCTATTGAAAGCATTAGATGGTCTTCTTGTTGTAGTGTTAAGGTTATATTGAGTAAAAATTCGATCATTATAAATCGAATAACATTCATTGTTTGGTTCATAATACTTATAAAACTTATCTTTGTTTATTTTAATACCATTTTTTTCTATACCAAAAAATGCTAAAGCTCCTTTACTATAAAACTTAACATAATCAGGTTTAGGTTCTAAAATTACTTGTTGTAATTTGTTATAAATATTCTCACATACCTCATAATGTTTAGAAACAGGTATTATTCTGTTGATATCTTGCTTATTGATATGTTGTCGATAAAGTATATCAAATACTGGTTCAAGTTGAATATCTACACTTTTAAGCGCTGATACGTCAATGACTTTATTTAGTTGAAAATAATATAAGAATGCTTTTTTATCTCTAACATATATTGTATCTGTATGTTGGAGTATTTTTTCTATATATGTTTTTCCAATAGACATAGTTTCACTATGATCTATACATAACATATATCCTTTAGTATCATAAGTTGGTCTTATATAAACTAAGCAAACATCATTTAAAGCAGGATGAATATGGTTATGATAGGGAATAATTTCAACAAAGATTTCTTTAAAATCTTCATTGACAAATTCTCTTAACTGTTCTTTAGTTTCTATTAGCCAAAACATAACCTTTATTTTATAGTAATATAATTAAGCTTTTTTATTAAGCCAAATTATTAACTACTAACATATATTGAAAAAGCAGTGTTTGGATTTTGAATTAGTAAATCAGTAAATGGACCTAATCCATCAACAGCTATCTTAGCACAAAATGTATCATAAAATGGATCTGCTGTATCCCATATAAAACAAATTGTACCCCAAGATGTATTTGTAGGAATTACTATTCTATTTATAGTTCCTTCTTGTTCTAATGTATAATTTATCATGATGTTGATTTAAATGAATAACCTGCTAATCCAGTGCTAGTACCTGTTAAAGCGTTTTGAACTAATTTAAGTTGCCAAGTATCTCCAGCCGCAAATGCGATACTGTTAGTAGTGTCAGTAAAGTTACCAGCCGCACTTCCTGCTGCTATAGTTACAGTAATTGCTGTATCTGACCCATTCTTTTGCAATGTAACAACTAATGATCCTCCAGCTGGTTGGGCTCCATATGTTCTAAAATAAAAATTATTTAATGTACAAGCAACTGGAAGTGGTACTTGTACTGCTGTAGCACTTGTATCAACTGCTCCGGCTACAGTATGATAACGAGTTATTGGGGAGGCAGCTCCAGCGAGTGTAGCTCCAATTTTATTATATATAACTGAGACACTTGAAGAAACTGTTAAAATATTACCACTGCTATCTACAGATAAAGAGGCTACAGGTGTTCCAGTAAATGCTGTTTGACTATTATAATTAGGCAATTGCATTTGTCCAGTATGCATGTCAAGTTGCATTTTAAAAGCATCACTACTAGCATTTGTACCCCTAAGTATTCTAAATTTATTTTGATAATTATCTATCATTGAGGCTGAGGTATAAGTACCTCCAGGTGCTTGTAATAATATCTGTCCTCCTTCTCCAGCACCTCCAGATGGGGATGGGCCTAAAACTAATGTATTTTCATTTGATCCTATACTTGTTGCTCCAATAGTTAAACTACCAGTTATTAAAACATTTTGATTTAAAGTATTAACAGAAGATGCTGTAGCGGCGTATGAGGCGCTAGTCACTGATCCTAATAATAAAGACGCTGTAGCAGCGTATGAAGCACTTGTTACAGTACCAGATATCGCTGAAGCCGGCACAAATGAAGCTGTAGCTGCTGTTATGTTTAACCCATTTATTTCACTTATATTACTCATATCTTATACCAATCGTTAGCAGGTCTAAATTTAACTACCCAGTTAGTAGATGTATTTGTATTTTGATAATAACAATGTCCTATTACTCTCACATATCCTGATGTTGGGGCTACTGATGTTAATGCTCTACCATTAGCTTCTCTTATATAAAGTGGTAAACCATGATCAGGTGAAGTGACGTTACTTAATGTTATATCTCCTTCTAATAAAACATTAGAACCATCAATATTAATACCTAATAATTTAGTACTTGTATTAGTGGCTTGATCTACAACATACCATATACCATCTGTGTTTAAATATACTAAATCCCCAGCTGTTGGAGTTACATCAACTGTAGCTCCTATAGCTTGACCAGAATAAGTTAAACTAGAGGTAGAAAATGATTCTTGTTCATTAGTACCTATAGTATGTTGATTATATATAATACTTTCTCCTATATAATCAGTAGCGTATCTAAAAGCCATATTACCATTAGGAGTTGCTAATCGTCGAGCATCCCAAGTTATACTACTAGCTCCTGTACTATCAAGTAATTCTCTATTTTCCCAATCAACAGATGTTATATTATTTGAGTCATATAGTACTCTAATACTAGAATCTATACTATTAGAAACAATAAGTGATCCAGTTATAGTTAATGAACCAGATATAATAGCAGAGCCAGTATATGGAAATGTCGATCCACCCCCACCTCCTGAACCAGTAAATTCTTTTACAATATTGCCTGAACCACTACCATAGAATAGTCTTCCATCTTTAGTATTGATAGCTAATTCGCCTTGTACTAATGATGAAGGTACTACTCCTGAGCCTGTACTATTTTTTATTATTATTGTAGCCATTTTATCTTATATAAATATTAAAAAGTACCTCCATCTATTATACCTGTAACTATTAAATCTCCTGTTATTCTAGAACTACCACTTACATCTAAAGTATATTCAGGTATAACTTTATTTATACCAACTTTACCTATACCATATTGAGACCCAGAGTATGGATCACCAGTTATAGTTGAATATGATCCAGTTGCAAATATTATTCCTCCTAAATTAATAGAATCTTTTGTGTTATCAGGTAATGTTATATTTGTGCCTATAATAATATTATTAGATCCTACACCAGTGGATGAAGCATTATATCCAGCATAATATCCCATAAAGGTTGAGAATGAAGCACTTGATGCTTGCATCCCAGCTGCTACTCCTATGAAATTAGATTGAGCAGCGTTTAATGCAGCTCGTCCAGCACTTATACCTAAAAATATTGATTGAGCAGCATTTGTTGCTTGATATCCAGATGAGTTACCTAAAAATATTGCGTTACTAGCATTAGTTGCTGCTAAACCTGAACTACCACCTAAAAATATATTATTATTAGTGTTAATATTACTTGTAGCAGGAGCTGTAGAATATATTGTAGAACCTGTGACTGCTATAGGACGAGAGGATGTTATAGCATTTGTTGCCCAGCTAGCTGTGCCTTGTAATGAACCTGTAAATGAAGTAGCTACTATAGAGCCAGTTACTGTTAGTCCGTTTGTGTAATTACCACTACCGCTTACATCTAATCTATAAGCTGGGTTTGTTGTACCTATTCCAACATCACCACTTCCAGAAATAACCATTCTAGTAGCTTTTACCCCGGCGTTATTAGTTATAAAATAATGTCCTTTATTAGCAAAATTGTTGACATAAATCATGTCATTTCTATTAGCATATACTGGGGCTACTCCGGATGAACTTCTATCTAAAGAAATATAAGCAGCTACATTAGTTGAATATATTCCAGCTGTTCTATCCCATAATACTAGTGATGGAAGTTTAACACTTGTATCAGCAGCTGACACTAAATTAGAATTAGCTGCTGTTCCTCCATCAAAATATATTACTGAGTCTACAGATGTAGATGATGAGGCTACAATAGCATACTGTGGAGATGTTATTCCTATCCCAATATTACCACTAGCATCTACTACAAATGGAGTTGAATCTGGGTTAGCACTATCTTCTACTAAGATAGCATTGCCTGATCCTCTTTGAGTAACTCGTAAAGCTGTATTTGAGGAAGATACATCTATAATAGAACCAACATCACCATTTATATTTAAACTACCTGTTAATTCATAACTACCTGTTAATTGTTTAGTATTTATCCAAACACTACTACTATAGACTAATAAATCTCCACTTGATAAAGAAGCAGTGTTTATTCTAACATTATGTAGTTCATCTAATTCATATCCGTTATCTACTTTAACAAATATTTTACCTTGGTTTTGATGAGCATAAACTACATACCCCATAACAACTAAATGTTGTGGAGCTTGAGGTTTTATATTTGTTAAAGCACCAGCTGTAGTAGGGGATAAATATAATAAATTACCATCTACCCAAGTTTCGCCTTGTAATGTTCCTGTAGTATCTATATTTCTTACTAAACCACTAGTAGTTATAAAACCTTCTTGATTATTATCAATATTTTCTGTTACTATTCCTAATGTGTCAGCTGAATTATTATCATTATTAGCTTGAGCTAATACAACTGCTAATCGTTGGCCTTGAGTTCCACCTTCATCTGCTCTACGTACTCGGACTACTTTATATTCAGATTCTAATAAGTTAGCTCCTGTTTTATTAACAACTCTAGCTACTTGCTCTTGACCTATTTGAAGAGTAACATTACCTCCTTTAAGACCTAGGTCTAAAGTACCATCAGTATTATTCCAAGTTAAACGACTTGCCGCTCCAGATCCTGAAAAATATACAGAATCAGTTAGTAATATTGAGCCAGTTAAAGTGACATTATTAGTGAGTTTATTAAAAATGAAATTCCCACTACCACTTGTAGTTCCAGCGTCATTAAATTGAATTGATTGATTAGGACCAGCAGGAGCTGCTACCGCAGTAACAGTAAATAAAGATCCAGTCCCGTCATATATGTTAATGCCATCAGGGGTTTGTAAAACTCGCTGGTAGGTATTTTCTATATTTTGGCCAGTGAAATCAAATGGTCCAGCCATAACTTTTATTTATTTTTAGGGTGAAACCAATTAGAGCACCACTGCGATGGATTTTCAATTTGATTACCATATTTGTCTACTAATTCATTTGTACCCATGTAATTTTCATATTCTTCATTACGACAATAATGTTTATTATCTTTTAAATAGTAATATTCACAAACATGACAGCCAAATCCATCTTTGGAGAACATATATGGAGGATATTTTTCTCCTTTGTCTTCTTTAAGTAGATCAACTAATTTAATCATGTTTTATTTTTGTGGAAGTTTTTCTATAATTCCATTTATAATGTCTTGAACTATCTTTTGTTCAATTTTATTTTCGTTTAAATATGTACCAACTATATTGTTTAATTTGTCTTTTTTAACTGTTAGGTTTTTAAGATTAATATCTTCTTTAACTAACATTTTAACAATTCGAATAATATGTTCTGTTATTGGATCTACTTCTTCAATTCCTGTAATTTGAATTTTAGGAGTATTTTCTTTTATAACTTCAGCATCGTTTGATTTAACTTCTACAGTTACTTTACGAGATGCTTCAACTATAAATTCTGACTTCCAAGGTGTAAAATAAGTATCCTCTGCGATGACTTCAAGCTTTATTTGACCTGAGGTGTTATCTTCTAGTAAGCCTTTTAATTTTTTAATAGGTATAGAACATTTTCCGTCTTTATTAATAGTTCCTTCAAATAAAAGATTGACATCTTCTGATTCAATGATTAATCTAGCTGAACTGTTTTTTAATGAAGCTCCTTCAAGTTTAATATTACACTCAAATACTTCAGTTTTGTCTGTAAATAATTTATACATTATAATTCTACTTTAATGTTTATGCCTAGGACTTCCTTAGCTACTAAGGATACGTCCGATATACGTATTTTACGTTCTAGTACTTCTTTAGTTTCTTTATATTCTTTACCTTCTACCTTACAAAGTAATTTAATAAATTTCTTTTTCTTTTCAGGATGTTTAGCAAAATACTCATCAGGCGTTTTGCCTCCACCTAATGCTTGAACTACCTCGGTTATAAGCGCGCAATCATCCCAGGTAAACGGATTTTTACTCTGGTTTGGGAATGGATTCGACTCCCAAGAGAAATTCGCGTTACCCCACTGAAATGGTATTCTAGTTGCCATTAGAATGTACCTCCGTTAATAAATGAAGCAGTTAAAGCTTGTGAGGATGTAAGTGCGTATGAAGCACTGGTCACACTTAAAGTTGATATATTAATATTAAATGTTGTTCCATCTCCTTTAGTAAATGAAATATTAGGATTAGAAAATGATGCTGTTTTTAATAATGAACCAGTGTCTGTACTACCTCCACTTCCTCCATTTATAGCATATGAAGCTGTAAGAGAATATAAGGCATATGAGGCTGAGGCATTTAATATACCAGGTATAGTAGATTGGCTAGCATTAATAGACACTTCATTGTTTGGACCTATAGTTAAAGTATTAGCTGCTGATAGATTGTAGAATCTGGTTTCATTAGAATCTACATTGGTTAATAATATGTCATTTATAGTTTTTTCTACCATCTATCTCCAATTTTTATAATAGTATATTTTAAATAATCATTTTTTAAAAATTCACTAAATCCAAGAGCATTTTGTCCTTCTTCAATTTCTTTAACATTGAAATAATTATAATTAATTAATTCTTGTTGAAATCCAACAAGTTTCCAATCTACGTAAAAAGTTTCATATGTTGTTGTATATAATGTGTTTGAAGGATTAGTTAAATCATTATATTCATTTTTAGATAATTCTCTATATATAAATTCATTACGTTTTTTAGAAAAATATCTTGTAAATATTCCATTTTTATAATCTTCATCTGTAGGTTCAAATGAAAGATAAGGAGAAGTTACTAATGATTCTGGGGGTGTTGAACGTTGAGTGTAATTATATAATAATAAATCATTTGATCCATCACCTGGGAATCTACCAGTATAAGCGTTTCCGTTATATAATTTATAATAATATCCAAAATATTTATCAGTTCCATCATTGATATTCCCAATACCATTAGTATTATCTTTATTTTTATATAAAGAATATTCTCCGTTTGAAACTTGATTAGTTATTATTTTATTAGATGGGTAATAAGGCATATTTTTAATAAATATTACAGCAATAAAGGTGAGCCTGGAGATGGGGTGTAATTATATTCTCCCTTTTTCCATTTTCTTTTTGCTATCTCTCTATCACCACTTTTGTACCATCCAGTTTCTTTTGTACCAACAATATAATCACCATCTGAAGCTTCGTATAATTTATAAGATCCTTTATTAACAGTTGGGTCTGGTTGTATGTTTACTTGACTGGTTTGAGTTGTTTGACCTGCTGGTCTTATTCCATCTAAATAACCTTGTATAGGATTAAAATTATATATACCTTTTACCCAATTATTTTGACATTCTTGAGGATCTTTACTTTTATACCAACCTGTATCTTTAGAGCCATACATATAAGAGTCATCATTTAATAGAATAAGATCACCTAATTTATTATAATTAGGGTAAGCACTAGGATCACTATTAACATCTTCTTGATTAATAGTATTATCAGAAGAAACATTATTGTCAGTTAATTTTATATTTGATTTTAGTTTATTTTGATTTTCTGTTTCTTCTTTGTCATATTCTTTATTTCTCCATTGTGTAATAGCAATATTCTGATCTTGAGATTTTGAATATCCTGTATCTTTAGTTCCTACAACAAAATATTCTTTTCCATCTTTATCAGTGATTTTTTCAATAGTTGGATTTCCAATATTTTTTTCATCTAATTCTGGGGATTTTTCTTCTATGAATTTTTCATTTTGAGGATATTGATCTTCATTATCATAGATTGTAAGATCTTTTTCTGGTGATGTTATCTCTTCTCCTTCAGTAAATATAGGACCACTTGATGTTTCATCAATTGTTGGTAGATCAACAACTTCAGCTGGAGGTGGTGAGGATGCAACAACAACTGGTTGTGGTGGTGCTGGTGGAGTTGGTACTGGAGTGTTAAATAGTTCTGCTTCTTTTTTTCTTCTTCTAGCTAGAGCAGGAATGTAACCATCTTGAGCACCTGATTTTGGTCCGTCAGTATATATAGTTTCTCCTGCTTTCTGAAGATTTCCTTGTTCAATTAATCTTTTTATTTTTTTCCCATATCCTCTAGCTGAGATAAAGTATTTACCAGCGTTATATGCTAGTGATATTAAAGCTGCTTTTTGATTTTCATTTAGTTTATCCCAATTAGCTTGACCTAGATCTTTTATTACTTGGTCAGAATATTCTTTAAGTGAATACTTTTCAAAAGTTTCTACAGCTTCAGCTCTAGTACAAGTCATTCCTTTTTGAACTGTTACTAGTTTTCCATTTTTAATGATTTTGTCTGAACCAAATCCCATTCTATAAGCATTTTGGTCCCACATCGCTTTACTTGCAAACCCTTCTTCTCCAACTATAAACTTAGTCGCTACACTTTGCCATGATTTAGCACTAGTGACTGCTGGGGCAGCAGCGTTAGTACCTGTTGAGGCAGCAGCGTTAGTACCTGTTGAGGCAGCAGCGTTAGTACCTGTTGAGGCAGCGGCGTTAGTACCTGTTGAGGCAGCAGCATTTGCAGCTGGAGTAGTGTTAGCTAATGGTTTTGCTCCTGAGCAATATTTCCAGTTATTAGATCGTTTTTGTAATTCTGGGTTGGTTTCATAGAGATCTATTAATGCTTGAGTATATAAAAGACTATGTTTTTTAGCATCTTCTGCTCCACTCCAACCGTAATTCCAACCATGATTATCTCTAGCTAAAGTCCATATTAAATTATATATATCTGTTGTATCGTGATATTTAGTGCTTTTTGGTTCATCTACAGTTTTTTTAAGTTCTTTTGAAAAACCACTTTGCATAAGTCCATTATAACCATATGGACTTCCTTTTTTAACATTAGGCGCTGAGAATTTAGCAACTACACATATTGAGGCTATTGGTATTTCATTTACCATCGCCATATTGGGGTGTACAGATATATCTTTACCTCGTAGCAAATTTGGTTCATTAGCTACTATAAACTTTTGCATTTTTTGATAAAGATCTTTAAAAGTTATACCATTAAATCCCCTTCCTCGATATTGCCATCCTTCTCTAAAATCTCCATTTGCCCCAGGTTTATTACCTCCTTTTCCAGCTTTAATTTCTCCTGTCGATGGAATGTAGGTATGAGTATATATATATCCAAGTAAATGAGCTGCTGTGTTTTTAGTTTTTGTGTTAATATCAGGGGGTTCTCCATTTGGTCCAATTGGGTTATAATCAGCAGGAGTAGGATTAGATCCATAACCAACACCAGAAAAACCATATTTTTGACCACAATGATTTGTTCGACAACCAGTTTCAAAATCATAAATACTCATATATTTAACCTTGCTATTATTTTCTTTAAAATATTTAGCCCATCCATTAGCCATACTGTCAATACTATATCCCCATGCATTTTCATTTTTAGGTCTATAATTACATTCTTTACCGCAAACTGATAAAGCTGCTATTCTAGATTCTGGAGTGGTATACCCATATTTAATTAAATAATTATCTAATACTAATATGTTATCTATTTGTGTTTTATCAAATTTGCCTGTTTTTCTATATTTTGGTTTTTGCGGTTTTCCATTTCGTATAGATACAACAGGAGGAACTTTTGAAAAATCTAATAAACCACATTTATTTAAAGGTAAAGGAGTAGACCGAGTTTGTTGTGATTGAGTATTAGTTTGATTGTTTGTTTGATTGTTTGTTTGAGTATTAGTTTGATTACTAGTTTGAATGCTAGTTTGAGTGCTTGCACCATTAATAATTGTACCTGCGGCTTGTGATACTGAAGGGGGCACAGTTTTACCTAAAGGACTTAAAAGACTGTTTAAAGTAGTAGTCCAATCATTGTTTTGTATTTTATGAGACACTCCAGTTGTTACAAATTTAATACTATCTTTATAATCGTCTGGTAGTAATTTTCCATCGACAAAATAGTTTTCATATATTTTTATCCCACTTAAACCATCCATAGTTAATTCTAAATCAACTGGTAGTAAACCTATAGGAGGCATAACACCCTTATTAACTGCGTAGTTAATTTGTAATCGGAAATAATCTATTAAAGTTTGTTTGTAACCATCTATGAATTCAGGAGTAATAGTACCATAATCTGTTTCTACTTCATATTGAAAGCGAGCTGGTCTATTTTCAAGTAGTGTTTTTTTAGCATCCTCATTGTTTTTATTTTGTTTTGTTTCAACTAATCTATCTATTAATCCATCATTAAATTTACTTAATAATGTAGTATCTTCTCCTACTACTTCTCCATTAGATTGGGCGCTAATTGTTGTTTGAGATGCAAAATTATTTGATAATTTACTTTGAATTTTAGCATCTCTAAGAAAACTACCATTATCTTGATCCATAGTGCTAAGTACAAATGGAGTAGAGGATGAAAAATCTACATTAGGAAATAATGTTTCTATTCCAGGGATAGGAGTAGAATCTATAATTTTAATTTCATTAGTATCTTCATCATATATTACTTCAAAATTATTTATATTTCCTAAAGCACTTTGAATATCTTTCATTAAATTTTGAAGAAAATCATAAACAGATATAGCCCCAGTATCTCTAACTATATATGAATCTAATACTTTAGCTATATGATTAATATTAATATGTATTTCTTCAGCTCGTCCTATATAATCACCAGCATTAAAAGATGAATTAGTATCAAGAAAAGTTTGATGATTCATTGATGGATCTGAAGGTATGGTCACTAATGGTGCTCCTACAGGTATTGATAACCCAGGTTGTGAATTAGTTACATTTCCGTAAAACGTTTTTTTAAATGGGATTATACATACTCTAGGATCTAAACTTATGGAATTTTGTAATTTAAAACAAGGAATAATTAATTCTCCATTTTGAGGATATACATTAACAAGAGCTGGGTTAGCTGTATTAGCTGTATTATACATTAATGTATAATTTTGCATTATTCTTAATAATGCTCCTAATTTGATATATTGCTGTTGATGTATAACATTTGGGGAAAGTATAGAAGTATTTATTCCCACCCCACCAGTAGTTGTTTGTTCTAAATTTTTAAAAATTAACTGTATTAGTTCTCCTTTAGCGTTAGCCCCAGGGTCATGATTTTGATTTTGTTTTAAACCAGTATTAGTATTAATCCAATAATTTTCTATTTTATCAATTGATTTTGGAGAAGGACTAGGCGCAAGTGATTGTTGAACTATAGGACCAAACGCATTAGCAGTTCCCATACCACCTGGTGTTGGAAAATAACTTGAATTTGGGTTATATGGATTTGTTCCATTAAATATATAAGTAGCTAACGCGGATAAAATTCGATTTAAATCAGATTTATTAGCTTTTGTTTCTAAAAAAGTTAATTGGGGAGCATTAGGATCAACTGGTTTTTGGGGAGTAGTAACAGTAGAAGAATTAGATTTTAAAGATTCAGTTATGTCTCCCCATGTTACTAAATTTAAAGTGATTTTAAAACTTCCATCTTTTTCTAAATTCCAAGAATAGTTAGAAACTTTCCCTACTATAGCATCATAATTCCCACAGGATTTTTTTCTATCAACATTTATTTGATGTAAAATAGTTTCTGGGGTAGATCCAGCAGCAAAAAAATAACTTGGTGTTGCTACATTATGATAATTTTGTACAAATGCACCAGTATTATCATAAAAATTAGACCATCCCCATTCTAATAACATAGTATATCCTAGTCTAAGATATAATTTAGATATTATTTCAAATTGAGATTTATTATGACATACCATCTCAACAGTAGCTTCTCTTAATGATCCTCTATTTTTAGCTTTAATTTCAGCTGATAGAATACCTGGTGGTATAGTGTATCCATACCCTGATTTGTTATCTGTGTTCCATCCATATGTAGAATTTGTGTTGTTTAAATCTACACCAGAAGTTATTTTGCCTCCAAATTTTGTATTAAATAATGGATATTTTTGGGCTAATGTGCCTCCATCATTATTAACATCTATACTTGAAGCTAATCTAACAAAAGCTGTATTAGAGTTTTTCCAAATAAGCCATTCAGTATTTCTTCCTTGATTAATACCAAGTCTATCTTGTCTTATATTTATTTGTTTTTGAACAAAATCAGAAAAACTTGCTCCTATAAGAGTATTAGCCATAACTTTTATATTTTTTCATTTAAACTTGTATATTCAGCTAAAATATTATTAACATTAGTAGGTATTCTAATTTGTTCACCAACAGGGGGATATAATGAATTTTGAGGTAAATTATCATTAGCTATTGAAATAATCCACCATAAGGAAAAATCATTATAATACTGTTGTGCTAATAAATCATAACGATCACCTATTGTTGTTATTACATAAATATCATTAATAGATAGTGGAATAATAGGGTATTTTGAATTTTTATAACAAGTTATTCCACTTGATACTTTTTCTGTTGGTACTATATTTTTATAACGATCCATATTAATTAAGCTACAAAATCTATTCCATATTCAGGAGTTTCACTATGAATTATAATAAAGTTAGCACTTACTTTTATTCCTTTAGGTAATTGAAAACCAGGTTTACGATTACCATCTACATCTCTTCCTATATCCCATCCCATATCATTTATTGGAGTAAATCCTACATCTTTCATTAAGATAGGCATAGATTTCCAATAATCACCCATAGTTATTCTAGTTATAACTCCTGTTAATAATCCAGATACTGTACCTGTTGAATAAAACGGAGCTACAGAATTTACTAGATTATTTAATTTAGAGTATGTAGTTTTTAAATCTCCAGCAGATAATACAGGCACGTTAAATGTTACTGATCCATCTCTAGAAAATCCTTCATATTTATATAATGACTCTGCTCTACCCATATATTTTATTCCTCCCCAATCTGCTTTAAAATTATCACTCCAATCTTCTAGATAAGCTCTAAAAAGAACAGTGTTTGAAGTTCCTTTTCCAGTATTTGTTTGAAAATAAAAAGGTATTAAATCATCACCTGAATTAGTATGGATATCTGAACTTATACCTGTATTTGGGTCTAATACATAGGCTGTTCTATTATAATTTCCTCTATAATTAGTAGTACTAGTTTTATATGTTGATTCTCTATTAAATTGAGAATAATCTGTATTAGGTAAAGAGGTTTTAGCATCTTTTGATTTTTCTACTATTGTTTTTCTAAAATCTATAATACTAGATAATCCTGTCTTTTTGTCAGATTTAGAAGATTGGTTTATAGTTTGATCATAAGAAAAAACATATTGGTTATTATCTTTATTGTTTCTTTGCCCTAGCACTGCCTGTTTAACATTAGTAGCTCCAGGTGTATCTTTAAAATAGCTGGTATCAGATATGTCTAAAGCTGTAATAGCCGTGTTTCTGGTTGCAGGTGAAACATATACAGAATTAAGAATACTATAATACTTGTAAGAGGCATGAGCATATTTATATGTTAATTCTGTTTCCCAA
>Ga0070749_10001465_pt1 | contig 16001 bp, 9 predicted proteins | sample VirMetDEL_Nov_18_FD_75180 | JGI IMG/M metagenome (GOLD analysis project Ga0070749, IMG submission 75180) | Aqueous microbial communities from the Delaware River and Bay under freshwater to marine salinity gradient to study organic matter... | ecosystem: Environmental > Aquatic > Marine > Coastal...
AAAACATTTTGATATATTAAAAAGTTTGGATTAAAGAAATATTAATTATGTAAATGTTATTACTATATCCTGTTTTTTAATTATAATTTTAGTATCAGTATCTTTAACAATTTTTATATTATTTTTTTTTTTCATTTTAATATTATATTATATTTTAATTTACAACATTTACATTTAAAAATGTATAAATAATACCTCTTACAAAATTTGCAAAAGTAATAATCCATATATAAATATTCAAAGAAAAAAAAATGATTATTTTTTATGTAAAAAATACTTAAAGATTTATCTATATATATAATAGAACATGGTAGATACTACAATTATATATGAAATTAATGATACTGGTGATACTGGTGATACTGGTGATACTGGTGAAAATGGTGAAAATGATGTTAAAAAAACTCGGGGCCGACCTAAAAAAATTAAAACACCAGAAGAATTAGAACAAGATAGGATTAAAAGAAATGAATATTACAATAAATATCATAAAGATCGATGTGAGAGAGATCCTGTATATAAAGAAAATTATCGGTTAAAACTTAATCAAAGAATTAAAAGATATGCTGAAAGAAATAAAGAAAAATTTAAATTACAAAGAGAAGAACTTTTAATGAAATCTAAATTATATGATGAAATGCTTATAAAAATGTCGTTGTAAAATTGAAAATGTTTATTTTTTTTAATTAAGTATAAATACTTAAAGAATAAAAAATACGATAAATTAATAATAGAAGGATAATATATAGAGATGTTTAAAAAAGTGGTACTATGTGAAACTGGGGGAGATAATGTTAAATATATTGAAGACATTGGAAAATATCGTGATATTTTAAACAATTTTCAATATCCTTTAGAATTAGTCGGAGGTGTAAATCAAGTCAAACCATATTTTGACATTGATTTAGAAATTGAAACGAATGATGATTTTGATGAACAAATGCAAATTATGGATTATAAACAATCACTTCAATTATTGTTTAATCTAAAATCAGATGAAAACATTTACTACATTAACAGAACATATACTAAAGGGGATAAAACGAAATATTCATATCATTTTACCATAGATAAAATTAGAATTAGTTATTACAATTGAAGACTTTAATTGAAAAAAATGATACCCAAATTGAAGGTTTAGATACAAGTGTTTATAGTAAAAATAGAGGCATGTATCCTATCTATAGTAACAAGAAGAAAAATTACACAAAAATATTACCTCAATTTCTTCCAATGTCTGAAGATGATGATATTACTAAATATCTAATTTCATATATTGAAGAGGATTTTGAAGACTATGATTTAAGATTCCCAAAAATCGAACAGAAAAAGGTTCAAGAAAATAGTTTAAAAAAATTGTTTGATTACAAATATGATGCTCAATTATCATTAGTTTATAAATTAGTTTTAGAATGTTTATCTTATTCTCGTGCTGATAATTATGAAGATTGGATTAAATTAGGTTGGTGTTTATTTAATATTGATGATAGATTACTTGATTTATGGATTCAGTTCTCAAAAATGAGTGATAAATTTATAGATGGAAAATGTGAGGAAATTTGGGGTAAATCCAAAAAAAGTAATTTAAGTACAGGTTCTTTGAAATTTTGGTGTAAATCAGATAACAAGTGCAAATATGAAGAAATTATGTTACAACAAATTGAACCAGTTATTGATAAATCTATTAGAAGTGACGGTGCTCATTGTGATGTCGCAGAAGTTATATCTTTATATATGAAAGATAAGATTGTTTATGATACTAAAGTTAAATCATGGTTTATAGTGAATTCTAAAACTAATATTTGGGTACAAGACAAAGAAGGTGTTAAAGTTAGATTGATATTAAGCACTTATGGTTGTAATTTGTATATGAAAAGAGTTATGTATTGGAACACAATCCAGTTAAACGCAGAGAATGATGATGAGGTACAAAAAGCGAATGCAGAAAGAGCAAAAAAAGCATTAAAAATTGCAAGTCAATTAAAAAATGCTAGTTTTAAAGATTGTATTCTTAAAGAATTAAAATCTTGGTGTGTTCAAGATAATTTTATCGAAGAATATTTAGATTGTAACATTAATCTATTTGCTTTCAAAAATGGGGTATATGATTTAGAGGATAATAAATTTAGAGATATAGAACCTAGTGATTACATTTCTACAACAACAGATTATGATTATAATTCAAACATTGATGATAATTATAAAAATGTAATTGAGAATTTTTTAAAAAGTACTCAAAAAACCGATGAAATGTATAAATATCTATTAGATGTTATTACATCTATGATATATGGGAAAAATTATCATCAAGAATTCTATATTTTCAATGGTAAAGGAGCAAATGGTAAATCAGTTCTTATGTCATTATTATCATTAGTATTTGGTAATTATGGGAATAAAATTAATGCTACCACTTTTACAAAGCCATCAAGAGGTGCTAATGAAACATCTGAAATGCATTCATGTAAATCAAGTAGATTACTTATGGTTGAAGAACCTGAAGAAACTGATTCTTTGATAACAAGTAGATTAAAAGAATTTTCAGGAGATGGTAAAATTAAAACTAGAGGATTACATGAAAACGCATTCAGTTTTGACCCGCAATTTGGTATCATATTTTTCTGTAATCAAATACCTGCTTTAAGTAAAGTAGATAATGCTATTGGTCGTAGATTAAGATTAGTAGATTTTCCTTTTAAATTTTGTGATAACCCAACTAAATCAAATGAAAAATTAATTGATAGAAATTTGAATACCTTATTTAAAGACAATATTGAATATAGACAAGCATTTGCTCTCATCATTCTTGAACATTGGAAAAACAATAAATTGAATCAAGAAAAATTACATACTCCTATGCAAGTCTTGAAAGTAACAGAAGACTACATGGATGATTGTAATCAAGTTAAAAAGTTTATTGACGAACATTATAATATTACTGATAATGAAAATGATAGACTCAGTAGTACTGATTTGTTTAGACATTTTAAAAGTGCGACAGGTTCAAAGATGGACACTAAATCGTTTTCATATAACATGGAGGAGATGAATATTCAAAAGAAAAGATTTACAAATGGATTTAAGTGGTTATGTCTTAAACTAAAAGAAGAAGAAGATTGTTAAGTTATTTTTATACTATTATACTATTATACTATTATACTATTATACTATTATTACTAAAAAATTGATATAAATCTAGTAATACAAATGATGTAGGGATGTATGCTGGGACCCAAAGTTTCTATACAAAAACCTGCTATATAAAAAAGGGTGGTCCCAGCATACATCCCTACATCATTTGAAAAAGGTATATATATTCGTGTAATTATTTATGATATATTACATTTTTTTACACCATAAAAAACACCCTACATCATTAGAAATGCTCCCTACATCATTTAAAATGCTCCCTACATCATTAGAAGAGGAGAGAGGATAAAACCATATAAGGATTATACCTTAAGATATATATATACTAATAGATGCCTTACAAGGACACAGAAAAACAGAAAGAATACTTTCAGGAATATAGACAAAGACCTGAAGTAAAAGAAAAACAAAAAGACTATAAAAGATTGTATAGAGAAAAACCTGCAGTAAAAGAAAAACACCAAGAATATATCAAAAGTTATGTACAAAGACCTGAAGTAAAAGAAAAAAGAAAAGAATATAAAAAATTGTATCAACAAAGACCTGAAGTGAAAGAAAAAAGAAAAGAATATCAGAAACGATATCGTGAAAATCATAAACAAACACAATCAAAAATCAACAAAAACTCCCTACATCATTAGAAATGCTCCCTACATCATTAGAAATGCTCCATACATCATTAGAAGATGAATAAATTTATTTTGTCTTTAATACTAATACTTATAATGTATAAAATACTTAAGAATTTATATAATATAATATATAATATAATATATAATATAATATAATGGTGTATACTGCCTTTGATTCAGTTAATAATTGTATAGTTGATATTGATAATATTCCTTATAAATCTAATGATATTTTTAGTTATAAAAAGAGAAGAAAAGAAGGAAGGTATAAATGTTTAACTTGTGGGTCGGTTATTAGTGAAATTGATAGTTATGAAAATATTTCAAAATTAGGAACTGAATATCATGTAAATCGTCATTTTAGATGTAATAATAAAAATTGTATGAAAGATTTTAAAGACAAAAAAAGACATATTATAAGTAAAAAAAACCAATCTATTGCAGATGTTAAAAAGATTCATAAAAGTTTTGTAGATAATTGGTTAAAACACTTCGATAAAGATATTATTTATATCAATGAAGGTATTAAAATACCTGAAAGTAAAACAGTAGTAATATTTTCACATTCATTAATAACTTTTGAAATTGTCAAAAAATTAATTAAAGATAATTTTGGATATAAAATAATAATTATTTTTGATGAAGATACTAAAGTCAGAAGTATTAACGATGAACCAACTTATATTGATAATAATAATAATCAATTTAGATATTCAATAAATTTACCAAAAAAAAATGATATCAAATATTGTTTAGACCATAATTTTCAAGTATATTTAGATACTCGTTCAGATAAATTATTAGAATTAAAAGATAATGAAAAATTGGACGACTATTTTTTATGTAGACTTGTAGATGTGAATGATTTTACTTATCATACTGGCATTTATAAAAGACAAATAAAAAGTATATTACGAAATGATTATACTTGGTTATATTTATTTGAAAAAGCATATGATGATTATCAAAAACAAAAAGAAAATGAAATTAAAGCAAAAATTATTGAAAATGAACGAAAATTATGGAGAGATAGAAAAAGATTTAATATGTATCAATCAAAATTCTCTAAAAAATAGTTAAAAAATATATTCGGCAAAGATGTATAATGATATTAAATTAGGAAAATATAAAATTCTTTATAAAGATTAAAAAAAAGTACATATTCATAAAATTTTAAAAAAAATAAAATATATTTTAAAAATTAAAAAAAAATTAAGAAATGTACTATTTTTTAATATACTTCATTCAAAATTCTCTAAAAAATAGTTAAAAAATATATTCGGTTCTCTTTTAAAAGTTATTACATAATATCTACCTCTCCATTTTTTAATACTACAAGTTGTTAATGAGTGTATATATAATCCTTCATTATTTAATTTTATAAGCCTACTGGGAGTTAAAGACCCCCAGCAATAATCATTACATAAAAATATAATTTTTTTTACTTTTGTTTTAGCAAAAAACATCAATATATCAAAAAAAGCATTTTTACGACCATTATCAGTTTCTAATCTAAAAGGTGGATTAGTTATAATTGTATCAATATTATCGTAATTAATATCCCTGAAATCAATTCCTTCTTCTATCTCCCCATAAGTCTTGATCACATGTTCAGGTAATTGGTCGTAGATACTTCCCTCGCCACGGAACGGCTCACAAACAGATTCTTCTTCTTTCCAATCAATATTATCAATAATCTTTTTTGCTAAACTTTTTGGGGTCTGATGCAGGTAATAAGTATCGTCTTTCATTTATAAGAATATTATATTTTATTTTTACAATTCTAAATATTTTAATACATTATTCAATTTCTCTTCTAATTCATTGATTCTATTTTCTTGTTTTTTTATAATCCTATGTAACTCTTGGGTCGCCGACACATGGACAGCATTGATATATTCCTTGGCTAATGTGGCAAAGTCTTCTTTCAAACTCCCATACAGGAATAATTTTTCATATTTCAATTCTTGATTAACTTTAAATGTATTCTCATCAATAACTTCGGTAATCTCTACCAATATCTCATTATCAATATCATCAAATAGTTTTATTTTTAATCCTACGCTTAATATTAGCGTATATGTATCTGGCCTTATATTATCAATAGTTATGATATCATTATTTATATTTTCAAAACATAAAGCATTAGGTATGTATTCAGCTTGATACCTCACTGCTTCTGGAAGAACCTCCGCTACCTCTTGAGCTATGTAGCCATAAGTTTTATTAGGCGTAACATTTTTGGTTTCATCTATATACCTATATTTTGATGGTCGTAGTAGTAGTATTTTTTTCAAGCATTCATCATCTTTAAGTTCCTCAATATCTTTTTTAATATCTCTATCACTTGAATTAATAAAATATGATGTAGCCCAAACCACGCCACTATGTTTAGTGCAAACATTCCAAGACATAGTATAATAACTACCTGTACTACCATATCCGTAATAATATGCTCCTAAACTACCACTTCCAAATGTTCCAAAAAATTGAGTAAACGAATCACATGGGATTCTCATTCGTTGATAATATGTATCCAGAGGCTCATATGTAGTTGAATTGTTATTAACATTACTGACCCCCACAACAAAGTCTGACTTACCCCAAGAACTTCTACCAATTGCTTGTAACGCAACATTACTCTTATAACCAAAACTTCCATTGAAAGGCGTAGCCAATTTAATTATAGCTTTATTAGGTTCGCTTGCATTTATTCTCATTATAGCATCGGTAGATGAGCTATTCATATTTAAATTAGCTGCGCTGATCCCTGTTTCAGACAATATACTATTTGCTCTAATTGTTCCCCCTACATCTAATGGGAATAAACAATCAGTTTTATTAATACCTACACTTCCATTGCCACTAATATTTTTAATATATATAGTATTATCGGGAGCATCTACATCATAACCGATACTTGGATGTATTGGAAAATATGCTCTATTTTCTTGCGTTGTAAGTCTAGTATCTAATGCCGTAATATCAGCACTATTATCATTAACTAAATTATTTAAACTTACACCATTCGTATAATAATTTCCAGTTGTATTAACATTACCATTAACATCTAACATATATAGCGGATTAGTATTTTGTATTCCAACATATCTATTTGACCTGTTAAATGTCATAGCAGGAGGAGTGTCAATAATATTATCAGCATTTTCGTCGGCTGATATATTTAATCTATTAAAAGAACTATCATAATAAATAATCATACCATTATTTAATTCACCTGATGCATTATTATCAGCAAAAACGATTTTGCTACTAACACCCTGAAAATTGGCTCCTATTAAGTTAATAGTAGGTGTTTCTGATGATGATGTGCCTGTACCCACATTTAATATTTCATTACCATTAACAAAATGGTCTTTATTTTCTTCGGTAGTTAATCTTGTATCTAATGCAGTAATATCACTTGTATTTGTTGATATATTAGTAGTATTTGTATTAACTGTTGCTGTTAAAGCTGCTATTTGAGATAATGCAGCAGTAACATTTGAAAGATTATTTGCTATTCCAGAAGCATTGTCAGCAACATTTGCATTAGTAGTATTTAATTCACTTTGTAAAGCATAATCGGTAATACTAATAGCATCTTTAATATCTTGTGCTGAACCGATGTAAGTATTATCTTGGAAAATTATTCCATAAACCTCAATATCGTTAGTATACTTATTATAATATGTGCTATAAACTGCTTCTTCGGTATCTAAACTACTTCCATAAGTTCTTCTTAAAGTTGTTTGTGATGATTCTGCTATTCTTGTAGGAATAGCACTATTAAATAGTCCAATAGTCCCTTTAACATCAAAATCGTTGACAGTTAATTTTTTAATTAAAGCGTTATCAAAAACAGCACTATGTCCTGAAAAGTTAGTATAAAGATTACCCCCGTCCCATACATTTTCAATAGTTCCTCCACCGAGAATATATGTATTCCCGTTAAATTCAATAGTCTTTTCAAAATCAATTCTGTCTTGAATATTCATTTGAAAAGCTCTCATACTTCCAAGTTTCAAGTCTATTAATCCAACATTAGGGGTCAAGGGGTCTTCGCCAATAGTTAATAAATCATGACTTTCAGTTTCAACACCGTTATATTGGTCATATCTTTTCTTTTTAAAATCCATTGTAACATTTATAAAATTATTGTCATTTTTGAATTCTCCTAAATGGGCGTCATAAAATAATATGTTATTAGTCGTTCCTGTCGGTACACCACCAGCATTAGCAATAGCATCAGCTAAATTAGGTATATCATTATAATCAATAGCTTGGCTTACTTGTAAAATATTTACATCTGCTGATACAGTTTCAGGATTAAAATCTAAATAATCACCAAAAGCAGATTGTAATAAATTAATTACTTTTGTATCACTATAAACAGCGCCATCAGTAACTTTTAAATTACCATTTTCATCATACATTAAAGAAATATTAGGGTCAAGTGTAATTATAGCATCTCGTAATTCAGTTTTGCTTTTAAATCTAAATGTAGGATCATCAGTAAATATAATCTCTTTTACTTGTATTGCATTTTCAAAAATTACATAATCAATACTGGATACGGACGGAGCCCCTGTTATATCAGTTGTAATATCACTTCGTCTGTTAAATGTTCCCGACAATGTATTTCCAAAAAAATCTAATAAATAATCAATAGGGGGTTCAGTAGCAGTTCGGCTTAAAATAGTATCATTAATATAGCATATATTTTCATCAATATAAAATATATTTTGTGTCGTAGTGCCATTAAATTTTTTAATACTAAAACCAGTATCATCATATTCTAATGTTAAATTTAAATCTTTATTTTCATCAACGGTAAAAGTTCCACCGCCAGTATTAGTACCATTATATAAACTAACTGTTCCGCCTTTTGTCGTATAATTAATATCATTTTGTTTATCACCTATGTATAATAATATTTGTTCCCGTGTCGTCTGGTAAGGTAATACTTCATAACTATCTAAATATAAATTTTTATTATTAATATCAATCCTATTAGTCTCTTGATTCATTTGGATAAACTCATTATTAGCGATTTGAAAACTTGCTCCTTTAAATGTAGGCTGATTAAAATATGTAATTACTAAACCAGTAGCATTACCTGTATTCGTCGTTTCATCAAAAGCTTGGTAATCTGTCATTAATCCTAATGTAGCTGTCCCAGTCGTATTTCTTGATAAAGCCCATAAATAACTATCACTATTTCCTTCTACTGCTAAACTACTGCCTTTTAAAGTATTATCAGTAAAATCAGCTTTAATATGAGTTTTGTAATATGGATTTAAATTACCAATACCTACATTTCCTAAATTATAATATATTTTGTTATCATTTTGCGTCCATACACTACTACCTCCACTACCAGCATTTTCAATAGCACTTTCTAAACCTGGGATAATAGTATAATCAGTATTCTCTAATAAGAGAGTTATATCTACTTGTAATTTATTAGTTGATTGTATATAACTTAAATAATCACCAGCGTATGTCGGCAAATCTGCTTGTATAATATCACTAACATCTTGATTAAAATCGGTATTTAATTTATATAAGTTTAATTTACTTTGTAAATCTGTAATGTCTTCGGCAAAATGAGTATGTAAAGCATCAGCTTTTCCACTTAAATCAGTAACTAATGCTTTCTCATTTAATCTTGCTTGTAAATCCACAATATCGCTAATAACATGACCGTGTGATGATAAAGCCTTTCCATCCAAAGCTGACTGTAATCCAAAAACATTAGCGATTGTATGGTTATGGTCTAAACCTGCTTTCGCATCTAATGCGTCTTGTAAGCCATTAATATCACCTACACCAAAACTTAAATTAGGCAAATTATCTAAACTATTATAATCACCATCAAAAAGCGTGGGTGGATTAATTAAATCACTATAATTTCCACTAAACAGCGTGGGTGGATTAATTAAATCACTATAATTTCCGCTAAACAGAGTGGGTAAATTGTCTAAACTATTATAATCATTATCAAAAAGCGTAGGTAAATTGTCTAAACTATTATAATCCCCATCAAAAAGCGTAGGTAAATTGTTTAAACTATTATAATCCCCGTTAAAAAGCGTAGGTAAATTGTTTAAACTATTATAATCCCCGTTAAAAAGCGTAGGTAAATTGGCTAAACTATTATAATCCCCATTAAAAAGCGTAGGTAAATTGTCTAAACTATTATAATCATTATTAAAAAGGGTAGGTGGATTAATTAAATCACTATAATTCCCGCTAAACGCTTCTGTTTTTAATTGATATGCTGTTAAATCGCTATCTAAAACCACATCGCTTCTTGTATTAATATTTGCAGTTGTTGTATCATAATATAAAAAGGCATTCTCCGTAGGTGCGTTTGGTATAATTACTTCATCTAATAAAGTATAAGTCGTATCACTTATTAAACCTCTTCTTCTTCCTCCTGATATTTCTTCTCTAAATGATAAGACATTTCCACTATCATTTATTACTTCAAGATTTTTACATACTAAATTATCTTTTACATATAAATCTTCGATAGTTGTTAATCTATCAATATTTACGCTTCTAGTGGTGTCATTTAATAATTTAATATTAGCAAAATCAGCAGGATTAATATTTGTATTATTTATACCTAACATTCTAAAAGTATAAAGTGCTAAGTCATTTCCCATAGTTAATACATAATCATCGGTAAATAATATTAAAGGATAATATAAACTTGTTAATACTCCATCAACATATAAATTTAATCGTCGTGCTACATCATCGCGATTAATTACAAAATGGCATTCTTGATTTGGTATATTAATACTTGCTTCTTGTGTGAGATAAGTTATAGTATTATAAGAATATTGAGAATTAATACTTAAAAATGATACTTTTAATGGGTATGTATCTCTAACATGAGGCTGGTGTTCGATAGTAAAATATAAATATCTGCAACTAATATTTTGATTTGTATTTGCTATATTAAAAGTCGTAACACTTTGATATTGAGTAGAGCCTAAACTTGTAAAATTATTACTTAATATTTGCGTAGTTTTGTCTAATGCTTCCTGTAATGTATTTCCAATATAAATATTTATTTTAACATAAGGTTCATAAGGTTGTTGAGATATTCCAGAATAAATCCATGTTCTCGATACATCAATATTTAAATCTTTAATAGTTACATCATCGGCGAACTCTACTAAAAACGCATCATTACTCGCTTGTATCGCAGATGTATTATAAATATCATAACCTCCTGATAAACCTAATGATGTTGTAAAAATATCATATGGAGATGAATATGATATGTTTTCAGTAGCATCATTTATAATATAAATACCATTTATTAGTGTATCATCACTTGTTAATTTATGTTCTGTAAATGTTTGTCCTAATAATAAATCGTTAGTTGATGATATTTGTAATCCTGTGCTAAAACTCGTATCTAAAATAGTTCTAAAATTAACTTCATTTGCAGTATAAGTAATAACGATTAAATCTTGTTTCATATCAACAGATAAATCTTTATAACCTAAAATTGCTCGTAAAACTTGCTGATTATATAAATTAGCATAAAAAGATACACCTAAATAATCAGTATTCGGTAATGTAAAAGATATAGTACCGCTTATTTCACTTGTAAAATTATTGTAATCAGTTATGATGCTAAAATTATTAGTTGTTAATACATAATTATTATTAACCATATTTTCTTGGAATTCATTTGTAGTATTAAAAATGCTCTTGTTGAACTTTGGTATAATAAATAATACATCAAAATAGTCATCATAATTATAAGCTAAATCATTTGTTTTGTATCCTATATCTAGTAACCCCTTATTTTGTGCTAAATTAGTTTCAATACTTGGTGTTTCTCCAATATCATTTTTTGGTAATAGTAAATATAATATGCTATTATCATCATAGCCTAATACTAATCTAATATCATCAATTCTTTCAGTTTGTGTTGTTAGGTCTGTTCTTATTCCTGATATGTCGGTTTTATTCGTTGCGATTTTTTCAAATGCTGTCTCAGTATCTTGTGGAGATCTCGTACCCAATGCAGAGCTAACATAACCTAATAAACTACTATCTAACTGATAATTGATAATATTATTATTTTCATCGTAAATAGGAGTTAATTGGAACTTGCTATTTGCTCCAAAATCAGTAATATAATTTTTATATATTACATTATTTTCTAATAAATCAATATCATAAACATTCTTAGCTATATTGCCGTATATGGTGGCTGTTTCTTTGGTATCTTCGGTTGTTCCAATAGTATTTTGTATGGTAGTAATATCACTCGCATTATCGCTAATTATATTATAATTTTTTACTTGTAAATTACCATCCACATCATATTCAAAATGATTTTCATCTAATTTAAGTTTAATTTCAATTTTAGGTAAAACTTCCCCGCTTTCTTCGGTAGTAGTGGATTCAACTATTTCTAATCCATCGGTGAAGTCATTTTTATTAGGTATGTTGAGCCTTCTCCTGTCATTATTTTTAATTATATTTTTTTTGATTAAAATATTATTAAGTTTTTGAGCTATTAATTCTCTTTCATTAATTAATGAAATAACAGTTATTTCTAAAGATCCTGTTCCACCACCTAAATTTGATTTTGGAATTGTTATAATATCATTTACATTAAATCCAGTTGTAGTAGATAAAACTTCTAATATTAAAGCTTTTAATTCATTATCAATATTTTTTATTTCTATTTTTAATTTAGCACCATTTATAATATTAACATCATAAGTACCTGATGTTATAAATCCTGTATTAGTGAGCTCGTTAATTTGTAAACCATTTAAATGAATTAAATTATTTATTAAACTACCTGATTCGTCTTTAATTTTTTCATAAGTTATTAAAAGCTTTTCTTCTTCATCAATTAAACCTTTTTCAGTTAAACGGTCATAAATACCAAAAATAACGACAATTCCGAGGGAGAAACCACCCAAAGCACCTAATATATTTGTAAAAATATTTGCTAAAAAATTTGTTCTTGAAGCAGCAATATTTGCAGCTAAATTTAAAGAGTTTCCACCTTCATACCCAGCATTTCTAATAGCATCTAAAAAATTATGAGCATTTTCACCTAATTCATCTCTTAATTGATTTAACCCACTATCCAAAGCATTGTTTAATTCAAGTTGTGTTATTTCACCCAATCCCGCATCTCCTTCTAATACTGTTAATCTCGCATCTTGTTCTATGTTTATACTTGTAGCCGTTGCAACTAATGTTTCAACCAAGGGCATTCTAATAGTTAAACCTGTAACTGGAGCATATAAAGTAGTATCAATTACACCTACATTTACTGCTAATGTAATTAACTGATTTTTATTTGCAACACTATAACTAACTATATCAGTCCAACCGCCTGTTATTGTAGGGGCATTAGTAAAATCATAATCATAATATAAATACAACTTACCATTTTCAATTTTTACTTTATTATCATTACCAGAAGTATTTAAATATATAAGTCCATTTTCATTTAAATTTTGTAAGTATAAATTAAATATACCATCCTCAAACTTTAATTTTATTAAATCAGTAATTTTACTGTTAAAACCTAGATTATTAGTTGTTTCATCACCTTCATTTACAATTAAATCACCACCACTAACTCCACTATTTTCAAAAGTTTGAGTAGCATCTATAAAATTATTATCTGTGCTATTATACCAACTCATAAAATCTTTTATTCTATTTTATCATTATAATTTTTTTTCTCCGCTTTATATTAGAAACAAATAATAATGTACGAGGGTATACCAGCTTCATATCCAGCCACCTTTTTTTATAATCTATCAAAATTACAAGGAGCATTCTCTAAAAATTTAATCAAAGTTACTGCCGATCGAACATCTGCATCACCAAATGAATTAACTAATATTCGTCTTCCAATCGGAGCTCTAATTAATGCTCAATCACTAGCTCTTTGGTTTAAAGTAACAACAAGTGGAACAAATGCAACAATTCCTGCTCGTTATTCTTCATCTTTTATTAAAAGAATGTCTTTAACAATGAATAATGTTTCAGTTCAAATTATCCAAGATTATAATCTTGTTTATAATATTCTCGCAGATCATACTAATAAAAATTATACTAAAGGTATCGGTGGTGAAATGCTAGACAACTCAATTATTTGGAGCGAAGGTGCAGGAGCAAGTGATCAAACTGCTATCTCAGGTCAAAACTCACTATTAGCTGCCGTAACTAACCAAGAATACCAAATGTGTATTAACAACTTTATTGGATTTTTTGGTTCTGCATCAACTAAAATACTACCACTTGATAAACTCGGGGAACTGGTTCTGTCGATAGAATGGGCACCGAATCAGGAAGTTTTAGCTGGAACTGGTGAGGCTTCTGCGACTACTTATAGTGCATCTGACACTTATTCCGTATCTGATATTTATTTAACTACCGAAGCTTATTCGTTTAGTGATGATACTTATTACAAATCTCTCGATAGAGAGTTAAAAATTGGTTATGACGATTTCACAGTAAATAGATTCGCCTCTACTACAAAAGCTACTGGTGTAAATGTAACTACATACCTATCTGCTGGTTCAATTGATTATCTTATGGGAACATGTGTACTACCTCAATCTTTACCAAAACCTATGGTAGCATATGGCTCACTAGGGACTGGTGCTACTGATTCAGTTGTAGCGAATATGTTTAAGTTTTTAGCAGATCCTGAAACTTACGCTGGTAATGCTTCGACAACAAGCTCTGATAACAAATATGGCGATGGCTTCTTTAACACAATGGCTCTTCAAAGATGTATGCAACATCTTGATAAATCACAATGGTCTATTAATAATAAAGCCTTAAATTATGCTCCGCTTAATAAATATGAAGTGTTTTATAATAATCTTTTAGCTTTAGTATACGAAAATGTAGATTTTAGTGCAAATGGATTTCATCCTGGTGTTGTATCGATCCTTCATTACTTCAAATATTACGGGGTTGCTATGCAAAGCCTCGAGCTTTTAGACAAGGATCAATTCTTTATTTCGGGCTTATCTTCTGCTGGAAGTAGTGCTGCCGTCAATTGGGTTTGCAGTTTTACTGGAAGCTCTAATACAATGTCGGTAACACCAGTAATTATCGCAAAAATGTCTAAAGTTTTATCTGTCGGTGCTGGTCGTGCAATCAGTGTTCAGTAAAAAAAAAATGATATAACATTATTTTTATATATACATAAGAAAAAATGTTTAAAGATACAATACTCGGGATAATATATTTAATCAAACATAAAACCGATGATACAAAAAAAGTATATGTAGGAAGTACAAATAATTTAAAAAATAGAATTAACGAGCATAAATCGACATGTAATAATGAAAAAAGCAAAAATTATAATTTAAATTTATACCAATATATACGCGAGAATGGTGGGATTAACGAGTATCAATTTATAATATTGGAGTGTTATGTTTGTAATTTTAAACATGAGCTATATTATAAAGAAGATGATTATATTAAAATTTATGATAATAATTTAAATAGTAAAAGAGCATATTTAACTCGTCAGGAATATAAAAAAAGACTTAATGAATATGCTAAAAAATATTACGATGAGAACATAGACAAATTTAAAAAATATCGTGAAAATAATAAAGAATATTTAAAAAAATGGTATGAAAATAACAAAGAAGAGATAAATGAGTATTCTAAAAAATATTATTATGAGAATAAAGATAAAGTATTGGAAAGATCTAAAAAAAAATATGACGAGAATAAAGAAAAAATCACTTGTGAATGCGGTAGTATTGTCGGAAAAAAAGTTATAACAAGACATTGCAAATCATTAAAGCATATAACCTTTATTGAAAAAAAATAATGTTATATTATAATAGGATAAGTATGGCTTTTATTGCATCTGCGATGTTTCCAGAATTAATTTTAAGTGCCGAAGAAGGGTTAGGATCGATTGTAAGTGGTTTAACATCAGAGTTTGCTAGTAAAGCTAAACAAACAGTTGCAACAGCAGTAGGTAGCGAATTAGCCAATATAGCTTCTTCTAATCCAAGTGGATTAACAAACATGACATTAAACGAAACTCTGAAAATGAGAAATCACAAAAAATCACACCCAAGAAAACACGGTAGGAAATCCAAAAGAGTTTAATTTATTTTTTTAATCATAATGTTCTTCAATAATTATATTCATAAATAATTTGATATCCTGAGA
>Ga0070749_10001466_pt1 | contig 15998 bp, 17 predicted proteins | sample VirMetDEL_Nov_18_FD_75180 | JGI IMG/M metagenome (GOLD analysis project Ga0070749, IMG submission 75180) | Aqueous microbial communities from the Delaware River and Bay under freshwater to marine salinity gradient to study organic matter... | ecosystem: Environmental > Aquatic > Marine >...
GATCTACAAATAAATAAAAAGGTAGAGCATTTGACTGGTTTTAGTTGGGATAAGTATAATGAGAGGAAGGAGCCTTTGAAGAAAGTTTGGGCTGATTTTAAAGCTGATTTGTTTAACCCAGAATACAAAGTTGTTGGTCAGAACTTGCTTGGCTTCGATGTTTACATGGTAGCTGGGATGCAGAGATTATTAGGGGAGACCCCAGATTACTCTTACCTTGAACGAATCTATGATACTAGAGCTTTGGGAAAGGCTTATAGGGAAGATCTAGACAAGCCTAAAACCAACATGCTTAGTTGGCAGTATAAAATAATTCATGACAGATCTCTTAAAGCGAGGGTTTCTCAGAATCAGTTATTGAAGTTTTTTGGGATTGAATTTGAAGAGGAGAAGCTTCATGATGCACTGTATGATAACAAGATGTGTTTCAAGGTTTTTTCGGCACTTAAAAAAGAAATGAATTTGTAATGTTCGAAGATTTTACAGTATATGATGATTGTGAACCTGCTGGAGTAGAACTTCCTAAAACAGAGGTTTCTTCAAAAGTTTTACAAAGCTTAGGTCTTGGTGAAAACAGCTCTACAAAAGAAATTATGTATGAGTTAACTCGCAAGGGTTTGCGAGATAAGGGGATCACTAAATATAATAATAGAGATGCTTACTACGTAAGAGCCAAACAAGAATTGGAGACTTTTGAGGAGCTAGGGTTTACAGATTACATTTTGCTTAACTGGGATGTATTGAATTTCTGCCACGAGAATCACATTCCTACAGGAGCAGGTCGAGGATCTGCTGCTGGCTCTCTTGTTTTATATTTATTGGGAGTAACTAATATTGATCCAATACCTCACAACTTATTCTTTGAGCGTTTCGTTTCAAAGAGTCGCGCTAAAAAAGTTTACGATAAGAGAAACAAGGAGTTTCTTGTTGGCAGTCTTCTTCCTGATGTTGATTCAGACATTAGTTATGAGCAGAGACAAAAGGTTATTCAGTATATTGAAGACAAACACAATGGCAGGACTGCAAAAATTTTAACATTCAATACTTTTAGTTCCAAACTTTGCATTAGAGAAGCGACAAAGTATTTTGATGAAGCAAAAGAGGATCAGGCTAATTTTGTTAGTGATATGATCCCCAAACTCCATGGTAAAGTTTCTTCTTTAGAAAGTGCTAGAGAAGAGAATGAGAAGTTTGATCAGTGGGTAAAAAAGCACAAAAGAACTTTTGTTAACGCCAAGAGAGTAGAGAATTTAATCAAGAACACTGGAGTCCATCCTTCTGGTATCGCGATCTGCTCGCAATCAATTGGCGATGTAGTTCCATTACAGAGAACTAAAGATGGAGATTTAGTCACTGGGTACAATATGCATGATGTTGCTGACCTGATGGTTAAGTTTGATATTCTTGGATTGAGGACTTTAACTATTGCCCACAGGACTTGTGAGAAGATAGGCATCAACATAGATGACATAGATCCCAACGATTCTTTTATTTATGAAAAGCTTCAAGATTACAACCATCCAGAAGGTCTTTTTCAAATTTCTGCTGACACAAACTTTAGGGTTTGTCAGGAGGTGAAACCACAAAATCTAAACGAGCTTTCTGACGTTGTGGCTCTAGCACGGCCTGGAGCTCTACAATTTGTTGATGAATATATCACTCAAAAAGTGTCTCTTAAAAAGAGTGGATTACATGAAGATTTAGATGAGATTTTGTCTTGGTCAAAAAATGTAATTCTATATCAAGAGCAATTGATGCAGATTGCCAATAAGGTTTTTGGTTTAACCTTGGAAGAAGCAGAGACTCTCCGTCGAATTGTTGGCAAGAAGAAGGTTGAGGAGATGCCTAAGTGGAAAGATAGAATTTATGATGCCGCAGAGGATTTAGGTTTGGATGGTGTAATCAGTGATTTCTACTGGACTGCACTTCAAGCTTCGGCAGATTATTCTTTTAACAAGTCTCATAGTTTTGCTTATGCTGAGTTAGCTGCTAAAACAGTTTATTTGAAATACAAGTATCCTAGAGAGTTTTTCTTGTCTGTGCTTGAATCCTCTGAGTTTGATCCAGATCCTTTGGCGGTTGTTGCTTCTGTTCACCATGAGCTAGATCACTTTGGTATTCGCTTATTGCCACCAAACTTATTTAAATCTCAAATGAATTTTTCTATTGAGGATAACAATATTAGGTATGGTTTGAATAGCATTAAGGGCATCTCAGAAAAGTCTATTGAAAGCCTTATATTTTTTAAAGGTGCTGATGGATTTGAGAGCAAGTATGATGTATTCTCTGCCGCTAAGAGTTGCGGAATCAACATATCTGTTCTTGTCGCTTTGATCCAAGCTGGAGCGATGGGAGAGTCTACAGAAAAAAGAGGCAGGTTAGTATTAGAGGCTCAAGCTTTCAACATACTGACGGATAGAGAGAAGAGGAATTTTATTTCATTTAAAGACAGGTTTGGAGATGATATTTTAAAAGCCATATCGCAAGCGATAGAAACAAAAGCTATTGCTGACGATGGTCGTCCTTTAATGAAAGAGTCTAGGTTTGAAACGTTCAAAAGGAACTTCAAAAATTACAAAGAAATCTTTGACAAAAATAAACCTTATCAAAAGTTCACTAATTGGTGGTATGAAAATACTTTGCTGGGATATAGCTACTCTTTTGATTTGAAGGATTGTTTTGAAGATGAGTTTGGGGCTATGTGTTATCTCAAGGATATAGATGAGATATCAGAGAGGACTAACTTCAAGACAGTTTGCCAAGTAAAAGATTTTTTCACAAAGACATCTCAAAGCGGCAATAAATACATGTTGATTCAAGGTTCTGATAACACAGGGGCAGCTAGTTTTCTTATGATGGATAATTCTAGATCAACCACCCTTACTGATTTCCTTGAGCAGTACAAAATATCAAAAGACTGCATTTTGATCTTGAATGCTAGCAAAGGTCGTGGTAATAGTTTTGTGAACTCAGCAAGAGTCGTAGATACAAAAATCATGATGAAACTGAGGGACTTAAGTAAAAAATGAACGATCTTCCATTTACTCCACAACTGACTTCTATTTTTAAAAAATCTCAAGAGTTAAACGAACTCCTTGAAAGGAATAGGGTAGATATAGATGTTTTTTTTCATAGTTTTATCAATGACTTAAGTCTTTCCTGCTCGGCCCTACTTGAGAAGTTTTCTTCCGAAGAGGCTCTACAGCTTGCATCGCTTCAAGTAATAGAGAAGAAAAAACCTCAAAAAATAACTTCTAGAAAATATTCCACTAAGCTAAACAAGCTAATTGAAGAATGTGAGATCATCCAGAGAGATATTTTTGGTTTAGATTATATCGGACCAGAATCTATACTTCTTGTCATGTTGAGCGATAGCTTTACACCCAAGGCTTTAAATTCAGTTCTTGGGGAAGAGGATTTTCGAATTCTGATTACAGATATTACTAGATTCATAAAAGATGAAGAAGACGAGGATGATGAGTTCATAAGTTATTTCGACTCAGACTCTTCCGTTGAATTAGTTGACAAATGGATTGGTATGTTCGATGAGAACCCTATTCTGGATCAATTTGCAGAAAACTTAAACTTAAAAGCTTCTCGTGGAGATTTCGATAAAATTGTAGACTTTGATGACAAGATATCAGAAATAGCCACAATTCTTTGTAGAAAGAAAAAGCCTAATGCAATTCTAGTGGGTCCAGCGGGAACAGGTAAAACTTCTTTAATTGAAGGTCTCGCTTGTCAGATCGTAAATGGGGAAGCTCCAGAGCTCATCGCGAACAAAGTTATTTATTCTTTGAGTTTGTCTAGTATGGTTGCTGGCACCCAATATAGGGGGCAATTTGAAGAGCGGCTTGAGAAGTTTGTTGATGAAGTTAAAAAATATGACAATATTATTTTATTCATAGATGAGATCCACACTTTAGTTGGTGCTGGAGGAACAACAGAGAACTCTCTTGAAGCTTCTAATATTCTTAAGCCAGAATTAGCAAGAGGTACTATTAGCTGTATTGGAGCAACAACTATTAACGAGTATACCAATACAATTAAGAAGGACACTGCCTTGGATCGTCGCTTTGAAAGAGTTACCATTAAGGAACCTTCAAAATTCCAAATGGAGGAGATCCTGCCAACTATCACCTCATACTATGAAGAGTTTCATGGAGTCAGTTACACAGAGAACTTTATTAATCATGTGATTGATTTTTGTGAGAAATATCTCCCTAATAAGTTTTACCCAGATAAAGCTATTGATGTTATTGATCACTGTGGTGCTCAAGCCAAACTTTCTCATTGGCAAGAAGACTCTTCCTTTAAAGAAATTCAGGATGAAATAAAAGCTAGTGAGGTAGATCTAACTTCTACAGAGTCCATAATGTCTTTTGTATCGAATAGACTTTCAGGTTGGGCGGAAGATAAGCAAAAAAATACTCCTGAAGTAGCAATGAAGCACCTTGAAGATTTCTTTTCTAAGAAAGAGAATCCTTTGAGGAAGCCAGAAATCTTGTCAGAACTTTCGAAAAGTTTAAACAGTAAGTTTGTAGGAAATAAAAGTGTTATAGATTCTCTCGTTGAGAGTATTTCACTATCAAGCTACGGCATGAACAAAAAGGGGGCAGCTCCTAACATCTATTGCCTAACTGGGGTAGAATCCAGTGGTAAAAGCTTCTTCTGCTCTACTTTAAAGGAGTCTTTAGAGAAGAGAGGGGTTAATGTTTTAAGTTACAGCGGAGTTCATTTCTCAGACGAGTTTGCTAAGTTTAAAATTCTACCAGAGGTAATGAACAATACTTCTCTTTGTGAGAAGATTAATATTCATCCGAATAGTGTGATCATTATTGATGATTTTCATAGGCTACATGTTTCTGTTAAGACTATATTTGCTCAAATTCTAAAAGAAGGTAGGCTTCAAATGGCAAATGGAGATTTAGCTGACTTCTCCAATGCTAAAATATTTGTCACTAGCGGTGTTGAAAACTCCTCTTCTATGGGATTCAATTCTGAATCTGGCTCTCCTACCTCTTCTATTTTTAAAGAATTATTATCGCTCTTTGACTGCAACTTAGTATTGAAGCAAGTCAGGAAGAAAGATATATTCAGGATTCTTTATCATAAGCTTCAAAAGATCAATGAGGATTTGAGGTTGAACAATATAGAGGTTGTGTTTACACTGAGTTTTCTCAAGAGATTTGCTTCTTCCTCTAAGAACCTAGTAGACTTTGAAGACAGGTTCGAAAAGCAGATAAATAAATTTATTTGCAAAGAGATAACAAAGGATTGCTCTAAAATAAATCTAGAAAAAATTTGTCTTTCTAGTTGATAAAGTGGCTTTTATTTCTAGAATAACATGTTATGAAATTAAATCGTAAGCAGAAAACTGCACTTAATGTCATTCGTGGTACACGGGGTCGTTTTTTTGGCCTTAAAACTACACAGGGGGAAACCTTAAACGCTCAGTTTCGTGGAGAGACTGAAAGTTATATTCAGATCTTTGATCGGAATAATGGAAATGTTCGTCGATTTGCAAAAACAAGCCTTGACAAAGTCTCATTTGGCAAGTAATGAGTGGATCGACAGCAAGATATCTCAGGAGCTTAATTTCTTTTCAGAAAGACCCAATCATGAAAAGGGTTTACAAGAGAATTAAAAAGCGTTATACTGAGCTTCCTCATAATAAGAAGCACTTAATCAAAAGCTATACAAATCTATGAACGAAAATAATACATCAAGCGAATGGTCAGAGCGTGAAATTGGTGCTCTCTGGCGTAAAGGCGGAGACAAGCCATTTTACTCTGGAAGCGTAACGGTTGGAGGTGAAAAACTAGAAATCGTTATCTTCAAGAATAAATACAAAGAAAAGGATAACCAGCCTGATCTGCGAATTTATAAGAGTAAGCAATTACAGAAGTAATGGCTCCTGATCAAGAACAAGAGCTTCACGAAGCCCTTGTTAATCATATTACAAGTAATCTAACTTTTGCAGAGTTAATAGATATAATCTCTACTCTAGTTAATGAAGAGGTTGATCGTAAACTTGATAATATGACTGACGAAGAAAAACTTCAAAGTTATAACGAAGTTTTTGAAAAACAAGTGTAACATCTTTTGATGGAATACGATTTTTCTAAAGAAGCTAAAGAATTTCTTGAATCTCAGTCTGCCAAGCGTTCTGGGCCTAAAAGTGGAGCGCAAACTCCAGCAAAGCCTAGCGAGCGCAAAAAAGGTTCTAGTAAGAACGAAAAAGGTAGTGCTGGGAAAGATGGGAAAAAGATTACCTTCTCAGAAAAAGTAGTTATTGCTCTAAAAAATAAAGTAAAAGAGCATAATGAAAAGCATTCCAAAAAAGTTACACTTTCTCAGTTAAAGAAAATTTACCGCCGTGGTGCGGGAGCATTTAGCTCTAGTCACCGTCCTAACAAGACCAGAGGTCAATGGGCGATGGCTAGAGTAAATATGTTTTTAAAGATGATGCGCGGAGGTAAGGTTAAAAAATCTTACCGTGCAGCCGATCAGGATGTAGCAAGAGGTTCTGAAGATTATTATATTGAAGAGCTTGGAAGAGCTTTCGTTGATTATGAGGAAATTGATTTTGCTCTTGCCCGTTTAGATTTCGTTCGGATGGATGCTTCATCTGAATCAGATCAAGATATCGAAGACATTGATTACTCAGAAGCAGAAAAAAAGACTTTAAACAAGCCATTCCGACTTAAGGATGGCAAAAAGAAGTTTGGCGTTTATGTTAAGAATCCCAAGACTGGCAATGTGATTATGGTTAAGTTTGGTGATCCTAACATGGAGATCAAACGTGACGACCCAGATCGTCGCAGGAGCTTTAGAGCGCGTCATAAGTGCGATACTGCCAAAGATAAAACTACCCCACGCTACTGGAGTTGCAAATTCTGGGCTAAAAAGCCTGTAAGTTCTATGGCTTCAGAAGAAGTTTTAGCTTGGGACGAAGAAGAGAAGTTTTCTGAGTGGGGTTGGGATGATGAATCATTTGCAGAACATCATGATTTGCTTAATGGTTTTCCATTTTTGAATCATATTAAAGAATTTGTTGAAGACGAAGGTGACTTGTAATATAATGCGTTATGCAGCGTGTTGTAGTCACTGGCAGTGAAGGCTTCATTGGGAAAAACCTTTGCCCTTATCTTGAGAAGAGGGGAATAGAAGTTGTACCTTATGACATAAAATTTGGCGGCAGTCTGCCTCCTTTAAATGGTATTGATGCAGTTATTCATCTTGGGGCTAACTCAAGTACGACAGAAACTGACTTAAAAAAGATTCTAAATGAGAACTTTATCTTCTCTGGCACTCTTTATCAATTGTGTGCTAATATGGATATTAAATTCCAATATGCTAGCAGTGCTTCAGTATATGGGGTTGCAGACACTTTCCAAGAGGATCAGTTCTGTATTCCATTGAGTCCTTATGCTTATAGTAAATATATGTTTGACAATTGGTTGTTAAACGAGAAGCATCCGTATCAAGGATTTCGGTACTTCAATGTGTATGGTCCTCATGAGGAGCACAAAGGAGATCAAGCAAGTCCTATTACTAAATTCGTTAAACAAGTTCAAGAACATGGTGAGATCAAAGTTTTTAGAGGAAAAGCCAGCAGAGACTTCGTCCATGTTGAGGATGTTTGTGAAGTTCATTATAGGATGCTTCATCATGATGACTCTGGGATCTTTAATGTTGGCACTGGTAATTCTGTTCCTTTTAGGGATATTGCTGACAAAATGGCAGAGAATTCTGGAGCAAAAGTTAAGCAAATAGCAATGCCAGAAAAATTAAAAGGACAATACCAAAAGTTCACTCAGGCAGATATAACGAAACTAACTTCTGTCATTGGGGATATGGAGTGGAAGCAGGTTTTAGAGTGTATATAATAGAGCAATGATGTCCTTAATTAAAACTCTTGCTCAAAGTCTCAAGCTTTATCTTGCTTTAAGGAATAAGCTTGCCTTCTTTGAAATAACAGAAAAACATAACAAAAGAAAAAATGAACTTATCGAAGAAATTGAAAAGCTACGCGCTGTTGGTGATAATGAGTCCAATGATCGCGCTGACTTCCTGCGGGGGCAGCTCCGCACCGAAAACAACCAATTTAAACATATATCAACCGTCTTCCTTGAAGCTCAAAGCGGGACAACCGATTCAGACTCAGGAGGGGACGTACACCCCCCAAAGTGATGAAGTCTGGCATTCAGATGCTCGTTATAGAAAGCTAGAGCGAGAGATTTACAATCAATAAAAAAAAGCCCCTCCGAAGAGGGGCTTTTTTGTATATTTTATTATTTATTATCTCCTTTTCCGCTGTAAAAGAAGCAGCAATCCCAGCCCTCCAAATAAGCTTGAGCTAAGTTCTGGTATAGGTTTCAACTCAACAGAGTTGCCAATGATAAGTTCTTGTGGGATAACCTCGTCGAAAACAAAGTTATCCATTCCAAAACAGAAGGCAGACCATTCACCTTGGACATACTCGCCCGTTGTCCATTGCGATAAATCACGGATAACAACTTTGTCAACATTATCGAACGAAGAGGGAAGGAAGACATCTTGGTATTCGCCTCCCCAATCTTCACTTGGCAATTGAAACTCTTCAGTAACTATTGCTCCATCTAACCATCCTTGGATGGCAATGATTTCGTCTCCAGTTGCTGCTCCCCCACCGATTTCAGTATTAGATGTCAAATGGAAGAACTGAAGATCAAAAGGAGTGTTTCCATCACGAAAAATCTCAATAGATGAGATTGCGCTCCAATGGCCATGAATTACGTCATCTCCAGCACCGTAATAATTTCCTACGGTTTGAAAGCTCCAATCTTCATTGGGAGACAAATAGTTTAGGATAACATCTCCTTCTTGATAGCTCATCACGCCATCGTTATAAGATTGTGCATCAGTGATGACGACTTCTCCATTTTCAAGATTTGCGGTTCCTCCAGTAAAGGTGACAATAGCCGCCTTAGCCAAAGAAGTTACGAATAATAGTGGTAGTATTAGTGGTATTAGTTTGTTCATTTTTTTACTTTTTTAAGTAGATAGTTTTTAAATTTGGTTAAATTGCCAGTTACTTTTCCAAGTATCTTCCCCAACTTACTTTCTTCTGGCACAATACAAGCAAGTGTCCCAATAAGTCCCATGACGGAGACAACGAACTCTGGCATAGAGGACATATACGGGGCTAAAATTTTATCAAATATTTCTTCCATTACTCATTGCCTACAGGCGTTACGGATTTGTCTTTTCCTAATTCTTCTTCGATTTTCGGAAGAATTCCTTTTTCTTCTAACTCCCTCTTCTTCTCAGCTGCTTCTTTGAATCTAGCTGACTGTTCTTCGTTAGAAAGTTCTTCACCTCCACTTTCGCTACCTTCACCTTCAGAAGGTGGGCCAGTTCCTTCAATATCGCCGAAGCCTTCTTCAGCATACCTGATTACACTCTTAAATGATGAGACTCCAAGTGTTGACTCTGTAAACTGGTTAAATTTGGAGAATACTCCATATTCTTGTTCGCTAACAACTGCTATTTCAATACCCTCTGCTTTAACAGTCTTAGCTTGAAAATAGGCTCCACTACCAATAGACATAACTCCAGCAGTGCCAATCGCTGCCACTTTTTGACCAGCTTCTTGGAAGAATGTTGCTGTTGCCGCAGTTATACTTGGGCTTGTTGCTGCCGCTGCTGTTTGAGTTGTAGCTGCTACAGCACCAGCTCCTGCCGCAGTTTTTGTGGCTTTTTTAATTAATTCTTTATTATTCTCAGCTATTTCTGAAAGCTTGTCTAGAGTAGAAGTATCTGGAGTTTCCGCTTTAATTTCTTGCGTTTTTACTTCTTGCGTTTCTTTTTCTTCAGTTTTTTCTGTAACTGCATCCTCGACTTCTTCGTCTTCTACTTCAGAACCGCACTCCTCACAAACACACTTTTGATTCTCTAAGTGTTTTATTCTTTGTAGTAAGGCCCAAGCAGACTCTCTAGCATGTCTATCCAAGTCAGAGATAATTTCACTGTCTTTTGGATTACAATATTTTAAAGCAAATTCTTCTGCTTCAGAAAGATCTTTATTATTTTCCCCCATCACTTATTCATACACAAAAATATTTTTTTGGTGTAATGTATTTTACATGGATTTTAAAAATCTTTTCAGGGAGTTTTTGGATGGTGGTTGGGTGATCCCTGTGATTGGCGCAGCTGGTATGATTGCGCGTATGCTTACTTATAAAGGTAAGGTTTCAATAAAGTCTTTTTTGAGAAATGTTATAGCTGCGGCTTTATTGTCAGGTATTTTATGGTTTGTGCTAAAAGATGCTCCTATAAGTGACTTTATAAAAGCGATTTCTTATGGTGTTGTTGGAGTAGTAGCACCAGAAATTATTAATGGTATTATTGCTTTAGCTAAAAAGTTTGAGAAGAATCCTGATAAATTCTTAAAAAAGTAATAAATTAGTGTAACATAAAACAATGGCTGGGACAAAATATGATATCGTTATTGAGCAGGGAGCTTGTCTTGATATTCCAATGACTCTTACGGATGACTCTGACAGCCCGTATGATCTTCGTACAGATGCAGTTTATTTAACTGGAGTTATTTATCGCGATTATGATCAAGCAGTTCAAGCCACTTTTACTTATGCAGAGACTGATGCTGAAAATGGCGGTGCAAAAATGTCTTTAAGTAGTGCAGATACTCAGGCTATGGAGCCAGCTTACAGTTCCTATGATATATTTTTAATTAAATCAGATGGTTGCGTTGATCGGTTGTTATATGGAACGGCAACCATTAGCGGAACTGCAACTCCTCTTCCATGAGTATCAATGTAACAGTAACAGAAACTCCAAATGTAGACTTGACGATATCTTCATCGACAGGTCTAAATGTCGGTGTTGATGGCACTTCTCACAACTCTCTACTTGGTATTCAAGGTGGTGCTTCTGGCGAATATTATCACCTAACAGAAGCTGAATATTCATTACTAGCTCTTAATGACTCTAACTTTGTTAATATAACAGGAGAGGAAACTATTTCTGGAGTAAAGACTTTTCTTTCTGGTCTTATTATTTCTGCTGATTCTCAAGATATTGTTATTACTGGTGATCTTGATGGTTCAGATAGGAAACTTTATATTGATGCTGAATCATTAATTGTCGGAGATAACTCTGTTAACTCTCTTTACTCTGCTGTTATTCTTGGTAGCGGCAACCAGATATTTGGTGACTATGATGTTATTGCTGGTGGAGAGTTAAATACTATTACTGGAGATGACTATTCTGTTATTATTGGTGGTCGATCAAACTTAATAGAAAATGGTGGCCTTGGTTATAATACTATTAATGGTGGAACTTCTCACTCAATTAAACAATCTACTGCTTCTCTGGTTGATGGTGGGTATGATAATGATATTTTGGGGGCTTCAAATGCGGTTATTGTCGGTGGCCAAAGTAGCAATATAACAAGTGGCACTATAGCTCCTGATCATTCTATAATTTTAGGCGGAGAAAGTAATACTATTCAGGATGCTTCAAATGCTATTGTTGTTGGAGGGGTTAATAATTTTGCTAGTGGTTCTTTCTCTACTGTCATAGCTGGAAGAGGAGGCAGAGTTACACATGAAGGGGCTATGGTTTTAGCTGATGGTAAAGTTGGGAGAACTAAGTCATCTATTGCTGAACATTCCTTGAGTATAGATTTTGCTAGTGGCATTGATGTTCCTACGGGTAATTTGGCGGTAGCTCAAGATATTACAATGGGCGGAGAGACAGTTGCAACAAGAACTTGGGTAGAAGATAGAGATTTAGGACAGAGGTTTGATACTGTTTTGCCTTCTGGAATTGATGAAACTGGAATTGAGTTTGCTACTTCGTTTTCTTCAGCTCCTGTGGTTCAATGCGAATTGCAGTTGCCAGATGATGGAGAGAGAACTTATTTTATAGCAGTGAGAAGTATAACTAATACTGGTTTCTTCGTTGAATTTTCAGATAATATAGGAACAGGATACACATTACAAACTAGAGCAATACCGAATACATAATGGCGTTAGAAGTAAAATTAAAAAATTTAGTTGTAGAGACTCTTAATACTGAGAATGTCTCTAAAGCTATTTTTGGAGAAGGATCAGATAATCCAAATTTAAACTCTCAGCAGAGTCAGTTTATTATTTCTAATGGTTTTTTCTCTACCGCAGGAGACGCTCAGACTTGTTTATTTTTGCTTCGCGGTAATTCTACAGACGATTCTGAAACTGAGTTGTTTTTAGACGGATCTAGTGCTAGATTCGTTTTAGAAGATAATACCTCTTACTTTTTTAGCTGCCAATTTATTGCTAGAGCTGAAAATGGCGATAGTGCGGTTATGCATGTTAATGGCGGGGCTAAAAGAGGTTCAAGTGCAAACTCAGTATCGTTAGTTGGAGATCCTCACAATCATATTATTCATGATGAAATTGGGGTTGGAGATGTTAAATTTGCCGTTAGTGCGTCAAATGGTTCTTTGAAATTTTTTGCTACTGGTAAATCTGGTACTAATATACGTTGGTTGGGTAAGGTTGATTTGACTCAATTAAAATATTAATTTTCTTATTTGCTGTTTGTGGTGTAACTAGCATTAACTAGTTATTTTTTTAAAACACCATGGCAACGAATATTATTTATAAGGGAGAGAAGGTCGGCACTCAGGTCGATTTTCAGACTGGTAGTCTGACAGATATTTCTACTTTTACTGGGGACGTAAGGGGAGCAGCTATTCAAGACCAGATTGTTGATGGAGTTACTGATATTGGTGCTTCTCAAGATGCGATTCATGCGATGTCTGGCTATTTGGCAGCCAACGCTCACCCAACTGTTACCCCAGCTTCTGATGTTTCTATTGATAATTCAAATGGAACAGTGCTTCAAGATGCTACTTTTACTTTTGATGATGATGGTCATGTTACAGAAGCTAGTTTTGTATCTGCCAACTTAGATGACCGTTATTTTACTGAGAGTGAGGTTACTGGAATTTCTGGCGCTTTGCAGTCTCAAATTACAAGTAATGATGCTGAACTTGTAACTTTAAGGACTGCTACTGGCTCATTAAATAATCGCCTGAGTTCAGCTGAAAACAATATTGATAGCCTTGAAACCGCTACGGGTTCATTAAATACTCGTCTTACTTCCGCTGAAAACGACATTGATGACCTTGAAACCTCCACTGGTAATTTAAATACTCGCTTAACTAGTGCTGAAGCTGACATTGATGCTCTTCAAGCTGTTTCTGGTAATTACTTATCACTCACTTTAGATGATGTTTGTGATAATGATTCTACCACAGACCAAGATATTCAAGTAAACAACATTCGTGTTGATGGCGGTACCATTACTGGTCCTGCCACTATTGTTATTGATCCAGACGCTGTTGGTGCATCTGGAACCGTTGTTATTCAAGGAGACTTGCAGGTTGAGGGAACGACAACTACAATTAATTCTGTCGATGTCCAAGTCGGAGACAAGAGTCTAATCCTTGGGACTGGCGCAGCTAACGATGCTGCAATGGATGGTGGTGGAATAATTCTTTCTGGCACAGCAGGGACTGTCGCTGAGTTCACTTATGATGGAACAAATGATCGTTGGACAACGAATGGCTTAGATATTGAGGCTGATATTGTTGGTAATGCTGATACAGCTTCAAGATGGGAAACTGCTCGTACAATTACTCTTGGCGGAGATCTTGGTGGCTCTACTTCTATTAATGGCAGTTCTGATGTTACTCTGACTGCAACTATTCAAGCCCTCTCTGTTGAAGGTTCAATGCTTGCTCTTGATTCAGTCAGTGGAGTACACATTGCTGACGATCAAATTAATTCAGAACATTATGTTGCTGGGTCCATTGATAATGAACATATCGCCAATCTTACTATTCAAAATGGTAAATTAGCTAACAGCTCAATTAGCATTACTGCTGGAAGTGGTATTCTTGGTGGAGGTTCTGTAAGCCTTGGAAGTAGTGCAGAACTTAATGTTAACACAGACAATACCACTCTTACTGTTATTAGTGATGCTATTCAAGTTAAAGATGGTGGTATTGATACCACTCAGCTTGCTGCTGATGCAGTTGATGGAACTAAGATTGAAGATGATGCTATCAATAGTGAGCATTATGTTGCTGGATCTATTGATAATGAACACATTGCAAATCTCACCATCCAAAATGGTAAATTAGCTAATAGCTCTGTTACGATCAACGCTGGAAATGGTCTCAACACAACTTCGGCATCTGTTTCTCTTGGAAGCTCTTCGGAAATCAGCGTTGTATCTGATCAAGGTCATTTAGACGAGATAGAACTTGGTAGTGATGATAATTCAATAACTAATGTAGTAACAAAGGGAGGAATTTTAATACTTCGTGGAACTGATAACAATGGAATTACTACTGATGGAACTGATGCCAATGCAATTGACCTAAATGATAAAACAACTGTTGCTTTTGAAGGTGTTGTTCAATCAGCAAGAACAGACCAAGATTCTGATAACGGTAGTTATGTGGCGATGTGGAAGATTCAAGGAGTAATTCGTCGCGATGCTGACAGCACGAACATGCTGCAATCTTTTGTAACGAAGACTTTTGCAGGAGCAAACGCTTCTGCTTATGGACTGTCTGTAAGTGTAAGTGGAAATGGATTAAAAATCAACAGTGATCAAGACACTGCTAACTTAATTACTTCTGCTACAATTAATTATAACTGGATCGAAGACGTATCCTAATACATAAAATATACATAACCTGCCCCAATTAACTTTGGGGTGGGTTTTTTTATGCCTTTATTTGTTAAATAGTGTAACAATCTATATAATTTTGTAGATATGTCAGAGTATTTCGTAGGAACCACAGGATCAAATAGCCAAACAACCTTCGAAGCTTTAACTACTTCTGAAGTTTTAGATGATTTGGGGCTTAATACTGGCGATGCTCCAACTTTTTCTGGGTTATTTCTAGATGGTAGTGGGAGTACTATTTTTTCTGTTGATGGTTCAAATGGAAGACTTTTTGGGGTTACTGATGAAGTAACTGGCACAGTTTTCTCAGTTAATGATGCTGCTGGTTTGCCTATTGTGGAGGTAGAAAGTACTGCTGACTTTGATAAAATAACTCTTGGTGAATATGGTAGTGATTTACTTGTTTTAAGTGGGCAGACTACAGCTGAAGTTACTGGTTCACAAATTGCCACACAATCTTGGATTAGCGATCAGGGATTTTCTGCTGACACAAACTATTATTTAACAGGAGTATCTAAATCAGGTAATACTTTTACTTTTGAGGTAAATGGAGCTTCTGATCCAACTTATACTTTAACAAGTGGAGATATTACTGGGGCTTTAGGATATACTCCAGTAACATTAGAAGATGATGGTTCAATTGAAGCAGAAGAGTTTATTGGTGATTTAAGAGGGGCTGTTTCATTTAAAGCTCAAGCAGGTGAAGCTATAGCAAAAGGAGAAGCTGTTTTCATTTCTGGTATTTCTGGAAATACAACTGTTGTGGGTCTTGCAGACGCAAATGACGCTACGAGGATGCCAGCATTTGGTATCGCATCTGAAGCAGCTAATGCCAATAATCCTGTCACTGTTATTAATTTTGGTAGTCTTGGTAATTTAGATACAGACACTCCAAACTGGGATGAAGGTGATGAGCTTTTTGTTTCTAATACTGCTGGTGCATTAACAACTACTCCTCCTACAAGTGAGAGTTCACTTTTGCAGAAAATTGCAAAGGTTACTAGAAGAGATAATGCTGCTGGTTCTATTACGGTAATGGGTGCAGGAAGAACAAACGCTGTACCTAACTTGAATGAGGGTAGGTTGTTTGTAGGTAATTCTAGTAATGAGGCTGTAGCAGATGGTACTATTCATGTTGATATTGCTAATAGTAGGGTTGGTATAGGAACAACGAGTCCAAGCGCACCTCTAGATATCTCATCTAGTGCGACAGGAGGGACTACTATTGAGTTAGATAACACATC
>Ga0070749_10001468_pt1 | contig 15994 bp, 33 predicted proteins | sample VirMetDEL_Nov_18_FD_75180 | JGI IMG/M metagenome (GOLD analysis project Ga0070749, IMG submission 75180) | Aqueous microbial communities from the Delaware River and Bay under freshwater to marine salinity gradient to study organic matter... | ecosystem: Environmental > Aquatic > Marine >...
TAACTTATATACCTTGACAGGACCTAGACCATTAATACCTTTAATGTTATCTACTCTATCTCCTAGTAACATCTGGGCACAGAACCATACGAATCCAGTACCTAGTATCTTCTTACCTTCTAGCTTTAATCCCCCTGGATCCTTAGCCAGTACCTTCCTGCCAGTAGCTATATCATAGTGCTTACCAGGAACCATCCATAAGTCTTTATCGATCGAACATATAACTGTATCCTTAGATTGCGATGATGCCATCTCGTCATCAGCCTCTTGTCCTTCGACAAGTACAGCATCAAGTTCATCTATCATATAGTCTCTTAATGCTTGGTAATGTACAGGCTTCTTGCCTGATCTATTACCCTTATAAGGTATAGTCTTAGCAACTCCTTCCCTGAAGTTACCCTTACCTGTTAAGTACAAGGTGTACTCATCACTCTTAGTATCCTCTAGTATCTTATCTATTGTATTGTTCAGTAACTCTATAGCAAAGGAAAGGGGCATAGAGTCTATCTCTGTGTCTCTTATAACTCCCCACTCTCTAGCTTCCTTAGCTGAGCGGAAGGATACCTCAATACCATCTCCGTAATCTATCCAATACAATGTCTTCTCACTAGCGAATCCTATCCTGTAAACAAGTACATCGCCGTCGATTAAGGCTCTCATTATATTACATCAAAGTCGTCTGAGTCATCACCATCTACATCAAATGGGGCTACGTCATCCTCAGGTAGTGCCTCAAAGTCAAAGCCTTCTTTATCCCCTCCTCCAGAAAACTCTACTAAGTCCTTAACCATGAGCCCATCATACTTGAATGAGAACTTACTAGGCTTATACTCGAATACACTGATGCGTACATCACAGATACTGCCATTACCTACTGAGCCTTCAAAAGGTTGTCCATACTTGTCAAAGACAGGAGGCTTGATAAGCTCCTTACCTTGGGAGCTAAGTACATTCTTCTGGAATGTTACAAAGGTCTTATCGTTCTTGTTCTTTAACTCTTTCTGTAACCCTAGCTTCTTAAGCTTAGCGTACTCAGCTTCAGTTAGGATAACATCAATAGAGTATTCCTGTTCTGTGCTGTCGAACTTATTATGAGTATGGTTAACGACTGCCCATTGTACTTCTTTATCTTTTAATGTGATAGTTTTATTCTTGCTCATAGTTTTCTCCTGTTAGTAATTTAAGTACCTTGTCTAAGTCTTCCTTTATTCTAGTATCATCAGTGCCGTACCTAGTTTGATAACTACGCAGCTCCTCTAGTATACCCACAGCATCTTGATAGCTATATTTATCAATCTCTATCTTCCCTATCAATGTGCTTCACTCCAGTTGTCACCTTCACCTAGATCTGCTACTACTGGTACGTCCAGTATGAATGCAGTCTCCATTATCTCTTTTAAACGTATAGCCTGTTCCTTAGTACCGCTCATACATAGTTCATCATGCACAGGCAGTAGAACAGGTATGCCTTCCTCATATGCCTTGATCATGGCTTCAATAGTCTGATCAACGGCACTGCCTTGAATTAGTTTATTCAATGCTTTATACTCAAATGTTACCTTCCTTCCATCTATTATCATGGATGGATCAATAGCACTGTACCTACCTCCTATTGTCTTGATTGCCTTTCTATCTTGCATTACTTTCATACACTTCTGATTCAGCTCGTGTAAGTATGGCGCAAGTGTATTGTACTTGTCAAGTATTATTTTAGCTTTTCTTACATCTACCCCTAGTTGATCTGCTAATTTATTAACACCCATGCCGTAGCTGACACCTAAGTTAATAGCCTTAGCCTCTCGTCTACCGATACCTACCATATCTGCTACCATCTGGTGCATATCTAGGTTAGCATCTTTGTTAAACTCAGTAGCAATCAATGATGCCCCTTCACACTTAAGCTTATTAGCATAGTGTACTTGCAGTCTACCTTCTTGGTTAGAGAAGTCAATGGCGTACCATCTCTCCCCTTCCTCTGGTATAAACATACTTCTACACATCGGTCCGAAGACTGGGTCTCTACTAGGAATCTGCTGCATGTTATAACCTGTACAACTGAAGCGTCCTGTTCTAGCCCTCATAATATGAAGCTCAGGGAATACTCTACCGTAATCTCCTTGCCCCATATCAGGACTGGTATACTCTTGTATCTCTAGTACCTTATTAACAAAGTCTCTATCTATCTTCAATGCCTTACGTGCCTCTACTATAGCCTTACATAGTGGATGTGTTTGGTTCTGCATCCAAGGCGTAGTGATAGAAGCATTACCTGCCTCTGTTCTAGGGTACTCAATGCCTAGCTTATCAAAGATGACAGGCATATCCTTACTAGAGTTGATACCGAATTCCTGTCCTGCTATCTTGTAGCATTCATCATGGTACTTCTTAATCAAAGGGGTCATCTCATCCCGTATCTCTCTAGCTCTCTTTAAGTCTACCCTTATCCCTCTCCTTCTATAGTCTAAGCATATATGTGTTACCATACTATACTTAAGGGCTATGTTCATATCAATCTTATCTTTAAAGTATAAGAATAGTTTCTCTGTACATTCAACATCTTGTATTGCATACTTAGCTACCGTCTCTAACGATGATGCCTGTATGATGTCCATGTTACTCTTACACCACTTCTCTAGCTTCTTCTCATCAGGTCTCTCTCGTACCCATTCCTCGCCATTCTTCTCAGCTCTAGCTTTAGCTATCTCTTCCTTCTTTAAGTAAGGGTACAGGTCTAGCTCATGCACCTTATCACATAGTCCCTTGTTATCCTTCTTCATCTTGAGATACTTACGTGCTAGTATATCTAAGCTGTGACTGAGTAATGAGCTATTGTATAAACGACTCATGATCTCAGTATCGTATAACTCTTTATCTTCTAGTCGAAGAATCCCGTAAGCACTAAGCCCCCCCAAATCATAAGAAGCATTGTGGCAAATAATACTATCGTGTCCATCTACTATCCCCTGTAATTCGTTTAAGTTAGTTATATAACCGCTGCTTCCATCATAAGATTTATAAGCAGTACCTAATAATTCATAGTCACAGTTAGGCAAGTGGTGACGCCTGTATACCCAACCCGATCCTAGCCCTCTATCTATATAAGGGTCTTTAGTTTCTATATCTAATACTACATACTTCATCACTATCTCTCCAAGTCTATATTATATCACCTTTCATGTCTGACATCATAATCTCTAGGGTGCGAATCTTATCGGAAAGTACTTCCTTATCCATGCATAACATATCAATTAAATCTGATTTATCAGCTATATCAGCAGCCATTTCTCTTGCTAGGATCTTATAGGAATCTAGTAACCGTGAGTTACTAACTTCTAAATACTCGCCTACACGCAGGCTAGAAGCTTCATAAACTGCACCATATTCCATGTGAGCTTCAGCGATACTTTTACCTTCATGTATGTCATGTACTGTAAAGTCCCCTACATCATAACCTGTAAAATTAATACCTATTAACTTGCTCATTATTTACTGCCTCCAAATGTATAGAACTGATACTCCACTCCGTCTATAGTAAGCGTAGTATTAGCTACTGTTTCGTCCTCTTTAGTCTTTCCTAGCTGTATCTTAGCTAGATCATTCATACTTTCTACTTGCAGGTAGACCCCCTCTGGATGTACCTCAAAGCATGTTATCTTAACATCTAAGATAGATTCAAGCTCCTTAAGATGTCCGTGAATACTTTGTAAGTATGTTATTGCATTATATGTTCTCATATTATATCCTCATGGTTTATCGGGCAACGGCATCCAGTGGGTAGCCCCGAAAATTCTCTCATCGTATACTATTAACGTATAATTATGCTCATCTTCATAGCAATTCTCTCTGTACCATACTTCTTTATGATCTGATTTTGATTTTCCTTTATATATTGCAACAGTGATTTCAGATGTAAACTCATCCGCAGGATATAGTAATATTGCTTGACCGATTTCAGGCAGCATATCTTTAACGCTTATCCAACTTTTATTATTTGTCATATTATGTCCTCTGCATCTAATTCAATCCACTCGCTAAGCTTACCAGTATCAGTATCATACCTTAACTGAACGGTCTTACCATCTGCTTCGCCAGTCATTCTATCCTTTAATACTCTAATTGTCAAGGTATTTCTTTCACTTTCTTCTTCAGCTAACTTGTTTCTCTCTAGTCCAAGTATCATAGATGACCAGAACATAATGGACTGAGAACCTCTTAGCGATGATGCCGTAATAGTCTTACCCTCTTCAAAGCTCTTACCTTCCGGCTTAGCTAAGTGTGATACTACTATCACTGTTAAATTTAATTCAACAGCTATCTTACCTAGCTCTGCCATCATCTTATCAATGCCCTGTCTCTCATCCTTCATTGATGCTGCAAGTGCAGTAATATTATCTATTGTAATTACTTGAGCACCTGTGTACTTAACATAGTACCTTAACTTATTGTACAGTGATTCAGGTGTTGGCAAGTCTGCATTGTTATGTATGAATAACTTACCTTCAAAGGATGATAGCTCTCTCTCTACTTCTTCTATATTAAAGGTTGCATCAGGTCTGTGCAGTATCTTGTTCATCTTATAACCTGCCATTCTTAGTAATACATCCTTACTTGTCTGTTCAAAGGACATAACCACACATTTAACATTATTATTCAATACCAATGATGCCACTACGTCACGCAAGAAGATAGTCTTACCACTGCCGGATCCTGCACATATAGTATATACTGCCCCTCTCTGCATCCCATAGGTTATTTCATCTAGCTTACTGAAGCCCCATGGGATGCCCATAGTAGGCGGTTCTAAACCATCCTCGAGTATATCTTTAATTGACAGTAGCCCAGTAGGTCTTACCTCCTTAGCGTTGAATAGTGCGCTTCTAAGCTCTGCTGCTCGCCCTGCTTTGACCATGTCGTTAGCATCTTTTAAAGGTATCTTAGCAATACGTACCTTACCAGGTTCAAATAGATCAATACATTCTGCTGTTGCTTTCTGCCCTGCTTCATCTTGATCAAAGAGTAAGACAACATGCTTAAACTTTGATAGATATTCTAAGTGCTTACTTAATTCTCTCTTAGCTCCACCTGCCCCCGATGGTATACTAACAACAGGGAAGTGCTTACCTTGTGCCTCTGCTACACTTAGTGCATCCAGTTCCCCTTCGACCACAGTGATAAAGACATTATCCTTTGGAGAGTATAGCTGCTGCCCGAATAGTAATGCTTGTGTTGTGTCCCCTAATGCTGAGAACTTCTTGCCCTTACCTCGTATCTTTTGCGCTACCTTCTCGCCCTTATCATTAAAGTAATTAGCTATGTGTACTACTTCACCTTTCTTATTCTTTCCTACCTCGTAATTGAAATGCTCACAAGTAGTCTTTGTTATTCCTCTGCTTCCTAGGTCTGTGCAATGTCCTCTTATTAAATCTGGGTTCATAGCGATGATGCCCTCTTGTTCTTCGTCATCTGCAAATACGTGATGTGAGCAGGCATGACAGTGTTTTGAACCGTTATCATATATTATTAAATTATCTCTGCCCTTGTCGTTACAACTAGGACATTGCTCTCTCGATATTACATTGCCTCTAGTCCTTTCCATATTAATCACCCTTTACTTTGTACTCAATATACTTATTAAGAACAGTTCTTATAATTTCAATATCTCCGTCGTACCTGATAAATGAATGAAAGCTGTCCAGATAATCTACGACACAATCTTCTATAATAGTTTCTAATATATCAGTAAACATTGTTCTTTCAATCTCTGCTATTTCTTTCTCTCTGTGGTATGCTGTTAATGATTCATCATACCATTCCCAGTTGTCAACTCCTCCTGCTTCTAATGCTCTGAGTTTCGCCCTGCTGTCAATAAGGTCAGTATACTCTTCGGAAGTTATAGTGATGTCTTTCATATTAATAATATCCTGTTCTCTGTCTCTCGTGTTTAATCAACTCTCTGTTATACTCAGTCATAAACTCTAACAATAGCTGCTTAGTCTGCGTCCTAAAAGGATTAATAGCTACTGAGTAAGGTCTCCAGTTGTTATCCTCTGCTACTTTCTTAGCGATGATGCCCATTGGTGTGATTGATATATCGTAACTCATTATAACACCTTATCCACTAATCCGTATTTAACACTTGCTTCCGCATCTAACCAATTATCCCTGTCGCAATCTGCTCTTAACTTCTTAATAGTCTGTCCTGTATTTGTCGCAAGCACCTTCAATAGCTTGTCGTAAGTTTTCTCAGCATGCTCCAGATCAATCCTCATGTCTGTTACTTGTCCGCTTGTGCCTGATAGCACTTGGTGGATCATAAACTCACTATGCGGCAGTATGAAACGCTTACCTTTAGCTCCGCTGCTAGCTATTACTGATCCCATACTTGCAGCTATACCTACTACTACTGTTGATACATCGCTCTTAATCAATCTCATAGTATCTACTACGCTTAGCCCTGCGCTGCAACTACCGCCTGGTGAATCAATGTATAGCTTAATATCGTCTTGGTTAATAGAATCTAAATAAAGAAGGTGAGCTACTAAGCTGCTGCAACGCTGTGCGTTTGTATCGCCTGTTAAGAATAACACCCTATCCTCAACCATCTTATCGTAAATATCTTTATGTTCCTTCATGATGATGCCCTTATAGTTTATCTGCAAATGCTGCTAATTGACTTCTCTCTACTTGGTTCAATCTAACATACTTAATAAATGAGTAATCACTATACAGTACCTTATCAATTAAATCTTGAAATCCTTTGTACTTATCCTTACTTTTCTGCTTGTTATCCCCCATTATAATAACCTTACTATGCGATGATGCCCTTCCGATAAACTTCTTGATTTGTGATAAGGTAGCATCTTGCGCCTCATCTAGTAATAAAACACTATTATTATAACTTGCACCTTTTATAGTTGCTAAGCTCTTACCTTCAATCTGACCTGTTTGAATGCCTTGATTCCATGTATCCTTAGCACCGTAACTTACTTGATTAATAAACTCTACAGCACAGTTGAAGCCTGATAAATAGGGGTCTAGCTTTTCTTGCTCAGTACCTGGTAAAAAACCCATGTCCTCGTCTTCATCGCACACCATCGGGCGACTTATAACAATCTTGTCTATCTTATTCCTACTGAACATGTCTAAGGCGTAAGCAGTAGCAATGAGTGTTTTACCTGAGCCTAAAGCTCCATCAATGATTATTAATTCTATATTCTTATCACACAATGAGGCTATAAGTTCTTTTTGCTCGTCATTCTTAGCAGTAATCTTCATCAATGACATTTACTTAGCTCCTGTATAAGATGATTTGTGATAAGCATCTGACCCTGCATAGGTACCATCTGCCGTTACCCAGTATTCTCTACCACTCCCCAATGCCCTGGCTTTCGCGTCACCTTCTTTCGTTACATATACAATCTTAGACACTCCTCCATCATTCGTAGTAAATAATGATCCTGCACCTAGTTCTTTAAAATCAATATGAGTGAATACACTATCCTGATCATCCTTAACGCCGTCTAGTAAATGCTCACTTATCATCATATCTATATAGTGCTTGGCTTTCTCTAGATCTTCAATACCGTTCTTATCTTTATATCTCGTAACGTACTTGATAGCGTTACCTTGCATGTAGCTCAGATTATTCTTGTTAATAAAATCAATGGGTTCAATCTCATACTTGCTGTAGTGACTACCGCCTACTTGTTTACTCATTTTCTAACCACCTTTCCAATGTCTTAACTGCGCTATCTTTATCTGTAATATCTTTTAATCTAAATCCGTCGTTATCGAATATAAATATCTTTTCTTCTTCCCCTTTCTTGAACATAATACACAATGATAATCCCCTTACATTCTAATTTCACAATATAGCGTCAATTCCGGTACTTCAGGATAGCTCCCGTCTAGCTCGTAGCTCATTATAACACTTTGTTTCTCTAGTGTTTCTACTTTCATATACTTGTTATTAATCTCAATAATCTTTACCTTTAATCCGCTGAATGTTCTCCATACTTGCCCTGTCTTAAAAGGTGGTTGGTACATAGTGAATGATACGTTTATACTGTCATCTTGATACTTAAAATCAATGGGCATAAAAGTCATTGATCTGTCGTTATCATCATCCATAGGCAGTCTTAATACCTTATCCTCACTTAAAAACTCAGCTTCCGTCAAATCTAAATCAATATCAGCTATCTGCTGCGCTAAATACTTGTCTAATTCAGTTTGTAAGCCCCTTGCTCCAGTCTTATTATCAATACATTGCTTTATAATCTTATCAATTCTATACCTAGTTAGTTTATGATCAATTCCTAGTGCGTCTAGTACCTCAATAGCTTGACTTACTACGTTATCCCTAGCCTTAGCTATCTGTTTCATGTGCTCAAGTGATAGTTCATGCAGCTCGGCAACTAGGCTAATACGTCCTGCTAGCTCTCTAATCATGCCATTATCTGCTAATTCATCGTGTAAAGCTTTCTGCTTAGCCTCATTAGTTGCAGCAAACCCCATAGCGGAGCTTTTGTCTTTTCTAGCGTCCCTCATGTGCTGAAAGTTACCACCTAGGATAAACAAAATACGACTTGTATCAATAACTTCATCATTCCTATTACTTACTGTAAGCTTTTGACCTTCAATAATCTTTAGCATCTGTTGCTGCAAAGGCACATTGAAGCCGTTTCTTGTATCTGCTGTACATAGTTTATCAAATTCATCAATAAACACAATAGATGATTCTACTTTCTTCGCTCCATCTTTGCCGGATTGCTTGACAAAGCCCCTAAAAGCATCGCTAAAAGATAGCTCTACATAGCCCTCGCTGCTTAAATCCTTAGCGTTAATAGTATGAACGTCCCTTCCTGCACACTTTGCAAGAGTTTCTACTAGGTATGTCTTACCGACTCCAGTAGAACCAATTAACATGATAGCACTGCTTTTGTAAGCTTGTTCTCTTCCAGTCTTATATGCTGCTAGCTCTTTAGCTTATGCATAAATAAGGCGTAGCTAAGTGCTTTCTTAGCCTCATCTTGAGCAACAACGTACTCGTCTAGGAATTGTTTAATAAGTTTAGGCGTCTTTATCTTATTTGTCATAATATATCCTTATAGATTTTCACTGAATTTCGTTAGTAAATCATCATAATAGTCAAAAAACTCATTAACTCCCTTTGTACCTTCAGCGCATTTATCAATCGGACTCATCCCAAACTTAAGATTCTCATCTTTAAAGTATTGCTGTAATGCATCTAATTTATAAAATGACCTCATTCTTTCAATTACGTTACCAATCTTGCTTAAATCATTACGTAAAATTAATAAGTTATCTTGCTTATACATAGTAAACCTACCTTTAAATTTGATCAATTATTAAATCTGCTAGTGCATAAGCACTTAATCCCATAACGTCCTCGTATGATACATCAATATTAAGCGCATCAGCATCGTCTAGTATTTCATCGCTTGAGTGATTGCGTAAGTATCTGATTAATAAAGTATCATCTTCTAACTCTTCAAATCTTTGCAGTGCTGTTTCTAATCTGTTCATAATACCACCTTTATATTGTTTCTATGAATTGCTGTAACTCTTTGGCATACTTAATATTGTTCAGCATGTCTAGCGTTTGATTGTATTGATCGTGCATAAACTCTTTATTGTCTCTATAATACAATACTTGTAGATAAAAGTCAATAGCATGGTAAGTAACTGCTCGGGAATCATATAATTTACTGCACAGTATCCTAACTGCTTCCGCTTCATCAGTAGCGCTGAATGTCAAGTTATGCTCAACATGGATAAAGTCATGACAAGCCCTAAATAAGTTATTTAAATCTAAATCACAATTCCTCATTGTTTTATAATCTTCGTAGCTATCTCTAACCCACAGTACACTACTGCTTTCTAATTCATGCTTAACATACTTTAAGCTTTCCACCATGTCCGAATCTGTATACTTTACTTTATATCCGTGCTTATCTTCATAGCCCTTGATAATGACATTTAAAGCATTGCTAGTTGTAGCATTAAGCAATGATAGCTCTTGCATAGTGATATATAAGTCTTTATATCTTTGCATATCTTCATAAAGCCTAGTTTGCTCATTTATTGCGGTTTCTATAATCATCTTAATTGCCTCTTGGTTCTTGTTTATCTGCTTACCATTATATAGTATGCTGTCACTATGTCAATAGCTTTTCATCATTTTTTTGCATTTAATTCTATAGTTCTTCACTTCTTTAATAGCTTCATTCCATGTATTATAACCATCACCTAGCTTTGAGCATCTTTTATAATTAGTATTTCCACAAAAGACACTGCTATAAATACGCTTTAAATCATTCCCATCATAAAACATTTTGACTTTTCTTTGCTTGAAATACCTTATAACGTACTTTGATTGCTGCTCAAAAGAAATCTTACTTAGCTTGTCTGTAGTGGTGCCTAGACTTTCTGCGGTTGGCTCAGTAAATTGTATCAAGCCAACAGCTCGAATTGGACTACGTATTGACGTACTAAAAGTGCCGTGTGTCTCATAAGCTATAACAGCGCATACATCTAACGGGCTTGCTGCTATGCTTAATGCTATCTTTATTATTGAAGTAATCATTACTTGCCTCTCTTCTTATCATCGTAAAACTCTTCAGTCAATATTCTATATACTTCATTGTAAAACTGTTCTTTTGTCATTGAGCGTCTAACGTCTAGCGGTATGTATACCCACTTGTTCACTATAATTGCATCACCCATACTACACCCTTTCCTATCCAACCATCTAATGCTAAGCCTCCAATAACCCCTATTAGTACACCTAATAAGAAATATGCTTGACCACTCATAATAAACCTGCCTCGATTAATTCTCTTTCTGTATATATACCATTAACTAATAAGGAGTCTACATAGTCACTAAACCCCTGATCATAAGCAATAGGATCAATCCTGTATAATGCTAGCGATGCGCTGTAAGTGTAGTCACAAATCTCTATATCTCCATATACCTCATCTAGCATCTCATTATATTGCTCTTTTATGTCAAATTTGTTCATTTTCTTACACCTTACCCTTAGTTACATTAAACACTTTGTTATCCTCAGCATGCTCATGCAAGTTACTATATACATCATCAACAATATCTTGCACTTGACTGTTATATCGTGTAAACCCGCTACTTAACACAAAGCATAAGCTGAGCAGTAAAGCCATTAAAAACACTGTTAAAATCGTTGATATAATCATTTCTTCACATCCTTAACATAATCAATTATTAACTTTCTAAGGACTTGTTGCCTTGTCCCTTTCATAATATAGCAAGCCTCATCTAATAATGCAAGCTCATATTCACTAAAATGTAGAAATAATCTTGCTCCCTTGCTGTACTTCTTTATCTTTCTTCTGCTATTCATTTCTATAAACTCCTATCTTCTCTAATATAGTAACATAGTCAAAGCGACCGCCATCTTTATAAGTCTTATTCAAGCACGTACCTCTTAATGCTTCCCTGTTAGTTATATACTTCTCGATAAAGTAGTCTATATCACGCCAACCGCAATATTCCCTAAACACGTCATTATAGAATTTAACACATATCCTATAGCTTGTATTTAGTTGATCTTTATTCATTATAACACCTTACTTGTTTTTAAGGAATTAATAAACGGCATTAATGTGTCGTTATAGAATGTTACAGCCTTATCCCCATCCATTTTATATATATCATCTTTACTAAATGCTAACCATTCATCTATAGTGTGCTGTTGACAGCCTACTGCTAACACTTTATTGACTGTATCTAGCACTGTTTTATATCCTTCAAGCGGATAATATGTTATTTCTTTACCGTTACCTGCTGTTATATACCTTAAGTCAGCACCTTCTAAGTTAGCACCTTCTAAGTTAGCACCCCTTAAGTTAGCATCTCTTAAGTTAGCACCTTCTAAGCTAGCACCTACTAAAATAGCATCTTCTAAGTCAGCACCTGCTAAGTCAGCACCTACTAAGTTAGCACCTACTAAGCTAGCACCTTCTAAGTCAGCACATACTAAGTTAGCACCTTCTAAGTTAGCACCTTCTAAGCTAGCGCCTACTAAGCTAGCACATACTAAGTTAGCACCTTCTAAGTTAGCACCTTCTAAGCTAGCGCCTACTAAGCTAGCATCTCTTAAGTTAGCACCTTCTAAGTTAGCCTTAAAACCTCTAGCACCCCTTAAGTTAGCATCTCTTAAGTTAGCACCTCTTAAGTTAGCATCTCTTAAGCTAGCACCTTCTAAGTCAGCACCTACTAAGTTAGCACCTTCTAAGTTAGCACCTTCTAAGCTAGCACCTTCTAAGTTAGCATCTCTTAAGTTAGCACCTTCTAAGTCAGCATCTCTTAAGTTAGCACCTTCTAAGTTAGCCTTAAAACCTCTAGCACCTTCTAAGTTAGCATCTTCTAAGTTAGCACCTTCTAAGCTAGCACCTACTAAGATAGCATCTTCTAAGTCAGCACCTACTAAGTTAGCATCTCTTAAGTTAGCACCTTCTAACTTAGCATCTCTTAAGTTAGCACCTTCTAAGCTAGCACCTACTAAGTCAGCCTTAAAACCTCTAGCACCGTTACTACCTAACCACTCTTTATGAGCAGCTAATATCTTATTTAGTTTATCTTTATTCATTATAATTATCCTTATTGTTTATCTTCAACTAACACTATAACCCTTATTAATACGTTGTCAAGTCTTTTCTTCATATTTATTTATATATATTTTATTAAATAATGCTTGACATTCATTTAAAAATATGATAGAATTTAGTTCTTGTACTAAGTTACTAAGAAGTTCCAAAGAGAACTCTTAAAAACTAACACAAAAGAGGAAGCATCACCTTCCTATACTCTTTATATATCTTTTAATCTACATCTAATAAGATACATATTAACTCATTAATAGCATACATTAATAAAGCTATGTGAGGTAATAATATAAAGTATAACATCTTATTTATCTCCTTTTCTTAATAATAAATCTATAAAGGATGCAGCTAAAGCATATACAGTTATAGCACTTACACTTAGTCCTACTATAGCACATATAGTAATGTATATATTATATAACATCTTATTCTCCTTATATTACTGCTTATCATTATTCCACTCAAAGGAATCATCTCCATTCTTATCCATCTTAATTATTCCTATTACTAAGTAGCCTATCATACTTAGAAAGAATAAGCTAGGTATCGTTATTAGTGTTATTAATCCAAACATCTTAGTATCCTCCAATATTTATTATTATTAGCTCAAGTGAACCAGTCTTAATGTAGTATTGTAATGAGTATTCATAATCAGCATTCATTTCAATAACCTCACTTGGTGTTGTTATCTTACCTACTACTATAGTATGTTATTATACTGTGTCAAGCATTATTTTAATATTTATTCAATTAATTTCATAGAGTAGCCATTCTGGTATACTTCTGCCTGTCCATCTCATATCCATTATACCCCTTTTACTCTTATAATATTCTCTATAACTCTCCACTATATCCTGCTTATCATTATTAGTAACCTTAGCTATACTAAATGGCTTATCTCTTACTATATCACTAGGAAGCATTCTAAGGCACTCTATAAAGATATCGTTACTCTTATGTACCTTACCATACCTGTAAGTATATTCTCTGAATAGTGCTGCTGTATGAGCTAATAGCCATGATAGATTAGTCCTATTATCCAGTAATGAGAGAGTAGTTGGATGATTCTTATGAGTCATCTTATATAATTTATCACTGTTATACCCCTTCAATCTCAATACAGTACATAGTAGCTGTACACTCTCTAAACACATCTTAACAACATGCTTATCACATTGATACTGTGCTGCTTTAACAGGGCTGTAAGATAATACAAATATATTCATTATAACGTCCTCATATTGGTTATTACAGCTATTACAGTAGCATACTGTCATAATATGTCAATAAATATGTGTAAATTAGGGTAAAAATGGGTGCATAAGTGAGTATATGTGACAGTATTGTAATAGGACTGAAGCCCAGTAATACGCTGCATTAGCTTGAGAAGAGCGTTGCCCTCCAGTATTCTCCCCACTTACTCCCTCACGCACACAAGGTACATACTGCACTGCAATAAATACTAATCATTGATACCTATAGGGGGTCTTTGAAGGGGGTACGGGGGGTTTCGAGGTTGCGGCGATGTAATATTAATGCTCCACTATGACCGCCATGTAGAATTATATTTAGAAACTAATCCTATCTTAGAAAGACTAGGGGGAATATCTACCAATATATACTCTTTACTGAGCTTCTAAGGGGTCTTCCTTGAGAGATCAGGTATAAAGGTAAGCTACCCTACTGCTCTCCTCCTAATCTCTTAATGTAGGGCTTTATATGAGCTCTTCTTAAATCCTAACACCATACGCTATGATCACACTAGAAGCGAGCTGTCAGTAATTAATTTAAAATAAATAGGATAAAGGGCTTTACTTCTTAATAAATTTATGGTATAATCTTCCTATAGATTACTTAGGAGATCTTTAAAGAGATACTCCTTCCCCTTTATTTTATATTAATAAACTACTAAGGATACTTAGATGTACTACTTAAAGATAGGTAATAGGAGAGTCAATCCTGCATCAGTAACTCATATAGATGTCCTAACCTTCCTAGTGTTAGGAGGATATAATCCTAGTATAGATTATTCCAGAAGGCTTTGGAGCTTCATACATGAATTAATAGAATTAAATAGGAGATATGGTTATGCCAAATAGGTACGTATGTTCTGCTATAGAGGAAGTAAGAAAGGCTCTAGCTGTTTATAAGGATGATTATAAGATTGCTAGTGAGAATGGCTTTGAAACATTAGTATTCTCTACAGCGAGCTATAGACATGTGTTAGCTCTTACAGAGGAGATACAGACTTATGTCAACAGAATGGAAGCTTCCCTTCAAGATAGGAAGGACTTAGAGTACTGGTATGAACGTAAGAAGGAACTTAAGGCTGATGTTAAAAAGCTTAAGAAGAAGAAAGAGAAGTTAGAAGGTAAGAAGAAAGGTAAGACTAAACCTTACAGTGATTTACGGGATAAACTACATGGCTAAGAAGACTGAAGTAAAGAAGGCATCTCCTAGGTATAGTGAGGCATGGGCTAACTGGTTCTGTGATACTATGATCGAGGAAGGACTAGAAGTTAAGACTATGGCGGAGAAGTACCCTGATAAGTGCCCTGCATTCCGAACAATATATAGATGGCAGGAGAGACATAAGGAATTTGATGAGAAGGTCAATCAGGCTAGGGAGTACTTAGTGTTAGGGTGGATGGCAGAGCTAGATGCTCTTGCTAAGGAAGATACGCCTAAAGGGCTAGAGAGAACAGAGATACAAGCTTACGCTGCTGATAAAAGGGCTAAGATAGATGTGTTAAAGTTTAAGATAGCTAAGGTAGCTCCTATGTTAACAGAGAAGTACAAGGCTAGTGCTAAGGCGACACCAGTAGATATAGCAAGGGCAGCAGCTCCTACTATCATCGTGCAATCTTATTCTAAGCGAGCTGAGGACGTTGATGATGAAAGTAGACCTAAGTGATAAAGACATCGAGCTGATAGCATTAATGATATGGGAAATACTATATGAAGATAAGTGAGTGCTTAAAGGTAAGTGAGGCTAAACCTTTCCACCTAAACTACAAAGGTGTAGATATATACTATAGAGATTTTGACATAGCTTACCACAGTGGAGATGATGGAGATTATGTGTTGATTAGTTTACGTAGATCAATAATGATGACTAGACTGCCAAGCTCATCTATTAATGAGTTCCATCAGTATATTGAGATGCTAGCAGCTATGCAGACTCTTGAAGATAAGATATTAACATTAACATCAGAGGATAAGTAATATGTTTGTACTAACAAAGTCAGGAGCAGCCCTCCGTCATGATTTAATATACCAATTCAATATTGAGGAGCATGAGGAGAAGTTCCACATCTTCTGTTATGAGA
>Ga0070749_10001469_pt1 | contig 15991 bp, 21 predicted proteins | sample VirMetDEL_Nov_18_FD_75180 | JGI IMG/M metagenome (GOLD analysis project Ga0070749, IMG submission 75180) | Aqueous microbial communities from the Delaware River and Bay under freshwater to marine salinity gradient to study organic matter... | ecosystem: Environmental > Aquatic > Marine >...
CGCCTGATACCGCCCATGCGGCCGTCGCGCCGCCGGCTCGAGATACCCCCGCATCTCCGGATCATGCGCTTCCGGCAACGGTAACGCATCGAACCGGTCGTACGCACAAAACCGCGGCCGTTCCTCGACCGCGGCCAACAGTTCGACCATGAGCGCCGTGCTTTTCCCCAGGAGCACCCCGACCTCGACCAGCGTGTCATCTGGCCGTCCGACGCGACCGCCGCGGCATACAGATCCGCGAAATCGCACCACCCCGGCACCTTGCGCCAGTTGGGAAGTCTCAGGTCGCCAGCCACGGTTCCCCCATCGCCACGACGCCGCCCCGCATCAAGAGCCGATACCACGCGCCATCCTGTTGGTGCGGCCATACCTCGAGACTCGTGAGATGCCCCAAGCGTACCGTCGGATCCCCCCAGATGGGGATCCCCGCCTCCCGGACCTTCCGGCAGAAATCGAGATCGTCCGTCCACTCATCCGGGACGCCCATTTGGCCTAACGTCCACATGGGTTGCGCAACCGCCTCGAGCACCCGGCGCCGCGTCAGAAACCCGCCTGACGTACACGCCTCCAGCCCCACCAGATCCGGACCATCAAACGGACCATGATAGAACCCGCGCAAATCGCCAGGGTGATTGGTATGGAGCCACAACGGCAAGAACGGCGGCTGCCGCCGCAGCGACAGCCCACACACGACATCGACCGACCGCGCCAGGAGCCGCGTCAGCGTATCCGGCCGGAACGTCAGATCATCGTCCAGCCAGAACACCCATTCGGCGCCACCCTCGAGCGCCGTTTGGGCAATGACGTTGCGGTTGCGCGCCGGACTCGACCCGCGGACATGAAGCACTTTCGTATCCGCGGGCCGATCCAGCTCTTCAAGACACTGCCAGAAGCCCGACCACCGCCCCTGTTCCGATGTCGGAACGCCAATCGCGCCTCGCATGCGGCCCCCAGCCTAGCCGAGGGTCACATTCCGCAGATCTTCGACGTTCCAGCGGCCGCCCTGCGCCACAATCACGAGATTGTCCCCACGAGCCCCGCCGAACGTGGCCACGTCCGACGCCGTCCCGCCGTTGTTGAACCCCGAGGTATTCGTGAGCGTGTAGGCGTCCGCCGTCCCCGCCATGACCGTCACCCGCACGCCGTTGTGACTCACGTCCGGATCGGCAATCGTGTAGCCCGTCGTCGTGTCCGAATTGGCCACGTAGACGGTGTCCTTGGATGGCACCGGGATCGCCGTCGTGGTGGCCCCCAGCGTGACATAGCCGGGCGCCGACGGTGGCCACGCGACCAACTCGCCCGCCACCGGCGACTGGAAATCCGCGGGATCGCCAAACGTGACCGGCGCCGTCGCGTAGTGGATGGCGGCCGCCGTGCCCTCCGATCCCCGCGTCTGGACTTCGACCACCAAGCCCGAAATGGCCGTGATCGGCCCAACGAACTCGTGATCGATGAGCCCGATCTGCCCAACTTCCAGGCTCGTGACCGACGCGACCGCGAACCGGAGCGCGTCCGCCGTGATGTTGCTCGAGAGCGACGTAGTGATCTGCGACATGATTCAGTGTCTCCCCTTGAAAACCAGGCCGCCGACTAGGCCCCGCCCCACACGCGCGCCGCGAGATCCTCGCGCACCGTCTTCCACCCATACAGGCAGTCCAGCCGCGAGGCGTTCTGATCCGTCTGGATGTTGTACTGCTGGACCATCCGCAGCGAGATCCCCAGCTCGTTATCACTCACCCGCGACGCCCGCGCGCCGCCCTGTGGCATATCGAGATCCGCCATGACCATCGTGAAAGCGTCCGGATGATAGACGAGCGCCTGACGGGACTGCGTCGCCGCCAGCGTGCCCGACGTGGCCGAGGTCGCCCCCAGCACCGTGATCGCCGCCCCGTCCGCCGGCGCCGCATCCACGTTCTGGAGCTGGCCCGAGCTAATGATCGCCGGCGAGATGCTGATCGTCATGTCGCCGCTGGTGTCGGAGATCGTCTGCGTCACCACGAACTGCCGGAGCTCGCCCGTGCTCGCATACGACTGGGGATTGACCGCATACACCCCGGCAATCGTGAAGACGTCGCCCCGATTGAGCGTCGTCGCGCCACTCGCCCAGCCATCCGTGATCAACGACGCCCCCGTCTGTCCGGCGCCATTGGTGAGCGGCGTCGACGCGGTAAACGTCCCCGTGGTATGGATCGCCACGTTCTGATCCTCGTACCACGACCGCATCCCCAACACGTTGGACGCCATCGCGCCAGAGTTGTACGTGCTGGCAATCTTCCCGGCCGGATTGAACAGCGCGAAATTCGCGTTGGCAATCGTCGCCATCTGCAGCGGGCCCAGGATCGCCACCCGGTCATTCATCGGCGCCGCCGAGTTGCTGAGCTTCACGCCAGCCTGGAGATACGTCAAGTTGCTGTTCGGCGTCGTGCCCGGCGTGCCCACCGACTGGGACACGTCGTAAAAGACCCGATTCAGGCCGTCGTAATCGATCGTGTTGGCGAGCTGTTCGGACGCGGGGCGGATCATCCGATCCCGGAAATCGTCCACTTCCATGGTCAGGGACGCGCTCGAGAACGACATCCCCACGTTCGCCTGATCCGTCAGCGTGACCGGCACAAACGAATCCGTGATCGCCTGGACCTGAAGCGCCTGCCCCTTCGTGGTCCGGAACCGCTGCGGCAGCCGCGCCTTGACGGTATAGCCGACCTTCGCCCCGGCGGCCGAGTACTGATCGTCGTAGTCTCGATTGACGTTGCCCGCGAACTTCAGATTGTTGACCAGGATCCGCGCGGCTTCTTTCGTGATCCAGTCCGGCGTAATGAGTGTGTTTGCCATGCGACTGTCCGAGACAAGAGCCAGTCCCAGACTATCGGCCGCGGCGTTTGGCCTCGAGCGTGTTCATGCGCTCCACATAGGCCCGCCCAAACGGCAGATCATCCGGTGACGACTCTGTCACCACAGGGCCCGCGCCTACTGGCTTGATAGGTGCCGGCACCGCTTTACGAACTGCCGTCGGCGTCGGGCCAGGAGCGACCGCCGCGGGCATCATCCCGTCGAGTAGACGACGCATTAACGGAGCAGCGTCGAGAGGCGTTTGCCACGAATCCTCCGCGAGCTGTCGGCATTGATCTGGATGCGTCGCCAGATAATGCAAGACTTCCGGGCCCCGGTCGGATGACAGGATCGCTTCCCGCATCACCCCGGACACCGGCACGTCAGCCGCATTGTGCATCACCGCGTCATAATCCGTCAACTTGGCCCGCGCCGCCTCCACCCGCTGATTCCAGGTCGACTGCCGTTCCCGCTCACGCACCACCGCTTCCCGCTGGGACAGCTTCTGCTCCGCGGTCCACTCAGCCAACGCTTCGACATACCCCTCGTATGTCTCGTAGGCGTCCACCCGTGGCTTGCCATCCGGCCCCGACGCCTCCGGCCCCACCGCCGCCGGCGTCGCCGCGGGCGCGGCCGCAGGCGCCCCACCCCGCCGCGCCGCCTCGAGTTCCGCCACCAGGCGCGTCCGTTCCTCGTGAACCCGCGCCATCTCCCGCCGCGCCTCCTCGAGTTCCCACGTCCGCTGGGCCATCCGCTGCTTGAGCTGGGCCACCGTGCCGCGCTTCGCTTTGTGTGTGAACTGCCCGTTGGCGTCCCGCTCGAGCACGGGATCATCCTCCAGACCATCCCCCTCAGATTCCGACGCAGCCGGCGTCGACTCAGGTACGCGCGCCTCGTCCGTCTGGACCGGCGCCGCCTCGCCCTCCGACGCAGGCGCCTCACGCGCCGCAACCCGCGCGTCCAACGCCTCGAGATTGGCCTGGATATCTTCCGGCGCCTCGTCCGACGTCGACATGATCCGCATCGTGCCCGATTCCACCAGTGGCATGGTTACTGTCTCCCTTTGTCGTCGTCCCGCGTATGGCTCACCGCCATCGGCACCACCGCCAACGGCAATCCGGCCTGCCGAATCCGTTCCTTCATCGCCGCGGTGAGACGCACACCCCAGATCGGGACATGCGCCCCCTCCCGCTCAGACGCCCGCACCATTAGCCGTTCCACCTTCCCGCCGAATGGGCGGACGATCTTTTCCAGCCGCTTCGGAAGGAGCTGATCATAGAACTGCCGCATCCCCTTGCCGCCGACGTCCAACGCGACCCCGGAGAGCTCGTGCCACCCCGCCGGTTGGGCGGGCGCCGCCAACAACGCTTGCGCCGCCTCTCTCCCAATCACGGATCCAAGCTGATCCGGCTTCATCCGCTGTTCGAATACCGGCTGGCCCCCCTTGTCACCCATCAACAGCCCTTCCTCCGCGCCATGTCGGGGGGGATCCCACGCCAACCGATCGACCTGTTTGGAGAGCTTATAGCGGTCGACTTGTGTGTCGCCCGTCGTGAATCCGAACCACGACGCCTCCGGATCCTCGACCGCCTCCAAGAGCTGCTGCTTCAGGCCCAATTCCGGCCACGACTCTTTGAAGGGCGCGTCCGGCACCCCAGACTCCCCTGGCGACCGCTCGAGCGCCAGCGTGGCATCGTCCAACCGCTGCGCGGCCCCGTTGTACTGATCGACGAGCGCCCGCCATTCATCGGGCGCGGTCCAATAACTGGCCGGCTTGCCATGGGCATCCGCGTACTCACGCATCGCCGCAAAGGCATCCGTTTTTGCCCGCATCGCGTCAGACACGGCCGACTCTTTCGCCGCCCTCGCCGCCGCTTCCGTCTCCGGCGTGACGTACCCGCCCCGTTTCCCGGCTTGATGCCAGTCGCTCTGGACTTCCTCGAGAAACCGGCCCTTTTCCCCCGTCGCCAACCTCCGCGTATTGCTCCGAGTATGCACCAGAAGGTTTCCACCCAAGCTGGGGCCAAAATGAGGCGACTGGTACGATGGCTCATATTGCGCCAACACCCTCGGTCGATACTCAGCGTTGATGGCGCGCAACTTACGCACTTCCGCCAACTCCGACGCCGACAGCGCCGCATCTCCCTCCGGTCCATTCGTCCGAGAATTCAACTCCCGCAAACGTCTCAATGCCTCGGGATTGTTAGCAAATGGATCGAACTCCGGCTGTTCTGGATTGATGAGGCGTAGAGGTTTCTGTAACAACGTCTCCTGGTACTGCTCACCGCCTGGCAGTTGATACGCCGCATACTGTGGCTGTCCAACCGTGGACCCCGTATCCTCGCTCAACCCCTCCCAGGCACGTTGGATCCGCTCTGCCTCGTCAAAATCGCCGGCCGCTTCCGCCCGGTCAATCGCCTGCTGCCATTCATTCCCCTGGAAGTGATACGGAGAGTCCGACTGCAACGTCTTGACTTGAATCCCGAATGGATGCGCCTCGAGATGCGCCCGGAGCGCCTCAGGCGTCACCGGCTGATCCCCCAGCCCCGCCAGGAACTCCGGCACCCGCCGGGCCATGACTTCCTCTTGACTCGCCCCCGACTTGAGCAGCGACGCCACGCGATTCGGATGCACGCCGCCAGGCGGCAACTGCGACGCCACATCTTCCACCCGCGAATACAGCCCCCGCGATCGGACGCGCTCCAAGAGCTTCTCCAGCGCCCCGACCGCGCCGCCGACGGGCCCCGTTTCCATGGCACCCGTCATTCCCAGCACTTGCCCCGATGGATCATCGGCCCCGATCGTCCGGGCAATCATCCGCAACGCCGCTTCAAACGGCCGATCCATGACCGAAGGCGTTTCGTTCGCCCATTCGCGGATGCGCTGGACCCACGGGGCCCGAATCGTCGCCGGCCCTTGTCCCATCGCTAACGCCCCTCGCGTGCCGGCGCCGCCTGTTGCGCCCGCCGAATCTGTTCCATGGAATAGCCCGCGCCCAGCGCCCCCGCCACGCCATATTTCCGCAGGATCGTCACGAGCCGATCATCGAAGACGACGTAATTGCTGGTCCCCTCCCCAGATGCCCGCGACAACTGATCTTTGTAACGAATGCCAGAAACCCCGCGCCGCTGCAACTCGCTCGCCGCAATGGCACTTTGACGCCCCTGATTCATCGGCGCATCCGCCTGAGCCCACAACGCCGAATGCAATGCTTCGCCCGTCATCTCTCGCGCCGTGAGAAGCCGCTGCCATTCGTCATACCTCGCATTCACATCCGCAATCATCGCATCCGTCGCGCGACCTTCCGCTTGCGCCAGGTGATACGCATTCGACGCCTCCACAAAGGCCCCGTGCGCCCGGTCAATCACTTCGGGCGCCGGACGCGATGAGACATCAAACCCCAGGTTCCGAGCCGCCGCCTTCACCGGCTCGCCCTGCTGACTCAGCGGCTGATCCCAATCCAGAAACGTCTCTGGATCGGCATTGATCTCCACTTCGTACATCGCACCAGGGCGCTTGACGATCCGCTGTTCGGCTTTCCACCGCTTCACGTACGGAATCGCCTGAGCCGATACGTCGTCGCCATACCGTTTCCACCGATCCCATAGATACGCTTCCGCGTCGATCGTGGGCTGTTTTTGCTCAGATGCCAACGCTTCCGCCGCCCGATATTGGGGCGATCCCGGTTCGAAAATGTCTTCTCCGACTTGCCAGCCCTTGCGAGCGCCCAATTGACGATACGACCGCGCGACGTCCTCGTTTTCCGCGAAGTACAGCCCGTGCCCGTAGGCTTGCGCCCCTTCCCCGGTGCCGATCCGATCGAGACTAAATTGGTCGAACTCATGGGGAGACCCGTGAAACGCCCGGATCTTGTTCGTGGCCCGCTCCAGCACCTTTTCGAGCGCCCCCGCCACGCCCCCCGCCGGGCCCGTCTCCAGGGCGCCCATCATCCCGAGAATCTGACCCGAGGGATCATCGGCCCCAATCGTCCGCGCAATCGCGCGCAAGGCATTCTCCACCGGCCCATCCAAGACGGACGGTGTCTCCTGTGCCCAGGCTTTGACCCGCTGGACCCACGGGGCCCGAATCGTGGCCGGCCCTTGTCCCATCGCCTACTCCGCGGGACCCATCGGCAGAGCGCCCGCCCCCTCGAGGCTGGACACGTCCACCGGGCCCGCCGGCGCCCCCATCGGCATCCCAGCCGCCCCAGGGGCCCCCGCGTCAGGCATCAGGCCCGACGGCCCCGCCGCCGACGGCATCGGATCCGGCATCGACGGCCCCACGGGCGCCGCCAACGTCGCCGCCGACTCCGCGACCGCCGCCTCGTCCTTCGCGGCCGCAATGTCCGCGACCGCCAGCTTGACCAAATGCGCCATCGCCGCCGTGCGTTCCTGCCCCTGGACCGCCGCCGCGTCCTTGGTGGCCGCAATTTCCGCGACCGCCAACCGCACGAGGTTGTCCATGGCCGCCTTGCGCTCGTCCGCCGCAATCCGCGCCAAGACCCGCTCGTTTTCCGCCTGTTCCTGTAATTGCGTTTCCTCGAGCCGCGACTGCGCCTTCACAGACTCCGTTTCAATCGCCTGTGTCTTCGCTTGCAGTTCCTTGGTCAGCATCTCCACCATTTGGCCGGCCTGTTGGAGCTGCTGTTGGAGCTGGCGCGGATCGGGCGTATCCCCCTGATCCTGCAACTCCGGTGGTAACGTTTTCTTGAGCCGATCCGCAATCTGCCGGGCGCCAGGGAAATCCATATTGCCGACCCACAGATCCGCAAAGGTCGGCACCAGCGCCGGCGCCGCTTCCGCCAGCGCCCCCATCTGAGATACGCCTTCCTCGCGTCGCGTCGTATAAGCTTTCCCGACCGTGATCGCCACGGCATACTGGCCCACACCCAGATCAACCCGCTTGGCGCCCGGCGTGCCCGGCGCCACCGGTTGCGGTTGCCCCCCCTGCTGGACATAGTCCCGCCCGAGTAGGATCTGCCGCCGCTGATCGTCCGCCCCCATCGCCGGCACCAGACGCCCCGGCCGATGGTAGACGCGCGGAATCAGATCCCGCAGGATCTTCCCCTCGTAAAGCATGGACATATTCGCCAGGTTATCGAGGTAGGCACCGGATCCCTGCTCCGCTACCGCCTGCAGCCGCTCAATCGCCCGCCCCGACCGCTCGCCCGTCGAGAGGTTGCCCAGGGACGGATCGAAGATGCCCGTCGTCGCCTTGATGTCCCCGTCCGCGCCCTGTTTCGCGAGCACGATCGCTTGGATCGCCGGTTCGACCGTGTTGCGCTGGGGCGGTGGCAACGGGGCGCCGCTGCCATCCCGCACAAACGCCACCGGCAAGATCGGGAAGTTTCGGACGTTGGCTTGCGCCCACCACGCCATATAGGGTTCGATCGTCTCCGAATACCCCACAAACGGCGCCCGCGGCGCCAGCGCCACCGCCTCCACTTCGGCCGATGCCTGATAGTTGTACGTCCGCTGCGGATCTTTCGCCGGGCCGACGATGCCCTCCCAGCGCCGTTCTCCGTTGACGTTCGCTTCCCGGCCGATCACCGGAATGATCGGAATATGCCGCCCAATCCACTCCTGGACCGGCTCGAGCACGTCCGCCGCCGTGATTTTCGTCCACTGGACTTTCCGGCGCCGTAACTCGCGAGACATCACCGCGCCCGTCTCATCCACCACCGGCACGGCACCCTCCGGCACGTCCGCATCCGCAAAGGCCCGCTCCGTGCCATCCGGCATCTGATAGTTCCGGACCGTGACCGCTTCGTACTCCACAAACCAGTACTCCGCCACACGCACGAGCCGGCCCGCCTCCGTATCGCGGACCCAGTCCGGTTGATCGTCGCCGTAGGCCGTGAGCTCCCCCGTATCCGCGCCGGACAACTTGGACTCAGGATAGAGCCGCCGAAACTTCTCGATCGGCATGTCCTCGGTCACCAAGCACCATTCCGCATCCGAACAGTCCGGTTCCGTCGTCGCCGGATCGAAGAAGACCGCCGACTGATTCAAGATGCGCTTGTACACGATGTCCTGGTCGAAATCGCCGTCGTTCGCATACTCCGTCAGGATCCGGTAGTAGCCACGCCCCGCCTTCACGGCCCGCTGAAATGCCCACTGCCGCGCCAGATGGGCCCGGCTGTCGACCTGAATCGCCCGCGCGATGTCTTCGAAGGCTTCCGCCGTATCTTGCGAGGCGCCATCCCCCTTCGGGGCGAACGTCAGGGAGAGCCGCGCTTGCCGTGCCTGATTGGCGACCTGCTCCACCGGCTGCAGGAGCCGATTGATCGTGAGACAGGGCCGGGGCGGCACCGCCGGCAACCCCCCGCCCGGCTGATACCCCTGCCGGGACGCTTTCACATCGTCCGGCCACTGTTCACCGAAATCGACAAATCGGAGATCGTCCAGCTCCCGCGCCCGCTGCTCCCGTTCCGCATCCGCGGCCAACCGGAACCGCTCGAGCGCCAGCGTCACCACCGACGGCCGCCCCCCGTCATCCCGATCCGCGTCCGTTACCGCCATATGCCCTCTATTGTGACGAGATCCCCGGCCCGCAACACGTTCCCCACCGACCATCCAGCCTGGTACTCACGATCGACGGATGCGGCAAAGGTGAGCGATCGTGTCGCCATCTGCTGGACTTCGACCACGAACCAGTCCAGATCGACAAACGGATGGCCGCCAGCCCCCAGATCGAACCACGTCGCCCGCCCAGGCACCCACAACAGCCGATCCGGATCGAGCACCAGGCCCGCCGCCAGCGCCGGTATCAGGCCAAGGAATCCCCGACGACTCAGCCCCATGAGACCCCCCGGACCAACCACCGCACCCGCGCCCAGACGCCCGCCGGCGCCGCCTCACGCTCCAGCCGGGCGACCCCGTCCTCGAGCGCCGACACCCGCGCCTCGAGATGCCCCAACAGGGGCACCACCCGTTCATTGTGGACTTCCGCGTGTTGCGCCACCAGCGCCGCCACCGCTTTCGTCTGCCGCCGTACGTCCCGCAGCGACACCCGCCCCGGCTGTCGATTCGTCATCGGATCCCCCGCAGTCTACACCCGTTCACACCATCCACCCGCCGCCCGAACCCTCGCCAGGCATCCGGAGCGGGGGCGCCCCCACGTCCCAGGCCCCCGCCCCCGCCACGCCCACCCGCGCCGCGAACGTCAGCGCCAGGGCATCCGCATCGTCCGGACTGTCCAGATCCCGCTTTTTCAAGTCTTCCTTGGACTCGAGCAGGACGCGATCGTTTCTGTCGTGCCGGTAGCCCGGCGCCGTCAAATCCGTTTCCAGGCCCGGATCGGTGTCAATCGCCCCGCGTGCGAGCCATTCCCGCACTTGCCCCCACATGTACGAACGCATGTTGGCATACTTCGGATCGGGCGCCTTGGCCCCAAATTGGACCTCGGACACGTTCCGATGTCCGAGTTGCTTCAATCGGTCGCAGATCGGTCCCCCGATCCCCGTCCCGTCGATAAAGAGCATGGCCACTTTCCGGCCGTCATAGGTGCGCCCCAGCACATCCGCCGCCAGCGTCACCAGACGCATGGAATCCCGCGCCTCCTCACCCGGAATCCGAATCGGCGGGATCGACCGCGCATCCGGCCCCCGCCGGAACCGGATGACGCACTCATCCATGCCGCCCCGTGCCACGTCGAGCCCCGCCACCAACGGCTCGTCCGCCAAGGGCGACACGTCCCGCCGCTGTGCCGCGGCCACCAGATCCGACGCGATGTATTGCAGATCCCCCGCCGCTGGTGGCAATCCCCGCACGCGCACCCGGACAAAATCGGAATCCAGGCCGTAATCCTGAATCCACTCCTCGAGCTGCGCTTTGTTCGTGAATCGCGAGGTCCGGCTATCCACCACCGTCGGATGCCAGCGGTCCCGCCCGGCGCCGAAGGCCGCCCGATGAAACGCCCCCGTGGTCCGTGTCGGATTGCCGAACGCAAAAATCATCGGCTCGCCGTCCGTCAGACCCCCTTCCGCGACTTCCCAGATCGCTTCTGGAATAGCCGATGCCTCGTCGAAGATGTAGAACGAGGTCGAATCGGCCGCATGCTGGCCCGCAAACGCCTCGGAGTTTTCCTCTTTGCTCGATTGTGGGGCGCAAAACCAGGAATCACGGTGCGCCGGATGGTACATCCGTTGCGTCGTCACCGTGAACCAGTGACCCGTGAGGCAGAGCTTGGTCCACCGTTGGATGGCCGCCCACGTTTTCGTCTCGAGCTGCGTGAACGTGTTGGCCGTGACGGTGCCCTGGCAGTGTGGCCGTGTGGACATGATCCAATTGACCAACCACGCCACCATTACCGACTTGCCGATCCCGTGACCGCTCGAGATGGCCCGCCGAATCGGAGAGACCGCCACCGTCCCGCGGAACTGCCGCGCCCGGACCTCGGCGCCGATCTCCTGGAGGAACTCCGTTTGCCAGGTATCCGGCCCCGTATGCTGCTCAAGCGGTCCCGGTTCCCCCCACGGATAGGCCACCCGCACGAATCGGAGCGGATCGTGATAGCACGACGCCACCAAATCGGCAATGTCGAGATCCGCAGGGGTGGCCGGCATAGGCAGAGGCGTTTACTCCCCCAGCCGTGCCCGCGCCGCCGTCAATCGCGCAATCAGATCGGCGTCGCCCTTCACCGTGAGATCCAGCTTTTCACCGGCCCGTCCCTCGGTCCGATCCAAGACGTCTTTCGCCGCCTGATACGCCGTTGACGGATAGACCGCCTTTTGCTCCATGAGATAGGACAGCGTTGCGATCGCCGGTTCCTGGAGGGCCCGCAACCGCTCGAGCGCGTTCGCCCGGACCGCCGGCGCCCCGCCCCCGTGAAACTTGCACACCCGGCCGCCGGGAATCGGACGCCGCTTGCACCGCTGACCTGACTGCTTGGATGTCGCCGTGCAGGGGATATACGGCGTGCCGTACCCGTCCATGATGGCGGAATCGTCCATGGGGTTGACGGGCGCCCGGATCCGCCCTTTGGGCGCTGACTTCACAGCCATAGCCAGACCACCAGGCCCGCGAGCACCAGGCCCACGGCTAACCCTAGCCCCACACCGATCAGCACCGAGACCGCGAGGTATCCGTACCGCGCCCGCAGATGCGCCATTGGGCCACTCCCTTCCGTCAGTAGAGCACCGGACTGCAACTCGCCGTAAAGGTGCAATCGTTCTCGGCCCACGGCCCCATGCCGAGCTCCACCCAGTACCACATCAGCGCATACCCCATCCAGTACCACATCGGATTGACGCCCCCGTTCATGGCCGCGCACTGGCCACCCCGACCAGTTTACGCCCATCAACGAGTGTCCACAACTATCGATCGTCTCGGATGGGAATCACGCCCACCAGCCGCCGACGGTACCGCCGCGCGTCCATATCCGCCGCCCGCCGTTCCCGTTCCTGAATCACCTGTGGATCATGCCGTGGGACGCGCCGGACCGTACGGGACGCATGCGCATCGTAGCCCGCCAACCGCTCGAGCAGCGCACGCGCCTCCCCTTCCACAATCGACACTGGCAACGGATAACATCGCATACTCGCCCCCTTCGTTTCCTAGTCGCCGACGCTGTGATAGATGCGTTGCGCGACGGCGATCAATGCCGGATCGTCTGCAATCCCCCGTTTGCCCCCTTGCGTGAACTTCAAGCCATACCAGATCAGGCCCACCACGGCCGGATGCGCGGTAATGAGATCGGCCTGGAGCTCGAGCATCTCCGGCGAGGGAAGCCACTGCCATCCCTCCACATCCGCCGCAAATGCTTGTCCCACACCGACTAACGGGCGCCCGAACCGGCGCGCCTCGCCATACCGGCGCGACAACACCGCCTCCGCTACGTCCCGCCCGACCGGCCACGGTCCGGAATGGTAGACGTCAAGCGCGGCGAAATCCCAGGCATCGGGGACCGGCCGCGCCACGCCCCACCAGTTATCGACGCTGCCGAGGGGAACGCCCGGACAGATGCGCTTGAGCGCGCGGGCATAGCGGTCCAGCCCGGCCGTGAACTCATCGCGCACGCCTTCCGTCAATCCGACGCCGCGCAACGAGGGCCAGTCTGGGTGATTGTGAAACCAGCCCCCGTACAGGTTCGCCCAGAGCTCATCTCCGAGCCAGATCGCGGCCGGACGCACACCCGCCTCTTGCCACCGCTCCACGCTGGACACGATCGACGGCCACGTCGCCGCCGACTCCGGATCGCGGAGGAGCGCCTCCGTCGGCTGTTCGACTTGAAACACCGGCTGGAGACCCGCCGCCACGAGCGGCCCCGGATCCAGCCACCGCGCCGTCACGCAGACATTCCCCATCGTCGCCGCCAGCGCCGGATCCAGCTCTGCATGATACACGCCGTAGTACGGCACACGCCTCACGCCCACAACTCCCGCTGGATCCGCCGATACGCCGCCTGGTAGTCCTCGCCCCCCGCCACCGCAGCCGCTAACCGGCGCTTGAACTCTTGCATCCGCTCAAAATGGGCCACGTCACGCGGATGGGGCCCGTGTCGCACGTCCCACCCGCCCGGCGCGCGGCCCGCCTGGCGTCCGACCACCCGTGACGGTGTCGCCACCCGTGACGGTGTCGCCGCCCGTGCCGGCGCCGGCGCCCGTGCCGGCGTGGTCGGGAGCCGGGGCGGTGCCCACCGGGCGAATCCGCCCTCGAGCATGCCTTGCGCGGGCTGTTTTGGTGTCCACCGTCCCATCCGTCACCCCCTCACAGACGCCGCCCTCGTACTCCGTGGCCGTGTGAGGCCCCATTCCGGCCTCACAGCACTGTTGCACCCACGCCCAGACCATCCCGCGCCGCACTTGCCGCGGCGAACACAGGATCAACCGCCAGCCCAGGATCGCCAACAGCGCCGACTTTTCCCCATCGGACTCGATCCCGAGCCCTCGAGAATGCCGCCCATTCACCCATCCGCCGCCCTGAATCTCCACCGCGAGCTTGTGCGCGGGATAGGCGACATCGATCCGAAACCGCCTCGTCGAATGGAATCGGAACTCCGGCACGGGCCCATAGCGCCCGGTCTGGAGCATCAGGAGCCGTTGATCGGGTGTCAAACGCGGTTGACTCACTTCGATCCCATGGAGTCAACGAAGTCCATAATCATAGCGCCCCCACCAGCCACAACCCGACCCCGATCACGACCGCGTCCAGCGCGGCCCCCAGCAGCGCCGACCTCCAGGTATCATGCCTGCTCATTTGGCCCCCTCTGGTCCCTGGACCGCCTCCGGGGATGCGTCTCGGCCCACGTCTCCGCTGCGATTTGTGCCGTGGCCAGATCCGCATAGGGCCCCCAGGACTTCGCCGGTTCCACGCCACGCGCATACCAGATCCACGTCGCTGGTCGCCGCACGGATAGGCGTCGAACCACGATCCAATGCCCACACACCCGCGCGTACCAACCGAACGCCTGCTGTCTCCACGCAGCCGCCATTATCGGCCCATCCGGTCCAGCCGGCGCGTATACGCCTCGTCAATCTGCCGCTGGTCCCACGCCCGCGGCTCGAGCGCCGGCCCCATCCGGCACGACGCCACATCCGGCGCCCCGCACGCGGTACCACCAGCCAAACCATGCACAATGGATCGGCCACACGCGGGACACGTCACCGGCGCGGCCAAATCATCATCGTAGGTCATTGATCGAGCCCCTTCTACCGCGCAGGAACCGCCACCACCGACACGCACCCGCAGCGGTCACACGCACACGTCACCAGGCACACCCACCGCTCCGGATACGCCCGGCCCCGCCGCACTCCCCCACAGCCACAGGGTACCGTCACGTCTTCCAGCACCCGCGCCGGCGCCGTCGATCGCGGCGGGTAGGGCCCCTCGAGATCGTGCCGGTAATCGTCGCCGTTGTCGGCCGTCCACAGACTCCGCAGCCGCATGATCTAGTCAACCCAGAAATACGACGGGACAGGGTATTCCATTCCGTCAACCCCCCACGACGACGGCCGCTCCCCCCGTGCCCGACACTCGTAATCGTGAATGATGACCCGCAGCTCTTGAGCCGCATAGCCATTCACGGGCTTCCCCGTTTTCTCGACCCGCGCCAACATCCTCCGCAAGACATCCGCGTTCCGCTGGAACTGCGCGCGCAATGCCCGTTCTCGTTCCATACGCCCCCCCACCACATGACGATACAATAACAACGAACATCAGTCAATAGAAATCTATCGCACTAGGCACCAGAACGATGGGGCCAAGCCGAATGGTCCCAGCACGTCACCCCTTCCACGCCTGTGGCGAACGACGCACTCCCCCCGCAACCATCGGAGAGTCACCCAGCCCGGCCCCAACCTCGCCGGCGCACACGCCGATCTTCTCTCTGTACAGAACCGGACACCTTTTTTCTCTCATCCCGCCTTTCGGCCTGTGAGAAGAAACCATGATCGCTCATCCGTACACGAAAGATGAGAGGACGGGGCGCGAAGGTGTCCGGTAGCAGCGCACTTCCCCGTACGTTTTCGGGTCAAGCCCGTTTGAACGAACGTTTGAATCGTTGGCTGTTGTCGCGGCCAGGCGCACCCGTTCCCGAGAGTGAATCGCCTCCCCGCGGTGTGGGCGTTCGTGAAAGAGTGTGCTAGACTTTTGTCTAACTGGACCACCCCTTCACCGCGCCCGCACGCGGATTGGTTCAGTTGACGGACGGGGCTGCAAACCCCGTCCGTTTTCTTTATGCGTCCGAGTCTACCACAGGCGCCGCGCGTCGCGCGCGCCACTCATCCGGCAAGACCAGCTCGTATCCCGTTTGTGCGGCCACCATGACCGCCCGATCCATGAGTTCCGCGCATTGCGACCGGCTCAGGTTCGCCGTATGCGGTTCCACCAGGTGTCGCGTGACCATCCCATCAATCGGACTGCGGACCTCGAGCCACCCGAACACATGGCCCAACATCTCCCGCTTGAGCTCGTCCACGGCATAGCCCAGGAAATCCGCCCAACCCTTCCAGGCCGCATGGAGCGCCCGATTCTGCGCGTCCGACCGCCGGGTAAACGGCAGTCGGATCTCCACCGACACGCGCGTCCCCTCACGGAACACGCGCCGTAACGCCTGGCGCCGCTCCGCGCTCGAGAGGATCGCCGTGTCCCAGCGGATGAGCCCGCCCTCGAGCACCGCCGGAAACACACACCGCGGCTCTGTCACAGCTCGCCTTTCTATC
>Ga0070749_10001470_pt1 | contig 15990 bp, 2 predicted proteins | sample VirMetDEL_Nov_18_FD_75180 | JGI IMG/M metagenome (GOLD analysis project Ga0070749, IMG submission 75180) | Aqueous microbial communities from the Delaware River and Bay under freshwater to marine salinity gradient to study organic matter... | ecosystem: Environmental > Aquatic > Marine > Coastal...
GATAGCGGCTCTAGGGCGCACTGAGTCAACTGTTCTGTTTCTAATTTCGTCGAGCATTCTTTCTTGCTCTGTTCTGTATTCTTGTGCCATTTTACAAATTTATTAATTATTTATTAAACCATTGAAGAGCTTCTTCTGGGTATAGAGATTTATTAATACCTCTTATAGTTGGGAATAGATCTTGGATGTATTTGTTTATTTTTCTATCTCCTTTTTTAAATCTTGCAGTAGCTCTTTGATAAAAGATTTCTTCTTGGTTTGTTATACCCACAATGTATCCTAACTCTGCTAATACCTGTGTAAGCAATTCATAGCCTTGTTCTATAGGTCGTATTGCTGCTGCAGGAGATTTAAGCATTCTAATTAAATCCGGTATACCAAATCCTGGAACCCACTGAAGCATTTCCATTCTGTACCTAGTAGCTTGGTAAAGTAAAAAGTTATTTCCCCAATTTTCATCATCGTTATCTATGGATCCTAGAACTGCTATTATAGCTCCAGATGCAATTATAGATGATAGCTCCATGCTTATACGTTTAACATTTTCCTTCTCCATTGGAGACATTTGAGAATATATTCCTCCAAGGTTTGCAGTTTTTTTATCCCATGCCTCAAGCATTAAACCTTGTAAGGTTGTGTACATACCCTGAGTAGTTGTACCTAACTCTTCATCTACATGTACTGTATCTCCATGTCCATATCTTCTACGCGCACCAGGAGACAGATAGTTTCTAAACAGGCCAAACATTTTAGTATGCCAATGTCTAGAAAGCTCACCTTTATCAAAAGATGCTTTAACTTGGTTAGTTCTTCTAGACAAACCTCTAATTAATAATGTTAGCTCTTCTCTAGTTACGTTATCAACTCTTTTATCCAAAGACATTTTACCCTTGTTATCAATAACTAACATGTCGTAAAAGTTTGCTTCCTCCCCTTTTTCATTTAGAATAGGATTACCATCTTTATCTTTTACTTTAGTTGCATGAGCAACAGATAGTGCTCTTATAGAAGCTGTTTGGTGTTCTACTGCGTGTTGCCCAAACATAATTAAGTCAGAATTTAAAGATCTTCTAGCTAGTCCTGTTTGTAATTTATTACCTTGCTGATCTGTAACTTCTTGTAGGCCATCTATAAACTCCATAAATTTACCTAGTTTAGTTACGGGTGCAAGTTTGCCTACATCTGCAAGAGCTGCAAACTGTGAGGTAGTGTATTCTTTTACTGCCCAAGCTTGATCTGCAAAGCTAAAGAACTGGCCGGCAAACCCTTCTTGTAAACTAGTAGCATTATCTAAAACAAACTGGTTACCAATTTGTAGTGCGTTAAGAGATAAATTAGTTAGTGCTACAAACTGATTTAAGTTCCCTGCAACTTTATTTAAATTTATAGATTTGTAGTTCTTTACTATTTCTTTTTCTCCATACATAGATGCATTTATAAACCCATCCAATGCTCTCATCCTCTGACTAGCTCCTCTTTTAGGTATATTTCTACGTATACCTAATGAATCAGCTAAAGAATCTAACACTCTTCGTCCTCTAGAGTCAACAGCATCTACATCTCTTCCCATCATTATCTCTCTGATAAGATTTACCTGTCCGTTTATCTCATTTTTCTCATAATAGTTATGTGCCATATGAGAAAATCTAAACAAACTTCCTAGCATGTCTTGAGATACTAGTCTATGATCTATTTTTCCTGTGTAAAACTTAGGAACTTTCTTTCTTAGCTCCCCCGTTTCAGAATCATATCTTGCAAATTCATCTGTAGCCTCACTTAATTTAAAAGAGTCTTGGATTAAATCTTTCCCTGCCGCTATTACACCATTTTCAATACTTTGGTCTAAAGTAGATTTTCTAATAGTTGGCATTTGATAGCTATACTCTTGCCAGCTTTCTTTAGCTAATTTACTATTGCCTAGAAGCTTCTGCTTTTCAAAATAAGTTGCCACATACCAATCGTACCATCCTTTCTTTTTTGGGTCTTTCTGTATAGCTTCCCATTTAGGATTTACGTATTTATCAGCTCTTGGTCTTACTAAATTTCCGCTAGGCTTGCCTGTTTTTTCATCAAAATCTCTAGCTTGTTTTGATTTTATATTATTCATAGCTGCAAGTGCGCTAGACATTTGATCAACATTTTTATTAGCTTTTGCTACATAAAAAATTTTCTGTAAAGTTTTTATCTTGGCTTTGTAAGAATCTAATACTTTTTGGTAATCTTCTACAGGCTCTGTATTTTCATCATTCCATTTTCTTTTAGCATTTTTATAGGCTTGATGAGATTTTGTATTTCTCCATATACTAACCAATTTTTTATACTGTTCAGAGTTTTTTGCATCTTCTCTTTTAGGAAAATTATATTTTTCTTTAATAGACTGCTCAAACTCTGCACGAGCTTTATTAAAACCAGAAAGGTCTATAGGCTGTACTATACTTAATAGTTCTACTTCTTCTTCTTTAGATTCTTTGCCGTAATAAACGTATGTAATAGTTTCTAAAAATTCTCCAAATATTTTTTCAGGACTGTTTAGATCTGAAGAAGATTTACCCTCAGAAAATTTCAGAAACTCATCTAATGCGTCATACTTAAAATCTAATGAAGACCCATTAGCTTTTTGTATAGCACTGTCTACCAGTTTAACAAACAGTTGTAATGTTCTCTCGTTGTCGTAAATCATAGGATCAAAGAACACTGACATACTACTTTTATCTTTGTAGCTACTAGTTAAGTGTCTAACCATGTCAGCCCGGCCTGTAATCATTTTATTACGTAGTTGTTCTATAGCTAATTTTTTAAGCCTTTCTTCATAAGCTTCTTTAGACATGTCACTTTCAGGATCTTTATACCATTCAGTAAGCTCTTTGTATTCTATAGTGTTTTTATCTAAACGGTTATACCATCTGCCAGTTTTTTCAATGTTATCTATCTCTACCTGCAGTGCATCGTTTGCTTTATCGTTTACAAACGGGAGTAATACATCTGCCATCATAGGGATAATGTCTATTTCAAAATCTTTTTTTAATGCTGATAGCTCTTCAATCATGACTATGAGCCTGTCTTCTAGATTCTCTAATTCTTGAGTTTTTGAGGCACCTAATCCTTCAGTTCTTCTAAGCTTTGCAGATGTTTCTCCTTTTATAGTATCAAGCACATCCAAAGAATTTAAACCTCTAAACAAACTGTACATTTTTACACCTAGTCTAGGAGACCTTACAGATTTTGGATTGTCTTTTACGTATTGTATTATAGCATCATACTCACTTCGCATCTTAGCTAAATGCTGACCACTATAATCTACGTAGGTCATGAAATCTTCAAGATTGTTAATGTTATTTAAAATAGCTTGTAGTACTTCTAGTCTGTCTATAGCTTCTTCTCTGTCTTTTTCTTGCACTTCGTTGTAAGCTGCAGATTCATATACTCTAGAGAGTTCAGAGCGTACAGAAACTTTTACCTTATCTATAAGTTTACGCATCCTTTCTTCTCCTTTACTTTGCTGCGCATAGTTACTTAGAGAACCTACAAGATTTTCAGAATTTATTCTTTCTTCAAACATGTCTCTTGCAAGTTTAGAAGCAGTGCTAGGAGTAGATGCAATTCCTAGTTTTTGTAACATTTTAGAGAATGCTCTAAATATCCTATTAATCAGTGCTTGAATTTTACTAGGATTTTTTGTATTAATTTTAGCTCCTTCTATACCAATAGCAGTAGCTATAACTTCTTTTGCCAGCCTTTCACCAGAAAGTTCTGGATATTTTATAGCTACCTGTTTAAATAAATTTGTATCTTTTAGTTCTTCGTACGCTTGCTGTACTACAGGATTACTCATTCCCCCAAGTAAATCTAGATATACATGACCAAATTCATGGAACGCTGTATCTTCTGTAGCTAAATCAGGATTTATTTTTATAACTACACTACTGTCACTTTGTTTTGGTTGTACTTCAGCAATAACTCTAAGACTATTATCAAACTCTGTAGTTACATCTATACCAACTCTTGCAAATGCAGTTGTTAACTTTGTTATCTTTTTATTTAAGGTGTCAATATCTTCTAGAGGCAAGTTAGAAAATCTGCTTTCAGACTTATTTTCTCTACGTGCCATCTCATCTAGTAGATAATCTTCTCTATTACCAGACTGTAGCATTTCTTGACGCAGTCTTTTTGCATCTTCTGCAATCTTTATTGCAGCTTCCTCCATCTTTCTTACTTCAAGATCTGCTTCTCTCTGCTCTCCGGTAGGTATAGACTTTAATACTCTTTCACTAATGCTTACTACAAATCTTTTATTTGCTTTTCTTCCATGCATTGGTGCTGTGTTGCCCGTATAAGTATACGTAATCAGCCCAGGAAACTTCTCTTGTATAGTGTCTAACTTCTTAAGTCTGTAACTTTGCTCTTTAAAATCAAACCCTCGTACAACTTGTACTTCGCCGTTATAAGTTCTTAGCACACTATGGTCTCTTAGTATCTCGTAAAACTTTCTAACAGTTCTTTTTTCCGGAGCTACATTATCTAAGTATCCATATACATCAGTAAAAAAGTTATTTCTACTCCCGTCTCTATTGTAGTATTCGCACTTCATTATAATATTCTACATACTTTTAGTGGTTGTTCAACGCTTTCCGGCAGGCCTCTGTCTTCAGTACGTTTATCAAGTATTGACAATGCTTGAGGTTTAAGTTTACTAACTACTGCAGGTTTTACATTTATACCTCTCTTAGCGTTAGACTGTATTAAACTTTCGTTACTATTTTTTATAGCTAAAATCTCATGAACTCTTCCAGGAACTCCTAAAGCTTGTAGTCTTGTAAATATATACATATGCCCTGATTTAACTTCATAAGAACCTGTAATTACGTACATACTCATTTCTTCAAAATTTTTCACTGCTACGTACGAAGCTGGTCCAGCAGGGCCGCTAGGTACCGCGGCAGAGTGTACTTCTAAAGTGTTTGTTTTTATTGAAACATCATCTTGAGAAGAGTATACAATAGGTACAAAAGGTCTCCTACCCCCTTTAGCTTCTAGACCAAAGTTACGAATAAAATCATGCACAAAGTCTCTAAAAAATTCTGGAGACAATGTTCTACCTCTTTGGTAATTAAAGTCTTGCACAGGAGAAACAGCTATAGGGTTAAAATCTCCTGTGAGTATTCTAGTGGTAACAAATTCTGCAGGCAGTAGATCCATATAGGAGCCAGTTGTTGGCACCGTACCAGTAGTTAATAATTGATTTGCTACTAACGATTTACCAAATCTTTTTATCTCAGCAATTTCTCCAGAGTCTTCAGGGTTGTTAGCAAAAGATTCAGGTTCAGAAACTATCCTTAAAAAATCTTTAATTATCATACGCTTCTCAGACGGAGTTGTGCTGTAGCTATTAATCATTCTAATTGTAAACACATTAGATCCTATATCTAAATTACCAGGGTGTGGCTCTAATAATTTTACAAATAGGTTCTCTGCAAGCTTAGGAAATTTCTCTCTATTTTTTTCTAACCTAGTTGCAATGTTATTTTTTTTATTTAAAAATAGATCTCTAAAAGCAGCTTCTGACATTAAATTAGCTAGTGGGCCTTCTTCATTTGCAAGCATCTTTAAGAATAGAATCCTGTCAATAAACTTATGCTGTTCCTGATTTAGCGTTTCTATTCCTAACTCTATTTTTAAGACTTCTTTAAAGTTATAAAATGCAGGCCTGTTGTTTACAAATCCTGCAGCTTCAGCTGCATTTAACATTGTTTGGAATATAGCTCTATATGCTGCAGATGTTTTGTACACTCCTCCCTCTACTAACGCTCCACTTTTACTATCTATAAATGTAGTAGCTTCTAAAAACTCTCTGCCTCCTAATATAACTGGTTCTGCTCTGTTTAGAAATGCAGTTTCTTTTTCAATAAATGCTGTAAGTGCAGAGATTTCGTTTAAGTTTTTTTGCGTATCAGGCGTAATTAGTGCTCCAAGCTCTTGTAATTCTGCCCCTAACTTGCTTTGTAAAACCATATTATACAAGTACCCAATCTGTCTCAGCAAATTATTCTCAATTATTTCTAATTCTTCAATATTATTCTCTTTAATCAAAGCCTTAATATCTTCTATGTTAGGCATTGCAACTTCTTCTAAAGTGTCTTGTATAATGCCATTATCGTCAGGTGTTAAATACTTATCTGACATTCTGTAAGGACCAGAAATTTTAATATCATTAGCTGAAGTAGCTAGGTTTGGTAAAATTTTATATTTTTCTATTATGTTTTTTATCTCTGCTTTTAAACTTCCAGTAAAGTTTCCACGCAGTTCTGCATTCCTTACAGCAGCTCTTACATAAGGAGTAGCTGCAATTACAGTTGTAAGTTCTACAGGGTTGCCTAAAAGCATCATACTCCCAGTTCCTTGAGATGTATATCTATTGTCGTTTATTTGTACGTGAATAGGCTTATTAGATGCATCTACTGCAGCACTTAGGTATACAGCTATATTACTATCTGTAGTACGTCCAAAAATATCTTCTGTTATGCCAACTTCGTTTAATGTGTATGCAGTATTACCTACATTTATTTTAAGCTCGTAATTTTCTGCTACTAATAACTTTTTAGTTTTATTTTCTAATACATTTCTACCAGATAAAAAGTTAGCCCAAATACCGGTCATAGTTTGACCTGTTTTGTTTCTATTCTCCATTGTAATCTCTACTAATGGATTGAATGTATCTACAATTTCGTTTGTAGATAAAGGACCCGCTGCAAGATTATCTAGAACAGGATTATCTAAAGGCATCATTACCTCTCTAAAATGTATAGGGTTTGTAATTACAGCATCTACTATGTCGTAGAACAAAGCATCTCTCTGTGCTCTATTCATGCGTTTATAGTTTTTATTACGTATATCTACTTGAATGTTATTTTCTCTTTGAATAACATTTGCCTTATCAAAATCAAAGTCACTACCCATTTGTATAACAATACCGGCGGGTACTACTATAGATTTAGAATGCGAGTCTGGCAAAAATTCTACTACCTCTGAAGGTAATATTAAGTTTTTACCAGAATTAGGAATACGATAAAGTATAACTTTTAGTCTGTCAGGGAATTGTTTTCTTGCCTCTTCTATAGACATGTCTTTAGGAATGTTTAAAGACTTTCTAGACATTTTTATTTCTGCACGGTCTGTTCCGTTATACATTTGCAACTCTCTATAGTTGCCGTCTTTATCTACATATCCCCCAGGCTCTGCAACCTGTACTAAATCTTTACCTTTTATCTTCTGCTCAAATATATTTTTCTTAAACACGCTAAAAAAGCTTTGCTCAAACTCTTTTTGATAGTGTGGATAAGAGATAGGCACTCTAAACTGATAGTCAAACTCTCCGTCAGGTATGATTGCTAAGGCCTTTTCGTAGTTTTCTCCTAGTTCTCTGTCTTCTACCTGGTCTAGAATTACTTCTCTAGTTGCTTTTAAAAATTTAAGTTTTGAATCTGCATACTCTTGTGTGCCAAACTCATTGTTATACATCCCGGAAAGCCCTAATTCTGATTGAAGATTGTTTGTGTCCTCTTCAATATTTGCTGTCCTAATTCCGTGGAACGCCTCTTTAAGATCCATTCCTGAAATGTTTACTCCATTTACAGTGTATGTACCTAAATCATCAATGTTTGCAAGAATATTTTTACTTACCTGAGTAGACAAAGTTATTTTATCTTTATTTCGTCTAGGAGTCATTTGTGGAAATCTAAGCTTTCTACTATCTAGTACGATAGGATTAGATACATCTAGTTCACCACTATATAAATTTTGTGGGTTTATTTTAGCTCCTTTTGTAGTAGATATAGGATTTATTACATGTATGCCTTTATTAAATGCGTTTAACATTCTTTGCATCATAGGGCTACGTTCTGCAATTTCTTTAGTAACTACAGTATATGAATTCTTATCCATTGTAAGAGTCATTGTACCATTGCGCAAAGTAACTTCTTCGTGGTACGGTTTTTCAGGATATAGATTTCTTGCATTGCCATTATTATCTACATACTTACCAGCATAAGGATTGTCAGGATCTTCACTTTCATGATTTAGGTAAGCTTCTTCATCTTCATCTTTCCACATACCTCTACCACCATCCATTATTGACCTATACATCTGCAAACTGATAAAACTTCCAGCATCTCCTTTATCTACACCTTTCATGCCAGGTTTGCGGCTATTTCTAGACCTATAGTTGTCTGCAAGTGCTTCAGCCTCTTTTGCAGGTAAGCCTGCAATATTTTGGCCGTAACTTTCTATTTTATCTGCATTTTGATCCGCTAAGTCTGCTAACTCAAAGTCATAGTCTTCTATAATAAGTGCATTATATGTTGGCATCATACCGTGATTAGGATCAGATGTACTTCCTTTTATTGCCAGCTTAGTTCCAGGCGTTCCAACTAAGCGCATTCTTTTATAAAACTCTTCCTGGCTTTTGCTAAAACTAGGACCACTTCTAAGAATTTTACTAACTTCTTGCCTTCCTACAAAATCATCAAATGCAAAGTTTTTAAGAAAATTTTTGTTTACAGCAATGTTTTTTGCGTTATCAAGTTCTTCTACTTTTATATTCAAGTTGCTCTCAGACATTACATTTTCTAATACTTCTGCAGCGTAATTAATGTCTAGCAGTGCTCTTGTTACTTGGCTGTTTATTTCTTTATCGATAAATTCAGTTCTTTCATCATCTAAAACTCCTTCAATGTACTCATTAATATATGTTGATATTGTACTAAGAGAGTCTATTCTTTTACTTTCTGGATGTGGTACATCCAAATCTTTCATTATAATAACTTCTTCAAACTCTGTGTTTAACGGACCTTTCTTAGGTACCTGCACCTGTGTAAACGCTGTCCCTAATCCGCTAATGCTGACATTTCCTTGGGAGTCTCTTTCTAATTTTTTGTAATGATACCCCAGTGATAAGTTACTATAGTCATTTGTTTTTTCAGCTTCAGCTATTTGTCTACGGGCTTGTGCCATTCTAGCGTAGTCTTGAATTATAAGACCCTTTATAATTTCACGTTTGTTCCCTTTATGGTATCTTAAATTTGTACCAAAGTTCAGGTTTTCTCTATTTGCCTGTGTAGGTATAGCTATAGATGTTTCTTTGTTACCTTTGTTTATGTACTTTGTAAGTCTAGTAAGTAAAGACTGTCTTTTGTTAAGTCCTACATAATCGCTACTTTTAACTCCGTTCTCCTTTAGACCATCAAAATATTCTAAAGCAAAGTTGGCTCTGAACTCTGGGTTATCTCTTAGCTTCTTAACTAGTATAGATGTATATTTATTATTATTTTTACTAGGTTTAAAGAAAGGATCTTTTAACATACTATCTATCGCATCTTTCATTTGTCCAGATGCAATGTCTCTATAAGTTTCGTCTAAGTTTGTTGGATAGTTTACCGGATGTATTTGTTTAGACATAGCGTTTACAAAAGATACAATACGGCGTGGATCAAATATATGTGCAATGCTGGCTACTTTTCTAATAGTGCTACTTTCTTCTTCGTAAATGTCTCTATTTTTTTCTACTAATTCTAGCAATGCTTTTCTTCCTAAAGGCTTGTTATCTGTAGTCCCTAGGAAGAAATTTCTAAACAATGCTACACCAGACATTTCTACTCCTTTTATCTTCTTGCCTTCTCTAAAATATGTTTCAAGAGCTACTTTAGTTGTTTCAAGAGTTGTTCCGTACTGCATACCTAGTGCCCACATGTACTCAGCTAAAGCATCGCTTAGTGCTACAGGAACACTTTCTCCTATAGTTAAAGTTTTATCTATACTTTCTATAGTATCTAAAGCTGTTCTTGCCTCTTTTAATTTTTCAGGAATAGCTTCTAAAGTGCCGTCTTCATTTACTTGATAGATTGCTCTAGGCTGTGGTATTAAAGCTTGTCTAGAATTACGCTTATAGTTAGTCCTATACATTCTAGATATTTCATTCATGTTAGGATTAAATACACGAGTTTTTACATCTTTTACATAGGTTCCTGCAAACTCACTAAAGTAAAAACTTTGATCAATAGAAATTAGTGAAAAGGTTTTGTAGGCCAAATCAAAGTTAGACAGGATTGCAGACTGTTGACTTGGGTCTAAACTCTGTACTCTTTGTATAATAGGATAGATGTTATCCATATAAGGAGCTAAATTTTCCAAATTAGCTATTACTGCTTTTATACTTTTTTGCCCCATAGTAGCTTCTACGAGCAGACCATAGACATATCTATTTGGAACGGATTTGCTATGTGACAGATATTTAGACTCTTGTGTAATTCCGTTTATAGCTGCCTTTGCTTCCTGAGATAATTTTTTAATAGGGTCTTCTTCTAGTATGGATCTGTCGTAAATTTTTACAGCGTAGTCTTCTATTTCTTGCTCAAAGAACTCCCCATCTAACATTTTAAGACCGTGAAGTGTCAAACGTTGTTTTATCTTGCTTCTGTATCCTTTTGTAACATTACCGGTTTTAGGAGATACAATGTCTTCCCAATTATCATAAACATTAAAATACAAATCTGCCTCACTGTTAAACAGTAGTTCAAAACCATCTTTTTCTGCGGCTTGAGCTACAGCTTCTATTTTATTGCTTGGCGCCTCTTTGTATACTTTATAATAGTCAACTACTTTTTTTATTAGATTTTTACTATTTCTTGCTTCTTCTTCAAATGCAAGAGCTAGTACAGATTTTGCTAGCAATCCTTTATCTGCAATATCTTTTTTATTGCTGTTTAAAAACTTTGACTGTTTTTTTGTAGTACCTACCTCTTCGTTATTCATTGCATTTATAGCAATAAGAGATATTACGTCTAGCAGCTCTGCTTCTACTTCAGAGGGTAGCCCGCTAGTTGCATCGCTAATTGCAATACTATCTTCTTTTTCAAAAGACTTAAATGCAGGACCGTTTATAACTCTAAATTCTCCTTTAGAATTAATCCACTCTAGACCTCTGCTAGTTTTATTGATCATTGGTTCCCCATTATCATCAGTAAATAAAGACTTTTTTAACTGGCCACGGTCCCATTCTCCCCCAAACCAGGTTGCAAATTCTTTAGTTCTTGCAAAGCTGTATATTTCATAAGCCTGCAAGGTTCCTACTTCTTTTGCTAGTGCGTCAAATAGAACAGAAGGCTCTCCGGTAGGGGAGTTAACTCCAATAATTTTACCTTCACTATTTTTAATTATTTTACATGCCATTTTTACAAATCAATATTTTAGAATGGTGGATCATTATCAGTGCACTTACCTTCGTCTTGGTCTTTTTTAGCTTGTGCATCAGTATTTTGACCTAGTGCCTGATTTAGTAAATTATTTTTAGCTGCAGACTTTGTAGTCTTTACTGCTCGTACTGCCCTTTTAATTTCTTGCTCTCCTGTTTTATCTTCTTCTGTGGTAAATGTAACACCTAAATCGTAATATAAGCTACCGTCTATTCTTTGAACGTCTATATTTAATTTTGAATCATGCCCTAGAACATCTGCAGAAAACTCTGACATAGGATTAAAAAGATAATCTAAATAAGTGTCGTAATACACGCCTGTCACAGGATCAGTAAAGTCTTCGTTAGTGTTGGCAGCTTGTATGTCTACTTGGAACTTTTTATTTTTAAGGAATTCTCTAAGATCTTCAGATACATTATAATCAGGCTTAATTTTTGCATTTCTATCTACTAAAAACTTGTCTGTTTCATAGTCATACTGTACTACACTAACCTTACCTTTTCCATTTACAATAGAGCTTGACAGCTGCTCTTGATTTACGCGAACCATTCTACCCATAGAAGGGCTAGTAAATACTATAAATGGAGCTCCTGACTTGCCAAATGTGTTAAAATGTAAGAATGTTGGAGATAGCGTTGGAAATGCTATAGTGTTAGCAACCACATCTGCAGCTTTTAACATTTCTTTATTTTTAAACAGCTGCATTACTCCATCAATATACCCAGGAGTAAGTGTTTTAGTGTTTCCTTTTATAATATTATACTCACCGTTTGGTGTATCAGATGGATCTATTGCAAAAAATATAGTACCTAAAGTTAAGTTACTAAAATCTACATTTAAAATTGAAAGCTCTCCATCTATAATACCACTAGAAGATAAGTAAGGCTTTTCTCTATTATGGTTTACTGATACTAATATAGGTTCTGTAGATAATACTGTTCTAGGGTCACTATATACAGGCTTTACAGTGCCGTCTGAAAGTGTAGCTCTTACATACGCAGGATTAGTTCCTACTTTTTTAAGTATAGACCTTTCTACTTTTTTACCTGCTTTTAGCTCTTCTACTATGTTTAGTCTTTCTACATTATTTAAAGGGTTTCCAGACTCTAGTCTTCCTACAAACTCGCCATCTAGATATACATGTATTGGCACCTTGTTTGAAAACTCAAGTGCATAATCTTCAGGAGTCATTTTTGAAACTTTGTCAAGTCCAAATTCTTCTAACTCTTTACTAAACCATACTTCATTATCTCCTAGTACAAATTCTACTTTTGCTCCTGCCTTTGCTTTTACAAGTTTTCCAGTATTAGGAGTTAAAATAAGAGGAAAACTTTTATCAAAGGGGCCTTCAGTAACTGAGACAGGCCCATATGGAGCATCTGTCTCAGGGTTTATTGCAGCATATCTATCTAACTCTCCATCTTCTTTAACTGCTACATAGTATTTGTTGTTATCTATAAACTTAAATGATGCGTCATTCATCATTCGTAAATAAGATCGCTGACCTTCAATACCAGCTTTAGGCATTGGACGCTGTACAGATTCTTCAGGAGCAGCTGCAGGTTTGTCTTTTAACTTAATTCCTTCTACGTTGTCTAAAGCTTTATGTTGTACACCAGGTAATAATATTACAGTTCTTGTGGTAACATCATACTCGTCATAGTTTAACATAATAGGCATTATACCTACATGTTTTGCTTTCACACCGTGCGTATTATTCAGAAGTATTCTATATAAAGATAGTTGCTCTTGGTGCTTTTGCTCGTCAGATTTGCGCCCTTCATATCTAGTTTGATACTTATTCTCAGTGTAGCCTCTGTAATACTCAGTAAATTTATTACCACGCATAGTTTTTACATCATAGATGCGAACTACTCCTTTTGAATCGTAGGTAAGTAGATCTACAGTCCCAGCAACGCTGTTTTCGTCATCATACAGTATAACATCCTCTGCAATAGCAACTTCTCCTCTCTTTTCAAACATTGCAGCTTTAATTTCTTGTATTTCTTTTACAAAAAACTTAAGCTCATCCACTGCACTTTCTAGGGAGGGTTCTACTATATCGTATGACTCTAAATCTTTTAGATTACCTGAAAATATATCTCGTACAAGTTTGTCTATTTTATTTCCTAAAAGAGAAGCACTATCTAATAGCGCGTTTCTTTTAACTTTTTCTTTAACTATAACCTTGCTAACTCTTGTGTACTTTTTGCCTGTTTTAGTATTTACATAGAAAGAATTATCGTTTTTATTAGGAGCAGTTGGCATTCCAGGCTCTAAATCTTTCACCCTTCTTAATGTTACAGAAATTCTATAAGAATTTGCAGGTATAATTTGACCTTTTATATTTAACTGAGGTAAATTACCTTTACCTGACGAAGGAAGTGTTCTATGAAATACATCTCTATTTTTTCCATTTTCACCAAATATATAGGCACTTCCTGAAGATAAAGGTTCATCAACATATTCTTTACTAGAATATCCTTTCTTAGCTTTTTGACTTTCTGCTCCTTCAACGCTTAGGCTTCCAGGGCCTCCTATATTTGCTACTATAACAGGGTACTTAATAGCAGTTGCAGATTCGTCTACATCATTGTGGGCAGATATAAAAGAATCTCTTTGATAAACATTTATAATTGCTCCATCATAATTAGTTGCGTCAACACCTGTAGCTTTGGTCATTAACTCTTTAAGCCTAGCAGGTATCTCTCCTAAAGGTTCTCCGTCAATAGATACATCATAATAGCCATACTTATTTTTTTGGTATTGACTATTTACAATTGTTTCTTTTATTTTAATAGGAGTTTTTCCTGGGTTATTGCTTTTATAATCCCATCTTAAACCCATACCTATCATTATAGGTGCGCTCTTACCTTTGTTTGATTTAGCCCCTTGACTTTCAATAAAAGGTTTAAGCATTTCAAATAGCTCCAACTCTTCAGAACTAGTCAAAGCATTATCTATTATTTCAATACCTTCAGCAACTTCTCTAGGGCTACGAAGTTTTATAAAGTCCTTATTTTTAAGAACTTCTTGCAGTTTAGCAGGTATTTTCTGTGCCGGTTGTTGTAGTTGTGTTGGTTGTTCAAGCGCTAAAAACTTTTTAGCCTCAACACCTAGCTGACTTAATACAGAATCTATTTCTTTTTGAGAAGTAGCAAGGCCGGTCATTTTGTTAGGCACTCCTTCAAAATTGCCAATTAAAAAGAATCTTACAGATCCGTCTGGTTTTGTTGCTTTTATTATTTCAGAGCCATTTTCATTATTCTTAATTGTTTGATTTAAAACTCCTCCTTTTATTGTTTTTTGTTCAAAAGTGTATTTGCCCTCAACTTTAGTAAAATCACCAAGCTGTGTTGGTTCAAAACTTATTTCGTCTTTATTACCTTTATTTTGTAATTTATTTTCAACTTCTTTTACTTTATTTAAGTAAAAATTTATGTCCTCTTGTGTTACTGATGCTTCATCTGGTAGTTTAATTTTTTTACCTATACTTTTGGAGGTAAACTCTTTTGTGATATTTAAAGCTTCTGCAACATTATATTCTAACCCATTGAGGGGATTTTGAATTAAAAAAGGTAAATCCTCTTTGTCAACCCCTCTTTTTAACAATTCTTTTTCTACTTCTTGAAACACAAAAGGATCTTCTGTTGCATAACCTCGACCAACTTCTCCATACCTTAAATACTCTGATACATCTCCTTCATAAAATTGTTCTTGATATTTTTTTAAAAGTACATCTGTTTTAACGTCACTTAAATCAACACTTAATTTTTTCTTATGTATTTTATATTTTCCTTTAGGTATTACTATATTTTCTTTAGAAATAAACCTTTGTTCTCTTTCATCTCCTACAACTCTTTTACCGTAATCTTTACTTCTACCCTTTCTATCTAAAGGATAAATAGTATTTACATAAGACTCATCTAATTCTATTATAAAAGGATTTTTAGAATATCTTAACCCATAGTCTTGAGCCATACTAAGGTTTTCAGCAAAAGAAATCCCTTCACTTTTAAATAAACTATCGTACGTGGTTATCAAAATTAACTCACCGTTTTCATTAATGATTGGTTGAGATTCTTGCCCTCTCCATAAAGAGTTTTTAAAAGTTTGTTTAAAACTTTCCTCCTCACTAACTTGTTGTGTTGGTTGAGTAGATTCTAACTCTTGTTGAGCTAATTTTAAACCTTCTAAAAATGCCTGATCAATTAACTGATTAGTGTTATGAGTAAAGTTCTCATATTGCATTAATATTTTAGCAGCTTCTGAATTAGGGTTTTGTTTAAAAGACTCAACTACAAGTTTTTTCATTAAACCTAAACTGTCTGCTTTTTTCATTTGAGCAACAGTTCCTTTACCTCTTATTTTTTTACCATAACCAGACCCTTGTTGTCCAGGAATTTCTTTTAAATTATTATAGGCATCATAAGTAACTTGATCAAAAGTACCTGATTTATTAGATTGGTAAGCATGTTCCACACTTCCGTACTTTCTTCCTTCCCATGTAAATTTTCTCTCAGCTAAATTAGATAAAATTCTTTCAGGATGATTTTCAGGTTTACTTGTGTTTTTACCTCCCCAATATACATTAATAGTTCCTTTTTTAACCTCACTAGCTTGTTGTGTTGGTTTATTTAAAAAATAATCTAAAGCTGTTGCATGAGAAGGTCTTCCTAAATCTTTATAGTAATAAATTGTTTTACCTTTTAGTTCAGGAGCTTTAGCTAGTAAAGCCTGTCTGTAC
>Ga0070749_10001472_pt1 | contig 15984 bp, 17 predicted proteins | sample VirMetDEL_Nov_18_FD_75180 | JGI IMG/M metagenome (GOLD analysis project Ga0070749, IMG submission 75180) | Aqueous microbial communities from the Delaware River and Bay under freshwater to marine salinity gradient to study organic matter... | ecosystem: Environmental > Aquatic > Marine >...
AAGGTATTTTGCTAGCAATGTGGGGCATTGGTTTGTTTATGAGGGCACTACGGATGCGGACGGGGAGTTGGTTTTTCCGCATAACGCCCCGTTTACACCGTCAGTGGTGCAGGTCACTGAGGCATTTGTCGGTTCTAGTACGCATGATCAGGGAGCCTTCCACATTGATTCAGTGGATGATACGAATATTGGTCTCCATTTTCTTGTGTCTACTAGCGGGAATGACCGTGATAACACTGATGTGAAGGTGCATGTCCTGTGTTTGCCGTAACCTGTGGATAACTATAGAACGAACTAGGTATATGTGATGGCCAATTTTTCCTTTGCTGACACTAATTATGGGCTGGCTGAGGCCAGTGCCCGTCGGCGTGCCCGTCAATCCAACATTCAGAACCAGTTGGGTTTGGCTGATTTGGCTAGGCGAACGGAACGCACTACCCGTGATGTCACCAAGGCTTACCGTCAGGCTGCATCACCTCAGATCACTGGGTTTACTCAGCGTGGTTTGGGCAGGTCCGGCATTTTCCAGCGTGCCATGAAAGATTTTGTGGGTGCCCAACAGCAGCGTTTGGGTGATATTGCTGCCGAGCAGCAGGCGGGTCAAACCAAGTTGGAGTTGGAACGTCAGGCTGCTGCACAGGATTTGCAGGATTATTTAGATCAGTTGCAGTTGACTCGTCAGGGCAACATTCTTTCTGATGCGCAAATGATTCGTTCTATGTCTCCTTTGATGGGGATGTTGTGAGGTTGATTCATGGCTATTAGATATGGTGGTTTGAGCAGGAATGTTTCTGATAGCGGTTTGGCTGCCGAGTTGGAACGTCAACGTACTGGCGGAACGCCGGGACGTTGGACTGCACCAACGGTTCCCAAGGCGAAGGTGACTGGCCAGTTGCCGATGCCGACGACCCCTGATTTCGCTAAGGCTGTTCGTGATACTTACTGGTCGCCGGATGATAAGCCGCCGACGATTGGCGGTTTGGGCGGTTTGATGTCGTCGCTTGATTATGGTCGTATCAATCGTGATGGTGATCCGTTTGGTATTGCTTGGCATGATGCTTTTGACAAGACGTTGGAAAAGTTGCGGTTGCAGCGTGGTGTCGGTGTTCCGCAGCCTGTGACGTTTGGCGGTGGAAGCGGAGGCGGAGGCGGAGGCGGCGGAGGCGGCAGTGCCGCCAAGGATGCTGTTGATTACAGTGCTGCTATTCAGAGTTTGCGGGATAAAATTGCTGGTGTTTCTGCACAGTATGACCCGTACCGTGAACAGTTGGCTAGCGCTGCTGCTGCTAGCCGTGGACAAATTAGTGATGCCACCGCTCAGGCGTTGGCACGATTGGCACAGATTGATCCTGAGGCTGCGTTCCAGTGGTCCGTGCAGCAGACACAGACTCCCGCTGCGGCTGGCATGAATTATCTTCAGGCCATTGACGCTAGTGCCGCCGATGTGGAGGCTGTTCGTGCGTTGAATGAGGCGTTGTTGGCGCAGCAGTTGGGTTCCAGCCAGCAGGCTGCTGGCGGTTATCAGGCTGCTTTGGCGAATGAGCGTGAGGCCCGTCGGGCTGCGTCCGAGTTGATGCGGCAGGAAGCGTTGCAGAATCTTGCTGCGCAAGAGGCTGCGTATCGGGCACAGATTCAGGATGCTGAACGCAAGGCCCGTGATGCGCTTCAGGCACAGTTGATTGAGTACGAGTTGGCTCAGGCGGGTGGATGATGGCTGAAGATATTATTTCCCAGTTGTTGGCGGCACGGTCTGGCGCTGCGGTATCTCCGACTATTTCTTCTGCTACAACTTCTGGTCTTAGCCGTACTGATTTGTCTGCTTTGTTGTCCCCCCAGTTATTGGTTGGTACTGGTTTGGTTGGCACTGGGCAGTTGTCTGCTGGACTTCAGGAATACTACAACAAGTTGATTGAAGATGAGTTGGCACGGTTCGCCAAGGATCAGGCTGCGGCAGCAGTGACGGCTGGCCCTGAGCCGGTTGCTCCTAGGGTTCCGCAGGCATCGGCTGTTGCTGGCAATATCGCCAACAAGTGGTCTGAATGGACTGCAAGGGAATATCCCAATTTGGCTGATTCGATTGCTACGTTGATTAGTCAGGCTGGTAGCGGTGCTGGTGGTGCTGATGCTGTTGATGCGTTGATGGCACGTTTGGGCAGTATGGATAAAAACGCTGCTGCTGTTTTGGGTCCGAACATTGCGGAATTGAAATCCGATTTGGAAACCGTGAAAAGCGAAGGCATTGATTTCGCTAGCCGTATGCGGAAGTACAATGAGGATTTGGCCGATTTCGAAGATGAAAAGAAAACGTATCAAGCAAAGGTTGATGCTATTGCTGGTACTGTTGCCCCTGTTTCTACACCGGATATGGGTTCGGCGTGGGCGGAGTACGCTAAAGAGATTGGTGTGCCGGGGCTGGGGTCTTTGCCTAGCCCGTTGGAAACCTATCAGTTCACTCCTGAGGATGTTCGTGCGGTGCGTAAGCCTACGCAGAAGGGCACGACGATGAATTTGTTGGAAACCATGTTGCAGCGTCGTGGTCAGGCTCGGCGTCCTGTGCCGAGGCCGACTGGGCTTCCTCCGATGAGTGCTGGTCCGGAAGTGTTGCAGTCTGGTCAGGGGCCAAGGTCGGCTATTACTGCTTCGGAGCAGGCTAATGCTGCTAGGATGTTGGAACGTCAAGCAATGGAGCGTCGTGCTGCTATGGACCCGCTGGATATTATGGCTCAGGGTTACAAGATGATGGCTGAATCCAAGGCTAGGTCTTTGGGTCGGCAGGCGCAGGCTTCAGGTCGTAGCCCGTTGCAGGATGCTTTGAATGAGATGATCAAGTACGGAGTTTTGGAAGCCTCACAGTAATGGCAGTTATTCCATCGCCTTTCAGCAGGAAGCCGACTCAAACTGATACGCCTGATCCGTTCGGCCAGTTGTCGTCTAATCCTTTGTTCGGCGGGGTGAAGCCTTCGGCCACCCCGCAACAATCAACTGTTGCACCTAAGCCCGCAGCGACCACAACTCCGGCTCAGTCTACTGCTGTTGTTCCTCCTGCCGGTGCGACTGCTGGTGCGTTTACTCCGCCTCCGGTTGCTAAACCTGCTGGTACTAGGACGGCTTATGAGACGTATGAGCCGCCGACGAATATTGGTGATGTGTATTCGGCTGCTGCTTCTGCGATTAGTCGTGATCCGTTGTCGGCAGAGCAGGTGTTGGGTATTGCCGAGGGCGGTAAAAAGGATGGCGGTATCCTTGATTTGTTTGGCCGTGGTTTGTGGTGGGGTCTTGGCAAGATCGGCGTATTCCAGCGGGCGGTTCAGGCTGGCATGGCAGGTGTTGGTGAGGGCTTGCAGGTTGTTGGCGATGCTCCGGCACAGAATGTTCAGGCTGCGTTTGGTGCTGCTGCCGCTGGCGCACCCGTCCGGTCTGTGACTACTGGGAGCGGAACTCCAGTCAATCTTCCCGGCAAGCAGACGTTCCAGTTGCCGTCTACTACCCGTGCCAAGACTATTGGCACGGATCGTGGTTACTGGGATAAAGTCTTTGACGATTCTTATTATTTGACTGTTCCCAATATCCGTGACAGCGTGCGTCCAAATACTGGTATTGGATGGATTGATAAAGCGTTGACAGTCGGATTGTACGCCACTGACTTTGCGATTGAAGGCGGCTTTCAGGGTGTAACTGACCCGCTATCGTATGTTACGTTTGGTGCAGGCAAGTGGGCTGGTCAGGCTGGTCGTGCTGCTTTGGCAACACGACTGTTGGCGGATGATGCGGTCAAGGCTACGGGCCGCAGCATTTTGAATAACCCGCAACGCATTTATCGTTTGGGTGAGTGGGGGTTGACCAAGGCAGAACGCAAGGCTTTGGTGAATGCCGGTATCATGGATGAGGTTGGATTGTCGTTTGCATGGGGCGCACAGTCAACCATAGGCAAGACTGGTGCTATTGCCAAAGCGGTGGGTAAGCCGACTGCTTACACTAGGGCGTTGATTGGTGATGTCGCCAATATTATTGGTGTCCCCAAGTTGTTTACCCCCAAGGGACGCAAGTCGTTGCAGCAGGCTGCACGATCACGCATCTGGTGGGATAGCGACTACAGCGGGCGGGAAGCAATCATGAATTATGCTGGCCAGCAGGCAGCGAAACGTGAACGTGGATTTACGCAGCAGGTGTTGTCGTCACGTTACCGTGGGTTGATTCGTGAAATTGCGGAGTTGCCTGATGAGCAACGCAATCAAGTTGCACGAATGATTGAGCCGGGATCGCAGGCGATCCCGACAGCAAACATGACTCCTCAGATGCAGGATTTGTCACAAAGAGTGACGGCAGCGTTTGACGATATGCGTTCTTTCTATAATGATAGGATGCAACAGTTACGGGACAAATACAATTTGGACCCAGACTTTGCTTTTGATATCGGTGATGTTGATAACTACTTCTATCACACGTTGACCCCACAGGCCAACGCATACTTGCGCACCATTGACCAGAATAATATTCCGTTGTTGTCGTCGTTGGCAGATGTCGTCGGTGTGGGTGCTAGAGAAATCCGTGAGGGCGGTGGACCGTTGCGGGCCAGAAAGTTGATTGCCGGTGAGAAATGGTTGGATGATACGCCATTGCAGTACGGTTCAATTGACGAAATCAACGCCAAGTGGCGTGCTGTGACTGGCAAAGATTTTGATTTCTTTGACACTGATGCTGCCGCCGTGCTGACCAGTTACATTGATAGTATTTCCAGTCAGGCTGCCCGTGTAGGGTTCTATGACAGGCTGTTTGATTTCGGGTCGGATGCTATCCGACCCGTGTTGAAGAAGGTTGTCCCCGACGACACTTTGCTGGATAAAGCAGTGAAGGATTTGGCGAAGATTGAACGCCAGAAGGCCAAGGTTATTGACGACATCTCTAAGAATATTGCGTCAGGTGAGAAGGCTGCTGGCACCGTTGTCGAACGTATCGCCCGTAAGGTGTTGGATGGCAGGGCTGAGGACTGGGTGAAGGCCGAGCAGGCAATGGCTGATGCCGGTGTCATCTACCAGAAGCAGTTGGATGAACTGAATACTTTGCAGGCACAGGCCGCGGCGCAAAGCAAGGCGATTGGCGACAAGTATGATTTGATTCTTGCTCCGTTGAAGGCCCGTATTGCCGCATTGCAGAAGGCTATTGCGGAAGGTGTGGGCGCTCAGGAGGCTGCCCGTCAGGAGTTGGTGAAGGAACACGCCAAGTTGTTCCCGAACCGCAAGAAGCGCCCCACCGATATTCGTGAGTTGGCACGGGAAATTTTGGGTGAGAAGAAGAACAGGTTTGAACGCCAGTTGAAGCCGCTGGAAACACGGCGCAGCCGTGCTGCCCAGCGGGCCGAATCAAGGGCTAGGCGTGCGGAACGGTTGGGTGAACAGATCGAACAGGTTGAGTTCCCTGATGCGTATGCTGAGCGGACCGCACGGCTGAGTGCTTTGTCGGAGATTGATTACGACACTGAAGTAGCGCCAGACGGTTTGTTTTATACTTCGGAATCATATTTGTCTGCTTCACCTGATGGTTCTGCGGCCCCGTTCCAGAATTCGTTTGACGACATTTCTGATCCCATTGCTATTCCTGCACCGGATTCCAATAACACTTGGCGTATTGCTGACCGGCTGGAAGATACGCAGGAAATGTTGAACAACATGGATGAGGCGATGGCTGAAACCATTTATGATTTGACAGAGAATCAAGAACTTGCCGACTGGTTCCTTGTTGAATCACGACGATTGATGACTAACCCCAAAGGCACTGAGGTCAGTGATCGTGTGCCGGAGATGTTGCGTCCAATGTTGCAGTTGTTGGACGGCTGGTCTAGGCAAAAGGAAACTTCTACCGAGTTGATTGAATCATACATTTCTGGCATGTCCGAGGCGTTGCAAATCATTGCCAATGAGGCTGGTGTGCAGCCGATGGACCCAGAACTTTTGATTCGCTATATTGATGACACGTTGTATGCTGCGGTTAGGGCGGCAGGTGGGCCGGAAGCGGCACGGCTGTCGCTGGTTGTTCCCGACATTGTGTCTGGTGGCGACAAGGTTTTGATGGATGCTACGGAAACGTGGAACATTTATAGCGGTGCTACTGGCAGTGAGTTTTACGGCATCGGTCAGGGTTCGCTTGCTTGGGATGATGTTGTTCCGCAACGCACTGTGATTGAACCGACTGTTGCGGCTGCGGCTGCGCCTACGCCGAAGGCACCTGCTGTTCGGGCTACGGTGGAAGCAACCACAGATGCTTCAACGAAGCAGATGTTGGATCGTGGGGTGTGGATTAGTAGCACCGATAGGTCTGAGGCAATCAATCGTTTGTTGGCTGATGCTAAGAAGGCTGCTCAGGCTGGAAACATTGAGCCGGTGTTGAAACAGTTGGATGGCATTACTGATATTGGGGAGAAGGCACGGCTGGTTCAGGCGGCGTTGAACTCTGGTACTGCCGGTAAGCGTAGCGCATTTATGCGTGAAGTGTTGGACCGTTTCCAGATGGAAGTGGAGTTTGCGGTTGGTCGTGCGGCTGCCGGTATTGGCACCGATAATTTCTCTAGGAATGTGCAGCAGGCTGCGTCGGCTGATCCTGATTTGTTCTTGCGTTACACTGTGGAGGCTGCTGAGTCTGCTGGTGTGAAGAAGCCTGAGAGGTGGGCGAAGGTTCCGAAGGCTGAACGTGACCAGTTGGAGGCTGCTGCTGCCGGTCAGGCTGCGCCTGCACCGGCTGCTGTTCGTCCTGAACCGACCACTCAGGTTGTGTCTGGCCCGTTGGAAGCACGGATGCAGTTGGAAAGTGAGTTGGGTGCAGCCCAACAGCAGGCACGGGATTTGGGGGAGCGGCGCACGGTTGCGGAAACGCAGGCCGCTGAGGCGGCCCAGCAGGCCGGTGAGGTGGGTCGTGAGATTGGCCGTCTGAAGGGCGCTCAGACACGCACAGAGCAGGCTACAAGGCGTCGTGCGGCCACAGCGCAGACCCCCCGTGTTGGCTTTGAGGGTGAGCCGAGAACGCTGGGTTATCTAGGCAAGGAAGCCAAGGCTGAAACAAGTAAAATCAACAAGGCGAATACTGCTTTCAAGAAAGAATTGGCAGACGATCCGATCTTGAAGAAGGTTCCTGATGTGGAGAAAGCAACCAATGAGGCTGCCACACAGTTTGATACCGCTAGGGCTGCGTTTGCTGCGCAGGATGATTGGGATAATAATATCCGCCCGATTTACAATCAGGATATCAACGATATTATCAACGCCAACCTGAAGGCTCCGCCTCCCGGTGTTGCTGCGGACATTGCACGCACTTGGGTTGATCGCATGACGGACACGTTGGCGAACCTGAAGGCTGCTGATTTGACTGCGAAAGAAGTGAACGCTTGGGACAGGGTGTACACGCAGATGTTTGCGTTGGAAGCCAAGTTGGCTGACCTTGATGCTCAGGGTTTGAAGCAGGAAGTTCTTGTTGACCGTATCCGTGAAGGGTTGGAAGGCCCGAAGGTTGTCAAAGATATTCTTGATGGCTGGCGTGAGATTGAACGGATGGGTGTGCAAATCCCACGGGAGTTGTACGACGAGGTGTTCTCCAATGTGCAGAAGATGATGGACCCCCGTGAGTGGGGTAAGGCTGTGAATTGGTGGTTCAAGTATCAACGGTTCTTCAAGGCTTATGCTATCTCTACGCCGGGGTTCTTTGTTCGCAACACGATGACTGCGTTGTGGAACAACATTGTTGCCGGTGTTGATTTGAATGACACTGCATCATTCAAGTTTGCTTACGATTATGCCACCAAGGGTTTGGAGGCTGCGTTGGAAGCCGTGCCTGCTGGCAAGAGGCAGCAGTACGAAGAAGCAATGAAGGCAGTTGTCGGGTCCGGTGGCGGTCAAGCGATTGATGAAGTTCAGGCTTTGGTTCGTGGTTCCGGTAGCCGTCTGTACAACAACAAGTACACACGGTTCTTCCAGCGCACGAACGAGGCGGCAGAGATTGCGGCCCGTATGGGTATGGCGTTGGACGGTGTGGCCAAGGGTTACACCCTTGACCAGAACTCTGCTAGGATTGCCCGCTACCACTTTGATTACTCTGATGTGTCTCAGTTGGATTTGATTGCCAAATCATTCATCCCGTTTTGGACATTTGCTAGCCGCAACGTTCAGTTGCAGGTCGTCAATCAGTTCGCTCGTCCCGGCATGTACCGCAGGTATGAGGAGATGAAGCGAATCAACGAACAGTATGATATTTCTGGCTGGCCGTTGTGGGTGCGTGAGCGTGGTCCGGTTGCGTTGGGCGGAATGACGGCGTTCGATCCGGACTTGCCGCAAGTTGATTTGCAACAGCAGTTGGAAATGTTGACTCAACCGAAACGGTTGTTGTCGCAAGCCAACCCGTTGTTGCGTGCGCCGATTGAGTTGATTGCGGGTAAGACGTTGGCGTTCGACATCCCGTTCTCGTCACAGGAACGGCAGATGGGGGCCACCGATTATCTTGCAGCACCGTTGACTGAGGCTATTGATTTGGCTTTCGGTTCTAATCTGTCGTCGCCCACGACGGGTGGGATCAGTGCTGCCGGTCAACAGTTGTTGCCTTCGATTCTTCCACCGTTGCAACAGTTCCAGCGTTACTCCAAGGCAGCCTTGTCGGCTGCCGGTCAAGGTCCGGAATCCGCTGCTCAACTTGCGGTGGGTGGTGACCCTAGGTATGCGGAACGTGATGCGTTGACAGTGCTTGCAGCGTATCTGGGTATACCAATCAAGCGGTTCACTGACCAGCAGTTGGAAGGTGAGTTGCGTCGAAGAATCTTCGAAACGAATGAGGTTGGGCGATGAGTTGGAAAACATTCATTGATGTCTCCAAGTGGCAGGGGGAGATTGATTGGGATGTCATGGCCGCTTCCGGTGTGGATGCTGTGTACATGCGTGCGTATAACGGGCTGACCAAAGATAAGAAGTTGGATCAGTATGCCGACGGTGCCCGACGAGTCGGGCTACCGTTCGGCTTGTACACGTTCTGGCGTCCCAAGTATGGTGCTGCTGAACAGGTTGCCAAGTTGCTTCAAGCACACACAGCGACTGGCGCTTCGTTGATACCGATGATTGATGTTGAGCATGGCGATGAGAAACCGCCGATGGATATTGGCCGTTCGGTTACTCAGGGTGTGCGTCTGGTTGAGAAGCAGTTGGGTGTGGCGCCCGTTATTTATACGGCGGCATGGTTCTGGAATCCTGCGGTGAAGGGTGCGGTTGTCGGGCATTGCCCGTTGTGGCTGGCACGCTATTCGGTGCCTGATGTTCCGCATGAGCCGGAAGCGTGGGCTAGTCATGCGATGCAATACAAGCAGCCGGTGGTGCCTAATGATTGGTCGCAGTGGGATGCTTGGCAGTTCTCTGCCGAGGGTAACTTCAGGGGCCATGTGTATGGTGTGTCGTCCACGCATCTTGATTTGAATATCATGCGGGGCGAATCATGGGACAGGTTCGTTGTCGATAAGAAGAAGCCCGAAGTTGTCCCGCCGTCAATCAACTATGATCGGAGTTTCGAAATGAAGATGGTTGTACCACCAGTCAGGGTTTATGATTCCCGTCATGCTGGCGCACACGCTAGGGGTGAGTCCCGTCGCATCCGTGTCGCTGCTGTGGACGCAGCGTTTGTGAACATCACGGTGATTGATCAGGGTGGTGGCGGTTGGCTGACCGCTTGGGGGCATGGCAACATGCCGATTGTTAGCAACGTGAACTGGGGTGCAGGTCAGACGATTGCTAACACCAGTTGGGTGCCTGTCGTGGATGGGCATATCAACGTGTTCACTAGCGCACCATGTCATGTGCTGGTGGATTTGCAGGCGTCATCCTGATCAGTGCCTGAGGTGGGATTCGAACCCACACTGTACGCAGTTTGAGTGCGCTGCCTCTGCCGTTGGGCTACTCAGGCTCGTCGTTCCAAACGACTTCTTTCAGGACATCAATCAACTTTCCCATCTCTGCCATCAGCATGTACACCGCAGTGGTATCACCGGAGGTGGCATCTTCCCAGCAGGACACCAGCAGTTCGGCGTCGTACTCTGAGATTTGGAAAGCAATCTCGTAGCCGTTTTCAATTTTGTGTTGGGCTACGTCCAGCATTTCCCCTATGTCTCTGATTTCTTCGGGGTCAAAGTTCTCTGTCATTTTCTGCTCTTTGCTTCCGCTATCGCACGGCATGATCTGATTGCGTTGTGAATGTCAAGCAGATGTTTGCGTGGCAAGCCGTGCCGTGTCACTTCTGCCTTCAGTTCTTCTAACGCTTTCTCTAGGTCTAGGACTTCTTTCTTATTCATCTGCAAGTTCCAGCGTGAAATGATTGGCGATCAACATGCCTGTGACCACAGCATACCCGACGATATCCATGAGTGTGTCCAACAATGATTCGTTGCGGGGGATCGGGTTCGATGATACGTTTCTGGTCAGGTTGTTCAGCCGTTCGATCTTATCGGACATGCGGACAGCGATCCCCATGATTCCGAAAGCAAGAATGTTTCCTTGTCCGTAATCATGCTGCTTGTTGCACAACAGGTTGACCATCTGGTCGATATCCCATTGGTTTCTGTCTTTCAACTCACGGCACGCAAGCGTGCCGGTGCTGATCAGGAAATGTCCCAGCCTCCACTGGGCACCGCTTTGCGCCAGTTCCTGCGGCTGTGCTTGCTCAATCAATCGTGGCCCGCGGGTGCGAATTGAATCAATGGCGTAGTCGGATGCGTGAACGGCGTTGCGGTCATGGAACTCTAGTTCGTATCTTGCGGCGTCGTTCCATGTTTTGATTTCGCTGGCTAACATGAATCTCCTACCTGTCAACATATCTTTCCCTGATATTTGGATGGGCCATCAGCGATTCTTTCAAGAGTCTGAGGGCTTTCTGTACATGATACCATGTGTGTGACTTGGATGAGTAGCCCATCATTTCGGTGATCTGGTTGTATGAATACCGGTCATAAAAAACCATTCGCAACAGCAAACCGTATGGTTCCTGCATGTCGCTGATCGCTTGATTGATTTGCTCAATGGCGATCCAGTCAGTGAATGGATGATTCACCTCACCTTGAACCATCATCAGTTCCTCAATGAAAGAGGAAGGTTGAACTGGCAGACTATTGACTTCTTCGGTCAACGCTTTTCACCACGCACAATCATCACACACCTGTCGTCCTCAAACGCAATGCCATTCAAACCATCCAACAACAACTTCAAATAGTTGTCGGTGTCTCCACGCAACTTGGATGTGTGGTCGCTGTCGATTGGGGTGATTGTCACTTCAGTTTCGGTGGCCCTGAAGATTGCTTCAATCATTACCGGCCCATCGTAGAATGGGCCTCTCAGTTTCGTGTACGTTTCAGCGACATACGCTTCTGCTTGTAGCGTGCGTGCAGGCGTGAACACACGGCCACGCCGACCTAGGCGTGGCCGACCCTTGACTGTTGGTCGTTGATCAACCACAAAGGTGAACGGTCGTTTATTACTTTTTCTTCGTGGCATTCGACTTGATATACCCCACTAGGAAATCAAATGTTTCCAGATGATTTCTGTCTGCCATGTACCATGTGTCATAGATTTTGCGGACACGATCATACTTCTTTTCAATCGTCCAATGCGGTTCATCATACGCCATAGTTACCAGCATTTCGCCGGTTATCTGGCTAATGTGAACTACCGCAATGGGGATTGGTTCATGTGCTTTCCAACTGGAAACAGTTTCGACAATCACCGTCGGATACGGAAATGAATCAGGGTCATCTTCGAACGCTATGTTTCTTGATTTGACTTCGATGACATCCCCGTTCTGCAGAACGATATCTGGTGAGCCTGCGTATTTCGCCATGCGCTCATCGAAATCAAGATCGTATCGTGCTTCAAGGTCTGTCTTGCATTTGATCTTGTGCGCACGCAAAGCATCGGCAACAATGCCTTCATGCTCCAAGCCAACCTTTAGTTCTCGGAAGAAGATATCATCTCCCCATCCCGGCTTCCTCATTGATACGCCCTGTCTATCATCTTGCCGATCTGCTCGTCGCAGTCGGCACGGTCATGGAACTTACCCCATCTGCGGTCAGCGTCACGGACAACCATGTACGCTTCGGATGCACCCATGCCTGATTCGGCGCAGACATACGCCAACTTCATCAGCGTGTTGCTGCGGTCGTGACCGGCCAATGGGCCGTCACGCCAGATCACATAACCCAGACGGCTGATCTGACGCAGACCTGCTGCAAGATCAGAGTCAGGGTCAGACACCTGCATGACGACATGCTGGATGGCTGGCGGTTGATACATGCGGGCAACACGACGGATGATATCCGGCGGATTGATATTCAGTGTTGCTTCCCGCACGAAATCAACCAGCGACATGGGGTTGCCGTTGATATCAAGGATGACACGACGATCAGGGGTGTTGTCGATTCCACCCAGATATGGCAGCCGGACATAGTTGCCGTACTTGGTTAGCGATACGTCGGTCTGCTTCGGGTTGACTTCCTTGGGTGGCAGGTCGCACACCTGATGGGCGACCAACTGCATGTTGCGCATCGCTTCCGCTTCGATGGGGCGGTCAACGAAAATCCACACATGGTAGCCCTTGGAACGTGACCGTTCAATCCACGACACGATACCGGCCTGATACAGCGTGGCTTGCAGCAACAGCGCTTGACTGTAGTCCTCTACGTCAATGTCGGTGCAACCCCACACGCACTTGGGTCCGTCGGGTGTCGGCACGGCAGGGTACACGCCCATGCCTTCGATGCCGTTCAGGTGATCAACCCAATGGTCGTCGGTGATCTTGGCTTTGACGCAACGTCCTTCGTCGTGGCCGTAGGCATCGCCTCGGCCACGGAACAAGCGGACGAAAGCATCCACAGTTGGGGTGGTGGTATCAGGTGTCATCAGCATGGTTTCCTCCTGTGCTGGGTTGGGTTGTTAGAAGTCGTCCCACAAAGCATCCACCGCTAGTTGTGGGTCGTCGGCCTTGTGGTCGCTGGCGGTGATTGTTTCGCTGGGTGATTGGGCGAACCCGTTGATACGCAGTAGCCTGCCGGTGCCTGCCTCAATCTCATAGTCCATGTCATCCAGCAGTTGTGCATCCTGCCGTTTGCATTTCACTAGGTTGATTGTGAGCGTGTTCTCATGCAACTGCTGGTCATAGCGCAGCATGTCCAGCCGTTCCAGTAGGCGTTCACTGGCGGTTGATTTGTCCAACTTCTCCAGAATGTCTCTGATCTGTGATTCGATTTCGAACTTCTTGCGTCGCACACCCACGATGTGTGATGCCTGCTGTTCGCCACCGAACGCACCCGACGAGATGGTTTGCTTCTTGCCGTCGGCCCCGGCTGTACGGGATGATTGGTGCAGCACAATCAACGGAATGTTGTGTCGCTTGCCGAACGCTTTGATCGTGTTCGCTTTCGCAGGCACAGTCTCGTCACCCGATGATAGCAACTCTAGATAGTCGAACACCATCAGGCGTGGCTGACCGAGGTGCTTGTCCACCTCAATCATTGATTTCTCCATGTCGCTCAGATTCATGAACTGGTCGAACACTGCAAGGTTCGGGAACCATTCACGGGCAGTTTCTTCCAGCATCTTGATTGCGTTCGGATCGTTGTTGGCGATACCGGCTTCCAGTTCACGGCCCTTCACCTTGTGAACCAGACACGCCAACTTGATTAGCGTCAACGTGCGTGGCTCATCCGGACAGAAGTAGATCACTACCTTGTCACGGTTGGCTACCAGAATCTGTAGCAGGAACAGAGTCTTGCCTGAGTGTGAGAACCCGTTGATTAGACACATCTCGGATGGGGCTACGCCACGAACCTGCATGTCTAGGTCGTTGAATCCGAAGTAGATTCGTTCGTCTGGGTGTTGCGCCCAATGAACGTAGTCGGGGATGGCGTCCGCAAGCGGACGGTACAGTGAAGGTTTTTCTGGTGGCGTAGATGGTTGGAGCGGGACGATTGATTCGCCCCGCTCCAACATCGACCACCTCTCCGCAAGGAGAGTGGAGTCCATCAGGTCACGCCCTCGGTGGCCAGAACGCCATGTCGTCACCCTTGTTGTTCTTGGTGCCGTCGGCAGCCTTGAACCACGGACGCTTCGGGTTGACCGACAGTCCGTCACGGTTGTCGTACACGGCGGTCACGCCGTGGGCAGCGCACTGGGAGAGCAGCCAGTCGGGCAGAGGTCCGTGCTGGGTGCCACGCACCTGCACCGTCATGTTCGTCGGAGCCTGAGTGTAATCAGGTGCCTTGAACTGGGGGGCAGGCTCAGGTGCGACGGTACCACCGAATGCGTTGGCGACAGCCTGCGCAGGGTCGATGTTGTGCGCCGCCTTGATTCCGTCCAGCACCGCTTCGAAAGCGGCGTGCCAGTTGGTGATGTTCAGGTTGATATCATCCCCCGTGGGGGTGAGATCAGCCGCAATCTTTGCGGCAACCTGAGTGATGATTGATTCATCCTTGCTGATATTCATTTGCATCTCCTTCAGATGCTCGGTCCCGTCGGGATGACGGGTAGTTGGGAACTTGGGGCCAGCCGACGGGAGGAATCCGCATCAACCGAACGGCGTCGGCTGACCCCTGAGGCATGATCACATTGTATCACGGCTAGTTACGGCAAGTGGGAACCCTTGCAGATCGACCAGTAATCGCACCATGTCGATGAGCAAAGCACATGCTGATCATTCATGAACCAGTCACGTTGACCTGATGATATGACTGCCTGATCGACCGCAGCCTTAGCCTGTCGATGCAAGAAATCATAGTGCGAACGGTTGCGCACTACCTCCACCACCTGAGGCTTGGGTGATTGCTGGCGCACCATGACACCGAACCTAAAGATTTGTTCCGGTCCTTCGGCCAATCCATTTGCGACAGCAGCAGCGCAGTATACCGTAGGCTGATGCGCTTTCTTCTGCTTCTCTGATTCATTGTAGGCACGGCTTGCGGTTTTCCAATCCCAGATCACACCGCTAGGTGTGATGTAGTCCATTGTTCCTTCCATCCAGATGGCGTACCCGTTCACGGCCACCTGTCCCGTGTCATACTTGAACTTGTGTTCGACCCGTCCGAACCATTCAACCTGAGGGGCAATGGTTTCCGCCCAACCCGTGACCATAGCGGCCACAGATGGGGGGATGGTGTCGGGCTTGTCGGAGATGCGTGTGAGTTTGATTGGCTTGGCTAGTTCGTCGGCAACTTGTTGTTGGGCGACTTCAATCATGTCGTCCAGCACAATCTCCTCATGATTCTGGTAGCGCAGCAGCGCCCATTCGATTGCGGAGTGGACGCCAGTGCCGATGGCTGTGGCGTCCGATCCTGACCGGAACATGGGCATGGTCAGCGCAAGGTTGGCACGCTGTGGGCAGATCATCAGATCACCCAGCCATGATTGGCGCACATAGATGCGCCGGTTCTCGTCGTCAGTCCTCATAGTAATCCTCCGGTGGGTCGAATCGGTCAAAGCAAATCGTGATTGGTTCAACCGTATCATCGTAGTCACGCCCCGGTACCGGACCGGAATCATCCAGCCAACTGTACGGTTCACAATCATGATGAATGTAGGTAGCCAGATCGCTACAGATTCGGCCACAGGTCGGGCATTTTTCTGTGTGCATTACTTGTCCTCCTCGAAGAACGGGATGAAAGCGGTGCGTAGGCCGTCGGCGCAGTCCTCACAGGCTGGAGTGACTTGAATCGTGTTGACGTAGTTGCCGCCATCACCGATGATGAGGGCGGCGTCGATGATGACGCCGACAGCCTCGGTGGGCTCACCGCCGTTGATTCGGCAGACGGCGCACTCAACTCCCTTGCGCCATGTGGCGTACTCATGGTCGCCTGAGTAGGTGAATGTGTCTTTCATTTGTTTTCCTCCTTGTTTGGTTTTGCGATTCTGATTCGGAAGTTCTCATGATACCATTTGCCAGCACCACGATCACTCAGTCCCCATTTCTGGCACAGTTTGTACAGGC
>Ga0070749_10001474_pt1 | contig 15977 bp, 25 predicted proteins | sample VirMetDEL_Nov_18_FD_75180 | JGI IMG/M metagenome (GOLD analysis project Ga0070749, IMG submission 75180) | Aqueous microbial communities from the Delaware River and Bay under freshwater to marine salinity gradient to study organic matter... | ecosystem: Environmental > Aquatic > Marine >...
GTCTGCGAGTAGCCCTGGGTGTAGCGGAACGCCAGACCCATGTCCTCGTCGACCAAGAGACCTGCGCGAACTCCCGATCCCGCAGGCGGAAGGGCAAGTGGGCGCACTGCGAGGACGATGCCGTCCGGGTGCATCGCCAGGTTGTGTCGGGCGTCCGGGCCCGTGGTCGTGGGAATCAGCTGCGACATAAAGGTGTCGAATCCGTAGACTCGGCCCAGTCGCGCATCTTCCATCGCACGACCGCCGTCGCCTCGCTTGTCCGCAGCAGTGAACGAAGGGTCTCCCAGGAGCGCACTGTCATCTTCCGGCGACACGAGCAGGAAGCGGTTCGAGGTCGGCACCTTTGCCTGGTTGAGTGCAAGTCGAGCAGCTCGGATCGTAGCCGAGTCGACGTCCGTTCCGACAGTGCCGACAGAGGCCGCGGCATTCGCGTACTCTGCAAGAATCTCACTCTCGATCTCTTCGACAAGAGCCGGGATCGCGTCCCGGATGTAGTTGACTCCCTGCGAGAGAGCCTTGGCTCCGGCGTTGTCTTCCACTCGCCAAGACACGTACTTGTGCTGGTTGAGAACGACCGCAACCTTGGTGTTGCTCGGGTTCTCCGGCACAACAGGGTGCTCAGTCGGGTCGGCGAACTCCGTCTTGCTTTGTACCGTGACAGCGCCGCGCTTCAGGATGTTGATGGTCTCGCCGATGCCGCCGGTCTCGTTCTCGAAGTCTCGACGAACTAGGCGGGAGACTAGGGTGTTTGCCCGGTACTCTTCAAGTGCCTCATTGAGCCAGAACGAAGGAATTGCATCGCCTGCCTCATTGGTAGTGATAAAGGCCATATTTGCTCTTGGGGGTTAGTGCCCGAGAGTACGGGCGGGGGTTTTATTACTGGAGGTCGCCTGAGCGCATAGCTGCCATCAGGGCATCTCGCTGCTCAGCCACATTCTTCGAGTCAGACAGGTCCCCGAACGGGGCCCCTCCGATCTTCTTGGGCGTCGCCGGAGGCACGCCTCCTTGTTTGCTCTGTGCTCCGTTGCCGTCTCCGGCAGTGGGCTTCCGAAAGTGCGGGTTCCGGGTCAGGAAGTCCCCGATGGCAGCTTCCGCCGTCAGGTAGCCTCCCTGGCCATCCGTAGACGGCATTCCGTTGGAGTCCGTCACCACAGCAACGCCGTCTGCGACAGCCATTTGGAGCCCGCGCTGGCCCAACTCCAGCTGGACCAAATGGGCCACTTGAGCTGGCGCGATTGCCGCACTTGCTACGCCGGAGAGAGCTTCACGGACAGTTGCTTGTCGGCGCTCTTCTTCGATGGCATCAAAGCGGGCCTGCAGCTCAGACGCTCGCCGCTGCTCCGCCTCGTACAAGCCCTTGTACTGGCCCTTGGCTTTGGCGTCGGCAGCAGCCTGCTTCTGTCGTTCTGCGTACGAGTCCTCAAGGCCCTGGATCCCTCCTTGGATTCCGAGCCCCTCAAGTCGCTGGGCCACCGAGCCCCTCTCGCGAGCGAGACGGTCCTTGATGATAGCGTCCATCTGGGCCTGCGTGAACGTAGCTGCGGGCGGTGCTGCTGGCTCCTTCGGCGGGTCAGCGGGTTCGCCGCCTCCGCCTGACTGGTTGCCGTTGCCGTCGTCGGCCTCTTGAAATACGTGCTGATTAAGGAAACGAAGCATATCGAACCTCCGGTTTTGATGCCTGACTCAAACCGGCCGGAGTAGCCTAGTGGTAAGAGCAGTAGTTTGTGACGCAGCCGTGGGTCGTCGGGAGGGGTCCGGCCTTTACAGCACCAGATCTAAGTCTGGGCTGGGTTTTTAGGGTTCTGGATAGGGACCTGGGCAAACACGTTTGCTCCGGTCTGGTTCTCTGCAGCCTCTGGAACAATCTTGGGCATTGCCTCCCACTTGACCCGTAGGTCAGTTTTCAGCTCCTTCAATCGCTCTGGTGTCACCTTCCCAGCGAAGTGGGCGTGTGTCGCCTGCAGCATGTTCTCGACCGCGACCTCCGAGTCCAGGGGGAGTCCCATAGCGATGAGTCGAAGTCCGTCTGTGAGGACCTTCTCGATCTCCCCGGGCTCAAGGTCTACAACAAACCCAGGAAGGGGCGCTGCTGACTGGTCTTGTCCCATCCAAGCGAGGGCGAGCTTGCTTATCTCTCGCTCTGCCTCACCCATCGATCGACCCAAGGACTCCAGGAGTGCTCGCTTGTCGATTGTTTGGAAGGCCAGAGAGCTTCCACTCACATAGGCTCGAGACCCCTCGTTCATCCGGCCTAGGCCAGAGAGGAACCTGATGGACATCTCCAGCTCTTGGACCTCCTTGCGGATGGTCTCGACAGCCGATGCCTTTGGGGCTAGGTAGAACGGGTCGGTCTCTCCCTCCTCGACAGGAAGGACGCCGGCCACTGACCAGTCTACTTCGTTGAGGGCCTCGTACGTTGACGGTGGCGCCACCAGGATGTTGAAGACCTGCTGGTAAATCTGCTCGTCGATGAGGGACAGCTTGTTTGTCAGCTGTCTAACCAGCGGAGCCAAGTCCCGAATCAGGGACTCTGCTACCGGGAGGCTATCTACCTGCTCTCCGACATGTGCGAAGACGATCGGGACCTTACCGCACGGGTGCGTACCCTCTTTGACGAGGGTGTAAAGGTACTCGACCTCCTCTTCCTTCTGGTAGGCCTTGTCGGGGTCTTTGCGCTTGACTCGGTAGAGTTCCCAGCCTTGCTTAGTCCACCGTCGGAACATCTCCTCAGAGCCTCTCGGCTTCTGGTAGAACTCCCTCTCCTGGGCGTGGTACTCTCGGACCATTACCCAATCAAATTCGCCCTTCTCGTCTTGCCTCCAATCAATGACGTCTGTGGGGTCCAGTCGGTAGGCGTATGGGCGCATGCCTGATGCCTGCTGCTCCGCCATGGACGTGAAGGGCCCTTGTCGGTTGCCGTCCCAGCGGTCGACGACGACGGCCTGTACTCCGAAGATGAGCCCTCGACGAAACACTCGCTGGGAGAACTCCTGCATCGGGGTTCCGAGCCGGTCGACGTCGTCCCAGAACTCTGTAAGGGTCGACCTCTCTGCGTCGGGCGTCTCCTCGACGTCGCGCCGCCACGGCTTCCGGTACAGGCTGGCCGAGTAGGTGTCCACGACCACCCGAATGTGGTTCAAGTGAACAGCTCGCTCTAGGCGCCGGTCATACCCCTTCTTGCGCTCCTGGGGGTGTTTCCAGAGGTGCTTGAACAGGAACTCCGGCCCGCCCTCGTAGGACTGTCGGTAGAACTCCCACTGGTCGAACAGAGCCGAGTACCACGCGTTACAGTAGGCCTGTGGCCTCTCTCTCGTGGCAATCGTGATCTCCTCTTCTCGGTTCTGGGAGTAGTTTGAACCGGAGTCCAGGTAAACGATGCCCGGAGGCAGGATGTCGGATGCCTCGGGAGGCACGATTTCCTGAGCCATTCTGACCTCGGGAAGAGAAGGGAGTGTGTTAGTCACCAGAGCAGGACTCGAACCTGCATCGCCCTCCCAGGAGGAGGGGGGCTTATTCCAATTAGCTATCTGGCGATGGGCGCTAGCCCTGTTTCATTAGGAGGTCGGGTCGTATGCGCCCGACAGGGTCTCGGTGAGGTAGGCTCGGTTAATCGCCGCGCCGTAGGCCTCAATTTCTCCGGGGGTGTCGGTGACCGTCGACTTGATCTGGCACTTGACTCGCGCTGCCGACGGACACATCACGTCCATGTCGAAGACCTGGGCGACTCCTGCTCCCAGCTCGATGGCGCTGGTCATCGGCAGGTAAAACCAACCCGACAGGGTGTTTCCTACAACGTACTGGGCGAGCCACTCAACGGTGACGTCGTCCGCCCCCGAGTTGAGCAGCACAGCCATGCCTCGAGACTTGGCGGGAATCTGAATCTCCGACTCTGCGACGTCAACGAAGGCATTCGTGGACTCCTGCGCCGCCGACTGGGAGTCGAAGTAGACCGCCGAGAAGTAGTCCTCCTCAACTCGGTACTGAGGGTCCGACATTGCGAGCGGTCGAAGCATACCGGAGACGGCGACGTCCGACTGGCTGGCCGGCGTGGTTGCCTTGACAGCCAGCTTGATTGCTCCCAGAAGGGGGGCGTAGTCTTCGAACTTGAACACAGCCTCCTCGCCGGCAGCTAGTGCGGTCGACGCCTCCAGCTGAATGTAGTCGGACAACTCGACGTTACCTGCCGCGCTCGTTTGTCGGAAACGACCGTAAATGGCCACGTCGATGGAGTTCGACCCTCCCGTGTTCTTGGCGCGGATGATTGGACGGTAGCCTTCCGGCAGATTGACTTCCGTCTCCGCGATGTCCACGTAGGCGTCCGTCGAAGTCTGGTCCGCGGACTGGGCATCAAGGTAAATGGGGCTCATCATGTGTGGGCTCTCTTTGGTGGGGCTTGGCTTTCAGCCTAGGCGGGGGCCAAAACGCGGCCCGGAGTGTCTGGGCTTCGCATCCGTTAGGAAGTTGAAGCCGAGGGAGAGGGCATCGACTTGATCGTCATGGAGCCCGTAAGGAAAGAAATCTAGTTCGTCGAGGAGGGGGCTTATCCAGCCCGTTCCGTCATCTACAAGGATGATTCGACCCTCTCGCCACGCCGCCGCAGCGGGAGTCGCCCTGCTCTCCTTCTTGCCAGAGACTCTAATTCCTGCGTAGGAGTACTTCTTCAGGGCCTTGGCGAAGTGGGCTACCTGAGCCTTGCCTGACTGTCCCGGCTCTTGCTCGGAACGAATGTGGCACTTGCGGCCATCTTCAATCGCGGTGCGGAACAGGTTCTGTTCGGTCACGTCTGGGGAGTCGCGGAACCGCCTGACGTGTCGGATGTATGTTACGTCCGATCGGGAGTTGGTTCGGGCCATGCGAATACCTGCCGACCAGTCGGGGTCGGGGTTAGCTGCGGAGGGCTTGGTTCCGGCAAGGTCCCACGCCCTGACCTCCAGGAGGAGGTTTTTAGGAAGGTGCTTTGGTTCGATTATCTCAGCCAGGGACCGAGGGAAGTACTCTCCGGCTTCCATGTCAGACCAGTCGCCCTCTCGGAGCTTCCGGTACATATCAGAACCTAGGTTCTTGAGTCCGTCCTCATACTCGGCGGTATCGATCGAGGGGTTGTCGTCTAGGCTAGACGGCAGGAAGAACCTCTGGGGAGTATTGATTGGAACTCCCCCGGGCACGAACCGCTGCTTTACCCAAGCGAAGCCGACGCCGACGGGGTTGGTCGTGGCTCGCATGCGCAAGGGAATTGGGCTCCCGATTGGCCCACGGAGTCGAGAGAACATGAACGTGTAGTCGTCCTCTCGAGGGAACTCAGTCAGTTCCTCGAAGCCGATGAACTGGAACTCGGAGGACGCGTACTTGTACCTGTCCTGGGAGGAGGACAGGAAGCCGAAGGTCAAGGTGGCTCCTGAGGGGAAGTGCCACGTCTTCATCTGCGAGTTCCACTTCGCTCCGGTACCAGCCAGCCACTCTTGTGACCTGGGGATGAGCCCGCCCGCCAGCGAGAGACTCGCCACGGTGGACCGGAGGATGAGGGCAGAGTAGCCTGGGATGTCAACGAACTGAAGCGCGCTCCTTAGCAGCCAGTCGCTCTTGCCTCCGCCTGCGGCGCCGCCGAAGAGGACCTCCTTGTGAGGCAGGAGCATTCCGACGCTCTGCTTCGGGTGGTTCGGCTGAAGACGGTCCAGGTACTCGTTCGTCCTGGGCGTCATCGCCTCTCGAAAACGGAGGCTGCTTGTTACGGCGGCGTCGGGCACGGGCCTCTCGTATCCAGGAGGGGATGGATAGGGCTATCTGCAGGATGTCTATCCAGCGGTCTCGTTTCATTCGAACTCATCCGGCTTGAAGAACAAACAAGCGACTAGGCCCCCGAGGAGAACTAGGGCTAGTGCTATTTTGTCCCAAGTCCGCATAGTTCTCGTGGATCACGCTTGAATGCTCTGCCCGCTTGGATGAACGCGGTCTGTTGACCCTTCGATGGAAGGCTCTGTGAATCTAAGTCTCGGCCTGACACTAGACTGCCAGATGGCTTCGGTTAGACCCTGAAGGGCTGCGGACATGTCAGAGTCCCTCTTCTCCTGTGACTCTCGCCACTCGGTCCGCTCTTTGCCGTGTCGCTCTAGCTGGGCGTCCGTCCTCTTTCCCATGGTCCAGATCAACCAGAACAGCGCGCCGATGACGACTCCGCCTAGTCCGAACTGCCCCCATTCGAGAGCGAGCGGGACACCTCCGGCAGCGCTGGAGATGGGTGCAATCATGTCTGATCCGACTGCCCGATGCTCCAGACGTGAAAAGCGAGATGGACGCTCGTGACTGAAGCGGCGGTGAAGATGGCCCAGCGCATCGCCATCTGGGCGACCGGGTGCGAGTCCCACGAGTAGCCAAACGCCGTCATGAACGCGAACAAGACGGTGAACAGGCCGACGAAAGCCTCGCCAAGCAGCATCATGCTCAGAGCTGTCCCGAGAGGGTGTCCGCTCCCGTGGAATCGTCCCGCCAAGTAGGTTGACAGACCCACGCAGAAGAGCCCGGCGATTGCTGTGATGTGCTGGAGAAGGTCCAGAGTGCTAGGAGACATTCAGGTTCCTCTGCGTCTTCGCCGCTGCCCTCGCGCGGTTTGCGTGGTTGTGCAGATGGTGCTCCATGGACTTACTCCTCCGACGAGGCGCACTCTTCCCAGAGCAGGACCTCGACACAACCCTCTGCGTCGATCTGGCCCGTTTCGGGGTCCGCTGAGACCGACCCGTAGGCGCCGGCTCCTGGGAGGGATGTCCAGAACTCGGTCTCGATGCTGAAGTCTGGCTTCTGGATGACCCTGACCTCGGTGCCCGACCCCTGGACAACTAGGCAGTTGTCCGAGCCGATGGGGGAGCACGTCTGGCTGGTCCACTTGAAGGCCTCGGCCCCCTGAGTCCCTCCGCACCCTGCTGTCAGGGTCAGGCGGAGAAGGGCCGCTGTGGGGGGCTTGAGGAAGTCGCCTAGGTTCTGGAGCCACTTGCGCCAGTCCAGCGACCCTCCTGCTTGTAGAATGTCGGGGCCGGGGGTGTCGTCTTGGTCAGGGAGTGTGCGCCAGAGGAGGCCTCCCAAGATCGCAAGGACGTACACCACCTGGGCCCCGGTGCTGTCAGGGACGTCTGCCATGCCGGTCATGTCGGCGGCGAGGGCTCCCAGGCCGATTGCGCTGAGCGCTGCGGCTAGCTTGTTCAGGACGCTGCTCATGCCGGCGCTACGGTGAAGCTGAGGTCTTCGACGGTGATGTTCATGGTGTCCGTGGTGTTCGCTACCCAGGCTTCGACGTAGTCTCCACTGGACAGGAGGACGAAACATTGGGTGTGAGCTGCCTCGGCTCGGCCAGAGGACGTCGTATTCTTTGATTGGCTGGAGGCAATCGTGGTGCCGTTCTTCGCGATCCGAAGGGCGACCTCCTTGTTGCTCCCTGCCGTGAAGTCCGCGATTGCATCCACCTTGAAGTAGGCCGAGGGCCCATTGTAGGTCGCTCGGTTGCTCGACAGAGTGAACCCCTTGCGAATGGTTCCCTCCGACGTGGTCCCTGAGACCTTCTTGAAGACTCCAGGTGAGGAAATGGTCGTCTCCGTTGCGTTCGCCGTCATGTAGTACTCTACGGCACGCAGGACGGGGGGCTTTCTGTAACGACCTTCTAGGTATCGGCTCATTCTTCAGTCTCGGGCAAGATGTGCATGTATGCCCCCATTGACTGGAGCAGCTTGGCGGTCTCGAGGGCAGTCTCTTCCGTGGCAATAGCCTTGTTTTCGACCGTACCCTCGACTTCGACGTGTGTCTTGTTCTCTGCCCGAATCTCGGCCTGAATCTTCGGAGGTCCGAATGACCCTGGGTCGAGTCGTTCCAGGATGAATCGCGTGGTGGCTCCGTCCTTGGCGTTGAGCAGATCCATGGCCGCGCTGAGGGCTGCTGCCTTCAGGTCCCCGTAGTTGGTACGGACCACGTCCAGGTAAATTTCATCCCACCAGTCGCTCATCTCCCATCGACGCAAGGTCGAGTAGCAGATGTCCACCTCGATACAGGTGTCCTTCTTGGACTTCCCTGCTGCGAGGAGCGTGGCGACGTTCCAGGCCTTCTCGGGATTGGGACAAGACTCCGGCGCGTAGTTGGCGCTCGGGAGCTTCTGTCCTCGGTAGTTCGTGAAGCGGTCTCGACCCTTCTTCGTCAGGGCGGGAGGCAGTTGGGTAGGCAGCGCCTCAGGCAGCGTGTCATCTTCCATGTGTGCCTCGTGTTAGGGTTGGGCCGGCATTTGTGCGCGACCCCATAAAGTGTTTCAGTGTAGCACGAGGAACTCAATCTCCTCGGCAGATGCGGCGACCCAGTGGTATTCGTCCAGCACTACGACGACGGAGTCCAGCTTGCCGTTGTGGCCCCAGGCGTTTGAAATCAAACCTGTGCCGAAGGCCGTCTTGACGGGCCGTCCAAGCATGTGAATGAAGTCCAGGTCGGTGTCAAGTAGGGTCGCCATCTTGGGTGCTCGTGAGTGGAGGGGGGTAAGGCCAAACTTCCCTACTCCGAGATATTTGTCAAGCCAGCTGCTTGGTTTTTTAGGGGGTAGGGAAAAATCCCAAATTTGGTCTTGGTGTGTTACAGGGGGTAGGGAAAAATCCCAAATTTGGTCTTGGTGTGTTACAGGCCCCGTCGGCCTCCACTCGAGGCCGGCCCGCGAAAAAACACCCCCTACCTCCCCCCCGATCGGCCTCAGGCGGACCGGATTCATAGGCTCAGGGGGTTCGTGTGCTGAGTAAGTACCTACATAGTGGTAATAGGGATCAGAGCTCTCAGCGCGACCAGAGCGCCAAACACAACGAATCGAGAAATATCGGGAAAACGATCAAAGGATCTTGAATTCTCCGCAAAGGTCCCTATGATACACCCCATCGGTCAATCGCGGCCGCTAAACCAAACAAGGATAAAAATGGTTGATAACTATTGTCTTACCCCAGCTGGTAACCCCAGGAAGATCTTAGGTACGGGACTAAAAACCGATGCGGGATTGTCGCGCAAGGTAGAGACGCGTGTCCTGTACGCGTCGCCCGCTAGGGAGTCGGGCACTAACCTTTGTCCCTGGGCAACCGATGGATGCGCAGCCGCTTGTTTGGGCCACTCTTCGGGACGCCTACAGTTCACGACCGCCAAACAAGCGCGGATCGCCAAGTCTCGCTGGTTTGTGGAACATCGCGAGCACTTCTTGACGCAACTGCACAAGGAGATTGCCGCGCACGTGAGACGGTGCGAGCGGTCCGGCTACACTCCGGCTATCCGCCTGAACGGTTCCACAGACATTCTGTGGGAACGTCACGTGGATATGGCTGCCTTTCCTACGGTCCACTTTTACGATTATACGAAAGCCCCACTGAGCAAGCGGCGAAACCTGCCCGCAAACTACTCTCTAACCTATAGCTATAGTGAGGCGGAGGGATCGCACGATCGCGCGCTAGAGTACCTCGCCGCCGGTCATAACGTTGCGATCGTGACACGTAACAAAGCGCAATCGGCGCGATTGGTGTCCGATGGGTTCTGCGGCTTCCCAGCTATCGATGGCGACGAGACCGACCTTAGATTCATGGACCCCAAGGGACACTGGGTCGCACTTTACGCTAAGGGAGCTGCAAAGAAGGACACCAGCGGTTTCGTTCAGGATCTCTAGACCGTGCGCGAGCGTCCGGCCCTAATCGGTCGGGCTCCTAGCGGACCGCCTAGCGTCCACACACACACACAACCCAGGATAGGATCTATGGAACCTTTGATCGTAAACGGTAACGAGTACTCTTTCGCCGAGCTGCTAGACTCTGTAGTTGATGGAGTCTGCGGAGATTGCGGCGAGACTACGTACGGACATGAGCCTGACGCGCGGGACAACGTGTGCCCCTGCTGCGGTGCGTCCGCTGTCGCGTCTGTCGCGGTCATTCTCGGAATAATCTAGACCGTGCGCGGGTGTCCGGTCCCTAACGGGATCGGGCCCCTAGCGGACCGCCTAGCGTCCAAACACACACACACAGCCCAGGATCGGATCGTGATCTCCCTTATCTTTGCAGCCTATCTCTTACTTATCCTAACTGCCGCCATGGGTACGCTCTAATGTTGCGCGATCTAGAAAGGTTCTCGCACGGTATTTGCCTCCCCTGTGAAGTTCCGGTAAAGTTCCTGAAAACGTCCCAATCTTTCGAGATTGAGATAGGCGGTCGCGTCTTTGTCGATTTGGAGCTATGGAGGGCCTCACTATCCGATACCTCACCACCCTCCTTAACTAATTGGTTGAATCGACCGGAGAACTACGCCCCCGCCGCCATGGGTACGCTCTAATGTTGCGCGATCTAGCGTCCACACTGGCCCAGGCTTTGATCCTAGGTGCTCTCGTTTGGTTTGGTTTGGTCGGTTTATTTGTCCTCTAAACGTGCCCGTGCTCGTGTGCCCGTGCTCGTGTGCCCGTGCTCGTGTGCCCGTGTGCCTGGACTAGTTCAAATTTGATTCCATACTTCGCGTCAGGGCGTGTATGGCCTAGTTCAAATTTGATTCCATACTTCGCGTCAGGGCGTGTATGGCCTAGTTCAAATTTGATTCCATACTTCGCGTCAGGGCGCGGTAAAAGAGGCCCTAGATTGCAGCCGGGCCATGAAAACAATTTTATTTTGGCCCTCTTTGTTTTCGGGAATGTGCCTGATTTTACAGAAGAAATAAGCGATGATAATGCATTATCAGTTGCCTATCACAAGTAATTCATAAAGATCTTTACTAGGTCTGATCGGGTCCCTAGTATCCTACCCAGCAACCCACCTCAGGAGCTTACCCGGGCCCTGAGGCTTTCCCCAAACGAAGGAGCAGTGCCGTGGAAAACGCCTTTAACAGATCGATCGAATTAAGTTTAGCGGCTCAGGGCGAAATCAATGCCCTGGTGTTCGCACTAGAGGTACTGGAGGGTCTCGACCTTACGGTGCCTGACGAAGAGGGCCCTCTTTTCGACCTCCTGGATCTTCTCGATGATGTGAGGGAAGCTGCCGATCTAGTCGAGACGTTTTACGATCGTTGCGTAGCTTTGTCGGAGGCACTTGACCACGCCACGCGGACAGACTAGCTTTGCTGGGCCCACCTCTTCCGCCTCGCCCCGTAGCTAACGCACGGGGCTTTAGAGGTGTGTAACCTAGCTCGACATTACCCCCCCCCCACACACGAAAGGATCCTGCATGAATGTCAACGCCGCTGCTGCTGCCCGTCGCATTGAGGAATTGCGACGCCTTAGAACCCTGCTCCCTGCGGACCACTTGGACGCGGACGCAGAGTGTCTCGACGAGATCGAGCACTTCCAAACCTACCTTAGCTTCCTGTCCGATTACTCCGAGGCTTTGTCATGTTAGAGCTTCTCGTCTTCCTGGGTGCGATTGCTTGGCTGATCGGCGGAATGTCGGAATGAATAGCTCCACCGAAAAGGCTCTGTCGGTACTCCGGGCCGATCCCTACTTGGCTCAAGAAATGGACTCTATTGTCGAGTACTGGATCGGCCCCGCTCGCTACTCCGCTGCAGGCGTTGATATGAGGGACTCCCTTGAGGGCGATCTTGTGGACGCTCTCTCTCGATCTGAGTTGCGCGAGGTTTGCTGGGAAGCAATCGCTGCGACACTCCAAAATAAACGGTAACCCGATGACTGAACGAAACTACACCCTAATCACGTCCAACGGGGTCCTCGTAGGCTCCCTAACGAAGGCCCAGGCACTCACCTTCGCTGAGTTGGACGAACCCGGCGCGCGTGTGTTCTATCGGGACGGGACCGAGCTGGCGATCCCTTGCTGCAAAACCAACCAATGACCCTCTCTGTCACAGGCCTCTTTGCCGGTATCGGAGGGTTCGAGCTGGGCCTGCAGCGAGCTGGCGACTTCCGCGCAGAGTCCCTAGTCGAGATCGATGCCCGTGCCCGCCAAGTGCTGGCCCAGCGCTTTTCCTCCGCCTCCCTACACTCGGACGTTCGGACGTTCTCCCCGTCCCCCGTGGACGTGGTTTGTGGGGGGGTTCCCCTGTCAGGACATCAGCACCGCACACACCGCCAAAGGCGGTAGGCTAGGACTCAATGGACCAAAATCCTCCCTGTGGACCGAATTCTCCCGAATTGTCGAGCAGGCCCAGCCCCGCTGGGTCATTGTCGAGAACGTCGACAGAGGCCGTCCCTGGGTGCCCTCTGTGCGGCGAGACCTTGCGGCTCTCGGATACGCCAGCCTTCCAGGGTTGCTCATGCGCGCCGATCGAATGGGATACAACCACGGGCGGCGCCGCATCTTCGTTGTGGCCCACGCCAACTGCCAAAGCGAACCACTTCGCGCCTTCTATGCGGAAATGGCCCGCGTATCGTCGGCTTCAGGACGCCTGCAAGGTGACAGGAGGACGCCCCCGGCCGATGCTCTGGGAATGGCAGATGGGGTTTCCGAGGGGATGGACCGACTCAGGATGCTAGGCAACGCAGTCATGCCGGAGATGGCCGAGCGCATTGGGCGCTGCATTTTGGCTGCCGAGGGCCGCGCATGACCACAAAAGCACTCCTCACAGCTCGCTTCTTTCGTCTCCGGGAGACCCGCTCTGCCTATGACGCTGCGGACTTCCTGATTGACGAACTACAGCGCTCCCTGGGTCGCCGTCTTGACGAGCCAGCTCCTACCGAGAAGGAGCGCGCACAGGTTGCCGAGCTGGTGGACTTCGTGGACTCCCTCAGCTGGCTCTCTTGAGCAGCCGACCCTCCTGTAGGGCTCGGTCGAAAACCAAGTCGCCGCGCCGCTGGTAGGACTCCCAGCCCCCAAAGAAATCCCCGCGACTCGGGAAGGCCTCCGGCCGGTCAGCTCTCGGGAGCGAAGACCAGAGCGCCCAGGCCTCCTCAGGTACTGAACACTCGAGCAGTCGGCTCGATGCCCAGATCCAGTATCGGCGCTCACCCAGATCTTCCCAGACCTGTGCGAGGCAGTCCTCCAGCTGCCAGAGGGTGTCGAGGTACCGGAAGATTGTGGCCTCAGGAGGAGTGCCCTGCACTGTCGGACTCGTCTCGACTTTGTGCGACATCGTGCGGTAGCAGATGCCGGCGATGGTTGCGCTCCTCACACGTGTGCGGAGGCGACGATAAAGCTCAAGGGCTGCAAAGATGTCGTGAAGCATGGGCCCTCCTACCCCACCCTTTTCCAAAATGCAAGATTGTACCAGTGTACCAGCACTGTACCAGCACCAAAACCAGTACTGGTACACGCCAAGTCCCCGGAAACACTAGACATTCGACCCCTTTGTACCAGTGTACCGGCAGATCCAGCAAATTCTGAAAGTCCTATATAGTCCTCATTTTCATTTCGTCCTACATTTCCCTCTCTCCACAACGCCCCTCCTTGTCACCAAAGAAATTCAGCCCCGTATAGACTCTTGAAAAGTACTGGTACACTGGTACAAATGTCCAATTCCTTAACGTTATCAGGCACTTAACTTGTACCAGTACTTGTACCAGTACTGGTTTTGTACCGGTACACTCCCGGTACACCTCGTGGGTCGTTCGTGGGTTTCGCTCAGTGTTTCCGGGGCCTTTAGCGTTTCCTTGAAGGTTTTCCTTGTGTTTCCCTACCCCCTGTAGTAGCTTCCTCTCAGTCCTCGAAAACAAAGGAAAACTTTTATGTCCATCGAAAAGAATCGCAAAACTGTCCTCGCAGCTCTCCGGTCCGGGGAGTACGCCCAGACCTTCGGAGACCTTGAGAAAGACGGGTGCTTCTGCGCTCTCGGGCTCATCTACGAAGTGACCCCTCCTCCCTACTTCATGGACACCCTCCTCGGAGACAACACCTTCCTCTCAAGCCGGATCATCCGCTGGAACGACTCCGAACGCCTGTCCTTCGAGGACATTGCTGACCGGCTCGAAGATCGTTGGTCCACCTCCGCAGCCGCCCCCCTGGGCACCGGAACTCAAGTCCTGGTCGGTGACCACGAGGTCCTCATGGGCGAGGCCCGTGTCGACGACGACCGTCTGGGTAGAGTCTGCGGATACGGACTGGACTGCCATGGCCGCGCCTACGTCGTGGTCGAGTGGATGGATAACACCCTCGAAATTGAGTACCTATGATCGCTATCGACTACAACCTCAACACCAAGGTCCTCGAACTATGAGCCTACCTGACGACACCTCCATCATGGGGCCGGGCTACCTCCTCTCCTCCCAGACCTTTGAGCTGGAAAACAAGATCTCGGTCCGCCGACCAACGCTCGACCGGCCGTCCATCTTCCCAGGGGGCCGCTTCCCTCGCCAGGGACTGGGCCAGCTCCTGGTGGACTGCCAGGAGACCGGCACTCGGCTCTTCCGGGACCGGCGCCTGGAGGACCACGGCTTTGACCGGTACGTCATGTACAACGGACTCTCCGCTCAACTCATCTGGGACAACGAGGACGACGCCTTGTGGTTCCGCGAACTTCTCCGCACGTGGGCATCATGAAAGTAATCATCAACACCTGTTTCGGCGGCTACGGACTCAGTGACGAGGCCGTGCAAGCCTACGCCAAGGCAAAGGGGCTGACCCTCTTCTCCGACACCTCGATGCGATGGCGTACGGGGTACTCCTTCGTACTTGTCGACCAGGGACTGGACTTCCATGCAAGGTTCAGTCCTGACTACGACATCCCCCGAGACGACCCAACCCTCGTGGACGTACTGGAGACGCTGGGCGCAGAGAAGTGCTCCGGCAGATTCGCGGCCCTCAAGGTCGTTGAGATCCCAGACGGAACTGAGTATACGATCGAAGAGTACGACGGCATGGAGCACATCGCAGAAGTCCACAACACCTGGAGCTAGCGCGGCCTCGGCGTGCTCGCCCCCTCCCCACTTCGTTCGGGTCGCGCGCTGTGCGCGTGTCGGCCCCTCAAGAGGAAATCAATGAACAAGACCCTCCAAGAACTAGTCGACGCCAGCCCGATCCAAGGACTCATCATCCAAAATGGGAACAGACTCCTCATGCCAGACGCCACGGGGCCGGGAGACTGGGTACTTAAGGCCTACGACGACGACAGTGGAGTCACCTATCTCCCACGGAAGCTCTCGGAAGAGGATCGAGCTTCAGGGGAACAAAAGTACATGGGGACCTGCCTCCCCTTCAGTAACCTCACCAAAGCCTTTCGCCGTGTCGAAGCAATATACCTATCCCGCCAGCCCCAACTCCAGGTCGACCTGGAGTACCGGATCGTCGTCCCCGAGACCAAGGACCTGACCCTGGCCGACTTGTCCCCCGGCGACACCTTCCGGCTCCACCAAGACAGCGACACGGAGTACCTACTCCTGGACCACGGAGGCCAAGCCTTCAACCAGACCAAAGCGCGGCTGGTGCACAGCCGCTTCCTGTTGGACACTCCTGTTGTTGTCGGAGGCACGGCCCAGACCGTCCCCCTGGACAAAGTCCCCAAGTTCGTGGTCTTCGAGCACATGGGCGAGTATTTCGCCTGGGTCGAGGGAGACTCTCCTCGGGCCCTGCTGTCCAGCACCGACGGGAACGGTGCCATACGACACATGGACGGCAGCGTCCAAGAGGTCACCCTGGTCCCCGACGCCGTCCTCGAGATGCGGTCGCGGCGATGAGGACCTACTTCGTAGTCCTCTCCGACCTGGGCGTGACCGTGGCCCGGACCCAGACGGCCGGCTGGCGTGTGTTCCAGAAACAACGACACCAGACTTCCGGGGACATTGTACTCAACCAGTACGACTGCACCGTAGAGCACCTTGACGCCTTCCTGCTCGATGGAGTAGAGGCGTTCCGAGAAATCGAACCATCCAGAGAACTCTTTTGGAGAAGATCATGAAGTATCGAATCGAACAACCCGTCGCCGCAGCGCCCCCGACGAGGCACCTGATCTCCCTGCTCCTGCTCCTGCTCCTGCTCATGCTGCCCTCGACAGCCGGGGCCATGACCCTCCCGTCCCCGTCCGCGGCGCACTACGTCACGGACATCTCCACGGGATACGACTCCTGCCA